>ENA-OQKL01000584-OQKL01000584.1-human-gut-metagenome-genome-assembly--contig:-NODE-584-length-11306-cov-5.327668_pt1 | contig 11306 bp, 10 predicted proteins | sample MGYA00242779_ERZ504800 | MGnify/ENA primary metagenome ERZ504800 (study PRJEB26092, sample SAMD00036410) | human gut metagenome | host: Homo sapiens | study: EMG produced TPA metagenomics assembly of... | reverse complement strand
GGAGATATTACCGCCAGACTTATTTAGCTGATGCAAGCCGCAAGGAAAATGATGCGGAGCATGCCTGGCATATGGCTATCATGACCATGCTCTTGAGCGAGTATGCCAATGAGAAGATAGACGTGCTAAAGACAGTAGGAATGCTTTTGATACACGACATAGTAGAGATTGACGCAGGAGACACATATGCCTATGATGAGGCAGGCAAGGCCACACAGCATGAGCGAGAGCAGAAGGCGGCGGAGCGTATATACGGACTCTTGCCAAAGGAACAGGGCGAGCCGCTTTTAGAGCTGTGGGAGGAATTTGAGGCGCAGCAGACACCGGAAGCCAGATTTGCCCGCACCATGGACAATATCCAGCCAATGCTCCTAAACGATGCATCGGGCGGGCTTTCATGGCGTGAGCACAGTGTAAAGCTGTCGCAGATACTCGGCAGAAATAAGTGCACAGCACTTGGCTCAGAGAAAATCTGGGATTATGCGTTTAACAATATACTGAAAAAGCATGTTGAAAGCGGAAATATCATAGATGATGAGGGCGTCTTCTCTGCGGAAGCCGGTGCGTGTGCAAAAGCCAGCGAGCGTAATGGACGGTAATAATGATTTACTGAAAAATCCTTTGAAAATCACGTATAATTCTATTGTAGACAGTCGTCTTGTATGATATACTTTACTGGATTAAATCGGTGAACTATAAATGAAATGTAATTATTCAAGGCTGCTTAAATAGTTACCTGACAAGTATATTGAGTTTCATCGAAATCCACAGAATAAAACACACGGAGGAATCAAAATGAATATTGTATGCTTAGACCTTGAGGGAGTATTGGTACCTGAAATCTGGATTGCATTTGCAAAGGAGACAGGCATTCCTGAGCTTGAGAAGACAACAAGAGATGAGCCTGATTATGATAAGCTCATGAACTATAGAATAAATATTTTAAAGGAGCACGGACTCGGATTAAAAGAAATCCAGGAGACAATCGCAAAGATAGATCCAATGCCTGGCGCAAAGGAGTTCTTGGATGAGCTTCGTTCAATCACACAGGTAATCATCATCAGTGATACATTTTCACAGTTTGCAGGCCCGCTCATGAAGAAGCTCGGCTGGCCGACAATCTTTTGTAACGAGCTTGAGGTTGCTGAAGATGGCGAGATTACAGGCTTTAGAATGAGATGTGAGCAGTCAAAGCTTACAACTGTAAAGGCACTTCAGTCTATCGGATACGATACCATCGCAAGCGGTGACAGCCACAACGATTTAGGCATGATACAGGCCAGCAAGGCAGGTTTCCTTTTCAGAAGCACAGATGCCATCAAGAAGGACTACCCTGAGCTTCCTGCATATGAGACATATGATGAGCTGCTTGCAGCGATTAAAGCAGCATTATAATCATAAATATAGTTGAAAAAAGCTTCCCACATGATATTTTAGAGTGGACACATCCACCTGTACATGTGGGAAGTTTCTATATATTTATGGCATGCAAAATCATATGAAAGAAGGTAGAGTGCAGATGTATACGGTAACACACATATATGAGGCTGATTTTGGCTGTGAGGAAAGAGCAGACGGCGCAAAAGCAAAATGCATGGTTTATCTCGAGGACGAAAACGGCAGACAGCGTCATGTAGAGGTTGAGGATGAATGGCTTACGGCAAATGGGATAGAAGAGGGAAGCAGCTGGAAAGAAAATATCACAGATGAAGCCTGAATCATAAGCTATGAGATTAATTATGTGATTAGAGTATGTGAATAAATTTTGTGTTTAGATGCACATTGTGTATTGACAACAGTACAAAAGGTGCTATAATAAAATCAACATATGAACAATCATTCATATGTTCAATGAAAAACGTACAGTAAAACAAATAATTCATGAAAATAAGGAGAACACCACTATGAAGAAGACTTACAAAATCGATGTAGACTGCGCTAACTGCGCCAACAAGATGGAGGATGCCGCAAAGAATACAGCAGGTGTAAAGGATGCTACCGTCAATTTCATGACACTCAAGATGAGCGTTGAGTTTGAAGAGGGACAGGATGCAAAGGCGGTTATGCAGGAGGTTCTTAAGAACTGTAAAAAGGTAGAGGATGACTGCGAGATTTTCTTATAAATTGTCGGGTGCAGGAATGACAAACGATATTATTTCAATGCCTGCGTTATAGTAAGGGTGATTATCAAGAGATTATAATGAATGGAGCTATGGCGTATGAATAAAAAGCAGAAAAAAGTACTTGCGCGTATCATAATCGCAGCGGTACTCATGATTATATTACATTTCATACCGGTTAAGGGAATTATCAGGTTCCTGCTTTACATGGTGCCTTATCTGGTTATAGGATACGATATCCTGAAAAAAGCATTTAAGGGAATCAAAAACAAGCAGGTATTTGATGAAAACTTCCTGATGGCGGTTGCCACTGTAGGTGCGATAGCGGTTGCACTTTATGAGAATGGTGACTATACAGAGGCTATAGCCGTTATGCTCTTCTACCAGATAGGAGAGCTGTTTCAGAGCTATGCAGTCGGAAAGAGCCGTAAGAATATCAGTGAGCTCATGGACATCAGACCCGACTATGCCAATATCGAGGTGGACGGAAAGCTCACCCAGGTTGATCCTGATGAGGTTGCTATCGGCTCAGTAATCGTGGTACAGCCCGGAGAAAAGGTTCCTATCGACGGTGTGATAGTTGAGGGATCATCTACATTAAACACCAGCGCGCTTACAGGTGAGAGCGTGCCGAGGGATGCAAAATGCGGTGATGAGATAATCAGCGGATGCATCAATATGTCCGGTGTATTAAAGATTAAAACGACCAAAGAGTTTGGCGAATCAACGGTTTCAAAGATACTTGACCTCGTTGAAAATTCAAGCTCAAAGAAATCAAAATCAGAAAACTTCATATCAAAATTTGCCAAGTATTACACTCCGGCAGTCTGCTACAGTGCACTTGCACTTGCGATACTGCCACCGCTTGTCAGAATACTTTTCATGTCAGCCGCACCACAGTGGGGCAGCTGGATATACAGGGCACTTACCTTCCTTGTAATAAGCTGTCCGTGCGCGCTGGTCATCAGTATTCCGCTCAGCTTTTTTGCAGGAATCGGAGGCGCCAGCCGCGAGGGTGTTCTTGTAAAGGGCTCAAATTATCTTGAGACCTTATCACAGACCAGATACGTTGTATTTGACAAGACCGGCACCATGACAGAGGGCGTTTTCGAGGTGGCAGGAGTCTACGACAATACGCTCGATAGAGAAAAAGTGCTCGAGTACGCAGCACTTGCAGAGAGCAGTTCATCGCACCCAATCAGCAGGAGCTTACAGAAGGCATATGGAAAGGAAATCGACAGAACCCGCGTGACAGACGTTGAGGAAATCAGCGGCCACGGAATCACCGCAAAGGTAGATGGCGTATCTGTAGCGGCAGGAAACTACAAGCTTATGAAAAAGCTGGGCTTAAGCTACAGTGAAACTGACAAGGTCGGCACCATAGTCCATATCGCGATAGACGGCAGCTATGAGGGCTATATCCTTATTTCAGATAAGATAAAACCAACCTCAGCGGCAGCAATAAAGGCATTGAAAAAAGCCGGAATAAAAGGTACAATAATGCTTACAGGCGATTCGAGGACAGTAGCCGACTCAGTAGCGGCGGAGCTGGGAATTGATGAAGTATACAGTGAGCTTTTACCGGGCGATAAAGTAGCAAAGGTGGAGGAACTGCTTGCAAGAAAGGGCAGCAAAGAAAAGCTCGCCTTCGTCGGAGACGGAATCAACGATGCACCGGTGCTCTCAAGAGCAGATATCGGAATTGCAATGGGCGCCATGGGCTCAGATGCAGCAATCGAAGCCGCAGATATCGTCCTCATGGATGATGACCCGCTAAAGATAGCAAAAGCAATAAAAATATCGCGCAAATGCCTGCGAATAGTATATGAAAACACATACTTCGCAATAGGTATCAAGCTGATCTGCCTCGTGCTCGGAGCAGTCGGAATAGCCAATATGTGGCTCGCAATATTTGCAGACGTAGGAGTAATGGTGATAGCAGTGCTAAATGCAATCCGCGCATTATTCGTACACAAGCTCTAAAAAGGTAGAGCTCAAAGAACAGATATCAAAGAGCAGATATCAAAATGCCATAAAACTACTATATAAAAAATACCAGACAGAATGCACCCAAGAAGTGCACTCTGTCTTTCGCGTATAAAAAACGTTATTGTGTAACTGCGAAGGCACATGCAATTTATGTGGAGCACCAGCCCCATAGCCAATAAAGTAAAAATAACGCAATATAGCGCAAGAATAACGCAGGAAGGACACCACACCATGAGCGAAAAAATAAATGAACAGATAGAATGCTGCGACTGCAACGAAATCCACGAAGACCTTCTGAAAATAGTAAATGATACAATGCCGGAGGAAACCGAGCTCTACGACCTTGCAGAGCTTTTTAAAGTGTTTGGCGATTCCACCCGGATCAGAATCCTCTTTGTGTTGTTTGAAGCGGAGGTATGCGTCTGCGACCTTGCAAAGGTGCTAAACATGACACAGTCCGCCATATCACACCAGCTTAGGATATTAAAGGCAAACAAGCTCGTAAACAGCAGACGTGAGGGAAAATCAGTGTTTTATTCACTTGCCGACGGACATGTGCGCACAATCATTGCGCAGGGACGTGAGCATATCGAGGAATAATACAGGGAGGAATATACGTGACAGAATTAGAAGAATACTATAACAAATTCAACGAGGAAAAGCGCCTGAACAGCCGTCACGGCAGGGTAGAGTTTATCACCTCCATGAAGTATATACACGATTGTCTTGGCAGCTTGATGAATGAGAAGCAGCTTGATCTTCGCTCACAGATTAAAATACTGGATGTCGGTGCGGGAACGGGCAGATATTCAGTGCCTCTTGCCGAGGAAGGCTATGATGTGACAGCACTCGAGTTAGTTAAGCATAACCTCGGCAGACTGAAGCAAAAGAGCGATAAAGTAAAGGCATACCAGGGCAATGCCACAAAGCTTAAAAAGTTTGGAAACGATGAATTTGACCTCACACTCGTATTCGGACCTATGTATCATCTGAAGTCGGCGGAGGAAAAGCTTGCCGCATTGAATGAGGCAAAAAGAGTGACAAAACCTGGTGGTTACATACTTGTAGCATACATTATGAATGAGTACAGCGTGATAACCTATGCCATAAAGGAGAAGCATATAAAAGAGGGCATAGAGGGCGGAATGCTAGATGAGAGCTTCCATTGTACAGAAAAAGCTAATGATTTGTACAGTTTTGTCCGATTAGAAGATATAGAGGTATTAAATGCACAGGCAGCCCTTACACGCGAAAAGATAATAGCAGCCGATGGCGCGGCAAATTATATCAGGCCATTTTTGAATGCTCTTGACGAGGAAGAGTTTGATATGTTTGTACAGTATCATCTTTCAACATGTGAGAGAGCAGACCTGATGGGAGCAAGTGCGCACACGGTTGATATTCTAAGGGTGTGAGGAATATGAGGAGGAATTATGAAAAACAAAGGATTAAAAATTCTATTATCTGTGCTTTTGGTTTTATGCATCATTATGGCAGGAGCACTCATAGGAAAAGAGTATATTGGAGATAATATAAAGGAAGCCTCTAACCGGAATGGCGTTGATGTAGTTAGAGACACATCGGATGCCGGAAAAGCAGAGGATAACGCAGTTGACAGTACGGCAGAAGGCACAGCGAATACACAGTCTGATGCAGCCAAAGCTGAGGCAACAGAAGCGGATACACAGCAGCCACAGATGTCAACCATAGTGATTACGGCTACAGGAGACTGTACACTCGGCAACAATCAGGAGCAAAGCTATGACGGCAGCTTTAATTCTTATTATGACTCAAAGGGACAGGACTACTTTTTTGGCGGTGTGAGAGATATTTTTGAGGCTGACGATATGACACTCATCAACCTGGAGTGTGTGCTATCGGATGCGACGGAGCGCGTAGAAAAGCGCTGGAACCTTAAGGGAAAGCCTAGCTACATCGGAATTATGACGGGCAGCTCCATCGAGGCCTGCAGTCTTGGAAACAATCACACATACGACTATGGCCAGCAGGGACTTGACGATACGAGAAATGTGCTCGACAATGCCGGGATAGTGTATGGCTTCAATGATCATACCGGTATTTATGAGACTGCTGATGGGACTAGGATTGGAATAGTGTCGGTCAGCCTTTTGTCACAAAACGGCGACCGCGAGGCATATATCCAAAACGGTATAGCGCAGCTTCGTGAACAGGGAGCGGCGATAGTTATTGCATGCTGTCACTGGGGCATAGAGGGTGACCATTACCCTAATGACTATCAGCAGGCGGCAGCACATCGTATCATCGACTCGGGGAGCAGACCTGGTAGTCGGAAACCACCCTCATGTGCTGCAGGGGATGGAGGTCTATAACGGCAAAATGATATGCTACAGTCTTGGAAATTTCTGCTTCGGAGGCAATAAAAATCCGGCAGACAAGAACACGGCGATTTATCAGCAGGCATTTACTCTGATAAATGGTGAATTGCAGCCGGGCATAGATGCGCGGATTATTCCATGCACCTTAAGCAGCGTAAGCTCATACAATGATTTCAGGCCGACAGTGGCTTCGGGCGAAAAAGCTCAGGAGATATGCAATTTAATGAACACATATTCACAAAATTGTAGTAATATAGAGATTGATGAGCTTGGAAATCTGCATGTAAATTAATAGCAGATTTTGTAACTGTGAAGGTATTGAACAGTTACGATTTTTTAACGAATTAAGATAAAAAGCAGTCATGCAACAAATGGCATGTACCATCATACAAATATAGTAAGGGAGCAAAGAGCAATATGTATATGTGGAGAGAGCGCAGTAAAGAAGAAAAGCATGAGGATGTAGTAAATACAGGCCTGCTGCCACTTGATGTGGTAGAGGGATTTAAGATACGTCCGGGCTTTTTCAGAATGTACGGAGCGTGCGTGGCATCGAACGGAGTGAGCTTTACCATCAATTCCCATGGGGCAACGAGGTGTACTCTTTTATTGTTCAAGCCACAGGCACCAAAGCCGTATGCGAGGATTCCGTTTCCTGATTCATATAGGATAGGAGATACCTACTCCATGCTTGTTTATGATATAAAGCCGGATGAATTTGAGTATGCATTTTCTTTTGATGGGCCTTATGAGCCGGCAAAGGGACTTCTGTTTAACGAGGAAAATGTCCTTTTAGACCCATATTCCAGAGCGGTCACTGGACAGCGAAAATGGGGAGAAAAGCCTGAGGGAGGCAAGGATTTTGAGTACAGAGCCAGAGTTGTAAAAAGCAGCTTTGACTGGGGCAACATAAAGCAGCTTGAGCAGCCGTTTGAGGACCTTGTGATTTATGAGATACATGTGAGGGGCTATACAAAGGATAAGTCCTCTGGAGTCAGCGCACCGGGCACATTTGCCGGATTGAAGGATAAGATTCCGTATCTTAAGGACCTTGGAATAAATGCAGTGGAGCTCATGCCGATTTTTGAGTTTGATGAGATGGAGAGCGCGAGAGTGGTCGATGGTGTGCAGCTTTACAATTATTGGGGCTACAACACAGTATCATTTTTTGCACCGAATACCAGCTATGCCTTCAACGAGGAGCACAACCACGAGGGAGACGAGCTGAAATCGCTGATAAAGGCTTTAAAGGAAAATGGCATAGAGGTCATTCTTGATGTGGTGTTCAACCATACCGCTGAGGGAAATGAGATGGGACCGTGCTTCTCCTTCAAGGGAATAGACAATAACGTGTACTATATGCTTACACCGGATGCACACTACTACAATTTCAGTGGCTGTGGAAACGTTATGAACTGTAATCATCCTGTTGTGCGCAACTTTATCATAGACTGTCTGAGACACTGGGCCATTGAGTACAGAGTGGATGGCTTCAGATTTGACCTGGCTTCCATTCTCGGAAGAGACCAAAACGGTGCACCTATGGCCAATCCGCCGATTCTTGAGTCGCTGGCATTCGACCCGGTACTTGGCAAGATGAAGCTCATCGCAGAGGCCTGGGATGCAGGCGGACTGTATCAGGTGGGAAGCTTCCCGTCATGGAACAGATGGGCTGAATGGAACGGCAGATACAGGGATGACATGAGAAGCTTTTTAAAGGGCGATGACGGTATGGCGGGAAATGCCATCACACGTATCACCGGCTCACGCGACCTTTACAGCCCGGAGAGCAGAGGACACAAGGCATCAGTCAATTTCCTGACTTGTCATGATGGCTTTACACTGTATGATCTTTACTCATACAATGAAAAGCACAATGAGAAAAACGGCTGGAATAACACAGACGGAGACAACAACGGACATAGTTGGAACTGTGGCGCAGAGGGCGAGACAGACGACCCGAATGTAAACGGACTTAGAAGGCGCCTTATAAAGAATGCATTTGCAGCACTTTTGTGCAGCCGTGGCCCGGCGATGTTTTTTGCGGGCGATGAGTTCTGCAACACCCAGTTTGGAAACAACAATGCGTATTGTCAGGACAATATCATTTCATGGCTCGACTGGGGCAGGCTTGAGGAATTCAAGGAAATCCATGATTTCGTGCGTCATATGATTCAGTTCAGGAAAGAGCATCCTATACTCAGAAAGATGACAAAGCCTTCATCCTGCCAGTTTCCGGAAATCAGTGTGCACAACGGTACACCGTTCAATGCCTCAACGGATTACAAGACAAAGCTTATCGGCATCATGTATGCCGGAAGAAATGAGGAGGACACGGAGGATGATATTGTATTCTATTGCATGAATGCATATTGGGAGCCGCTTGTGATGCAGCTTCCGGTGCTTCCGAACGGAAAACACTGGCATGTGGACACCAACACCAATGCAGAGTATTTTGACGGAGAGGACTTCACGGAAAAGACAGAGCTTTTGGGTGTCAACACCATAAGAGTTCCTGCGAGAACCACGATAATACTTGTGGCAGAGTAACAATAAAATCTGTTGCCTGCATGCAATTCGATGTATACCTTAGTGACCCGTACTACACCGATTAATCATAAATGAGGGGCAAAATACCTTTTGACCCTCATATCATATATATTGTAAAAAACAACCCGGCACACATTGTGATATGTGCACCGGGCTGTTTTTCGTTACAGTTTTGGCTTAGACTGTAACATTTCCCCCTTTCATTTTTCAATATATTTTATGTGACATTTGCATCAGCAGCCGGTGATGGTTGTGAAGTGATACCGGAAGGCCTTGTATGTATATATCACATAATCAGTTGTGAGTTGGACAAATTTCGTCTGTGAATCCAAGAAAATAATTGGGTGTGACACCAAAAATTGTACTTAGATGGCAAATGACAAAAATGTCAGGCACTCTACGGCCTGTCCTGTAGCCTGAAATAGTTGATTCTGCACAGCACATGATTTCAGAAAGAGCAATGTTGGTCAAGTTGTTGAGCCTCATCAGATAATCAAGCCTGTCAGGCACAGTTGTACTAATGGTTGATAGTTGCTTTTCTTGTAAAAAGCATTAATTTTATTCATAAACAAATTGTAACACAATAATCATAAAAAGCAACAAATATCTGAAAAAATACGAAAAAAATAGAAAACTTAAAATTACAATTTTAAATCCAGCCACCATCAAAAGTGATTATCTGTCCGGTCAGGTAATCAGGTGCAGTGATGACGGAGTAAGCCATATCTGCGACCTCACAGGCTGTGGCAAAGCGTCCGGCAGGGATTTCATCGGCCAGCTCAGCGCGTTCTGTCTCATCAAAGCATCGGTTCATATCGGTATCTATTACACCGCAGGCTATGGCATTTACCGGAATATGCGATGGCGCAAGCTCCTTGCCGAGTGCCTTGGTAAATGCATTTATACCGCCCTTGCAGGCTGAGTATGCCACCTCGCAGGATGCTCCGACATTGCCCCAGACAGAGGAAATCTGTAGTATACGGCCACATTTATCTGCAACCATATAAGGGATGACGAGCTTTGTAAAGTTGAAAACACCGGTCAGATTTATCGCCACGATATTGTTCCATTCCTCCGGTGTCATGTCGCTCAGCAGCCCGATATGCGATATGCCGGCATTGTTAATGAGCACATCTATATGGCCAAAATGGGAAATGGTATTCGCAACCATATCCTTGGCAAAGAAAAACGTCTCCTACATTTCCGGTGTAGCATAGCACCTCAATTCCGTATGCACAGTGAAGCTCATCAGCCAGAGCCTTTAGCCTGTCAGATGAATTGCGGCAGCAAAGTGAGAGGTTATAGCCACAGGAAGCCAGCTTTTTGGCAATGGCGGCACCGATACCGCGTGAAGCTCCGGTTATTATAGCTGTTTTGTTTATGTGATTTATGTGATTGGTGTGATTTATGTGATTTGTCTGATTTGTCATGATATTCTCCTGATAATTTATATACCATGGTGCTAAGCCGGTCGCTACGCTGCCGGGCCGGCTTCAAAGTATAAAAAAACTAATTACGTGATTAAATTACAGTTCAGTCATGGGTATGATACCTCGCTGTGAGGCTGGGCACAACGGTGTAAATTTTTATCTTATACAGCATAAATCATACCATAAATATATATTATGGGGTAGACAAAATTTATACATTGTGATATTATTTAATAGTTGCAAAACGAATTGCAGACGGCGTGTGGCTCAGTTTGGTAGAGCGCTACGTTCGGGACGTAGAGGTCGCAAGTTCGAATCTTGTCACGCCGATTTATTTATGGATGTATCTGAATAGTTATCGACTGTATTATTTTGGAGCACGCGCATAGCGTGTTTTTTTTGTTACCGTTCAGTGTGAATAGTAACTTTTTTTATATTTTTCTGAAAATTCACTTTTTATGTCCTTTTATTTAGAAAATGCTGGATTTTTAAATTAACATAATGTACAATAGCCATAGGTTGATAGCATAGCAGGCAGGCCTTGGGTAGCTGTAATCCCTAAAACTTCTAAAACAGCACCCCCAATTCAGCCCAACAGCCGGAAAAGACTAGGCAAAAAGTAGCTGAAACCGCTGAAAACCCTAAAACAGCATCCACAATTCAGCCCAACAGCCGGAAAAGACTAGGCAAAAAGTAGCTGAAACCGCTGAAATCCCCAAAACAGCACCCAAAACGATAAAGTCCATATAATGGTGTAAATTACAAATTTATATAAAAAAGAGCCGAGAGCTCATCTTTCAGTTATAATTAAGTTACCACACAAAAACATAATTGAAAGGATGAAACTCATGGCTCAATTA
>ENA-OQKL01000583-OQKL01000583.1-human-gut-metagenome-genome-assembly--contig:-NODE-583-length-11308-cov-3.583400_pt1 | contig 11308 bp, 8 predicted proteins | sample MGYA00242779_ERZ504800 | MGnify/ENA primary metagenome ERZ504800 (study PRJEB26092, sample SAMD00036410) | human gut metagenome | host: Homo sapiens | study: EMG produced TPA metagenomics assembly of... | reverse complement strand
GTTCAGAATCCTAAAGGGCTATTCTGACACGGTTTTCGGAATATGACAGAGAGGTTCTTGCAAAAGGTTGAAAATCTGCGTGAATCAGTTATTGAACCGTTACTTCGTTTTCAAAGAAAATGCAAAACGGATTAAAAAACGGACTTGAAATTTCAAAGCTGTTCTATGCTCTTCTTGAAGAACTTAAAGTTCCCGATGCATTACGCAGAATGTATGCGGAATTTGAACGCTCATACGATAAATCGGTGGGTGCGGAGCAGATAAGAGTTTGGAATATGTTTATGGCTGTTCTTGACAAAACCGCCGCTGTAATCGGTACAAAAGCAATGACTGTAAAGCGTTATTACGAGCTTTTGAGCTTACAGATTAACGCAATGCAATTGTCAGATATTCCGAGAACAATAGATTGCGTAACGATAACAACCGCTCAAAGGGTACGAATTTCTAAGCAGAAAGCGTCATTTCTCATTGGCTGTGTTGACGGAATTTTCCCGGCAATACCGCATACATCAGGCATATTCTCACCGTTTGAGTTAAAGATGCTTGCAATGAATGAAATTGAACTCGGTGACGATTTTGCCGCTCACAATAACCTTGAAACATTTATGGCATATTCCTGTATGACCTCTGCAAGTGAGTTTCTTTCCGTATCTTTTTATTCATCAGATATAACGGGAACAACCTATCAGCCGTCCGAAATTGTCCTGCAATGTAAAAAGGTATTTAAAAATATCATTGCATATGACAAATTTGATTTTGACGGTAAAAAGAAAGTATGTACGCACTCCGCCCTGCTTTTGATACAGTTGCCGATATGATCGGAAAAGGCAAAAAAGTGCCCGAATCATTGCTTGAAATTTTTGCACAAAATCCCGAATATTCTGCAAAGCTTGATTCGCTCATAAATGCAAAGGACAAAGTTCCCTTTAAGATATTTGACAAGAAAAATGCCGAAAAGCTTTTTGGTAAAAATCTCAATATTTCAGCGTCACAGCTTGAAAAATTCAATCTTTGCAGATTTTCCTATTTTTGTAATTACGGCTTGAATGTTCGGGAAAGACAAAGAGCAGAAATCAACTCCATGCAGTACGGAACGATTGTTCATTACATACTTGAACGCTTTTTCGGCGAATATACCAAGGAAGAGTATTTATCGCTTGAAGAAGATAAATTCCAAAAAATTGTCTGTGCATATCTTGCGGAATATGCAGTTAAATATTTCGGTGAAGAACAGCTTGAGTCAAATTCATTCACATACCGCTTAAAGACAATTCTTGATAATGTGATGTATCTGATGAAACATATTATGGAGGAGCTTTCCCAGAGTGAATTTTTTGTTGCCGATTGTGAACTTAAAATTGGCGAGGATATTCCGTCATATACAATCGTACTGCCCGACGGTCACAAAATTGCAGTCTGCGGAAGTGTTGACAGAGTAGATATTATGCAGAGAGCCGATATAACATATTTGCGTATTATTGATTATAAAACAGGCACAAAACAGTTTAAGCTTTCCGATATTCTCTACGGAATCAATCTTCAGATGCTTTTGTATCTCCATTCAATCGAGGTTTCGGGCGGTGATAAATACGGAGAAATTGTACCTGCCGGGATTTTGTATATGCCTGCAACCGTTCCGTATATTTCGTCAGACAGTCTGAAATCAATTGACAAGCTGCCCGATGAACTTAATAAAAAGCTCAAGATGAACGGACTTTTGCTCAAAGATACAGAAATAATTCACGGAATGGATAAGACAGACGCAGCAACATACATTCCTGTAAAAATTAAAGCGGGCGAACCTGTTTCTTCAACAAGCCTTGCAACACTTGCAGAATTCGGAAAAATCTTTAAAAAGGTTGATATGCTCATCGCTGAAATGGGCAAGAATATCTATAACGGCAACATTGAGGCGAAACCGCTCAAAGGCGGTCACGATTCGTGCGAATACTGCCCTTACGACAGCGTATGTGCCTACAGACAGAGTAACCCGATAACTTGTTTTTCTGTCGATAACAAGACCGTTATCGAAGAAATTACAAACGAAATTAACGGAAAGGAGGAATAGTAATGTCAAGAAATTGGACTCCGCAACAGAAAAATGCAATCTATGCAACAGACGGTTCTGTGCTTGTATCGGCTGCCGCCGGTTCGGGCAAAACTGCCGTGCTTGTAGAGCGAGTAATAAAGCTTATTACACGGGAGAAAAATCCCCTTGATGTTGACCGCCTTCTTATCGTAACATTCACAAGGGCGGCGGCTGCCGAAATGCGAGAAAGAATACAGGCGGCAGTCAACAAACTTCTTGAAGATGATCCGTATAACGCTCATTTGCTTGCACAGCGACAGCTTTTGTACAGTGCAAATATTTCTACAATAGACAGCTTTTGCGGAGATATTGTCCGTGAATATTTTCATACGCTCGATGTTGCAAGAGATTTTCGTATTGCCGATGAGGGTGAGCTTGAAATTCTCAGACAAGAGGCACTCGACAATACATTTGAAAGCTTTTATGACAGTGAAGATGACTGCTTTTATTCTTTGCTTGATCTTTTTAAAGGAAAACAGGGCGACCAAAAACTGCGTGAAACAGTCCTTAAAATATCCGAGTTTCTTACAACTCAGCCGTTCCCCGATAAATGGCTTGATGATATGCTCGAAAACTATTCGGAAACCGATATTGAAAAAACTGTGTGGGGTAAAATTATAATCGACTATGCTCTGAGTGCCGTGCTTCACGGAATCAATCTGACTGAAAATTCTATTCTTCGATTAAAAGATGACGAAAAACTTCAGGATGCAGTCGAACCCCTGCTTGTCGGTGATTTGGCATATTTTACCCTTGTTCAATTAAAATTTGTTTCTTCATCATGGGATGAAATCAGACAGGCAATATTTTCTTTTGAAACAGGAAGAATGAAAAGTCCGAAAGGATACAAGGATAATCCGATTAAAATTTCTGTTTCATCCAACAGAGATGAGGTCAAAGAAACGGTGAAGAAACTCCAATCATTGTTTTTTGGAGTGAGGAAGATGCAAGGCTTGAATTGTCACAGCTTCATAGGTCCATATCTACCTTGTTTACACTTGTTCGTGCATATGACAAAAAGCTTTCCGAACTCAAAGCGAAGAAAAATATTCTATCGTTTGCCGATATTGAATCGCTTACTGTAAAACTTCTTGCAAAGCCCGATGATGATAACGGCTATACCAAAACCGTTCAGGCTCAGGAGATTTCAAACAGATTTGATGCTGTTATGGTTGACGAATTTCAAGATGTAAATGATGTTCAAGACCTTATCTTCAAGTCAGTAAGCAATGATGAAAGCAATCTTTTTGTGGTTGGCGATGTAAAGCAGAGCATCTATGGATTTCGTCAGGCAAAGCCCGAAATTTTTATTGAACGCAAAAATGAATATAAACGATTCAATGAAGAGAATCCCGAATATCCTGCAACTATAATTCTTGACAGAAATTTCCGCAGCCGTTTTGAGGTGTGTGATGCGGTCAATTTTATTTTTGAAAGAATAATGACCAAGGAATCCGCAAAAATGGAATATAATTCCGATGAAAGGCTGGTAAACGGTGCTGAGTTTCCAGAGTCTGATGATTGCAATTTTGAAATTTCATTGATTGAATCCGAAAACTCAGACCTTGAAAAAGAAGAAATTGAGGCAAAGTACATAGCGGATAAAATTCACGATATGATTAATTCGGGCTTTAGAGTTAAGGACGGAGATATAATGCGTGAAGCCCATTACGGCGACTTTGCAATCATTCTTCGCAGTCCAAGCGGAAAGGCCGCAACTTATGTCAACACTCTGAACAACAGCGGTATTCCTGCCTACAGCGAGAATAAGTCAAGCTTTTTTGATGCAGTTGAAATCAAAATTATGCTCAACCTTCTGCGTGTAATTGACAACCCCGGGATTGATATTCCGCTTTTGTCGGTTTTGTGCAGTCCTATGTATGCGTTCACTCCCGATGAGCTTGCCGAAATGCGTTGTGAAAGCAGAAAATCTTCGCTTTACTCTTCTGTCTGCGAATATGCGAAAACAAACGATAAGGCAAGAAAATTTGTTGATGAACTTAAAATTCTGCGTGATTGTGCCTGTACAAATTCCGTTGACGCTCTCATTTCAAAGGCGTGTGAAATGACAGGATTTATGTCTATTTCGCTTGCAGTCAGCGGTAATGATTCGGCACTTAAAAACCTGGAGCTGTTGCGTGAATATGCAAGAAGCTTTGAGAGCAACGGATACAAAACGCTTTCTGATTTTATTTCATATACCGACAAGCTTATTGCCAATAAGACAAACCTTGACGCATCATCACAAAATGAGGGCGACTCTGCAAATGCCGTGAGAATTCTCAGTATCCATGCGTCAAAAGGACTTGAATTTCCGGTTTGCTTTATTGCCGACATAACCCACCAATTCAATAAAACCGACCTTAGAAACGATATTCTTCTCGACAGCAAGGCAGGACTCGGCATCAAGACTCAGAGCAATGGTGTTGTTTATAACACCTTCCCACGCCTTGCAACAGGCCTTAAAATTGAAGAAAACCTTATTGCCGAGGAAATGCGTGTGCTTTATGTTGCACTCACAAGAGCAAAGGAAAAGCTTATCTGTGTCGGTGCAGTAAAAAAGTGCAGTGATTATCTTGAAAGGCTGTATTCAAAGCTCGTGTCCGAAAGTGTAATTGAACCCTATACTGTCACAAGCTGTCAAAGCTATTGCGACTGGCTCTGCCTTTGTGCATTAGTTCACCCGTCACTCAATAATCTGCGTAACGATATTATGCCGGGTTCAAAGGTAATCCCGCACAACGGAGAATCAGATTGGAAATTGCAGATTATCGTTGATGAAAAAATGATTGATAAGGATAATGTCTTTGAGGACGATATTACTTCAACAAATCTGTTACAGGTTGCCGATGTATCCGATGATACTTTTGATTATGCAAAACTTTTGAAAAAGAATCTTGATTTCAAATACAGAAACAGAGATATTCTTTCACTCCCGCAAAAGGTCAGTGCATCCGATATTGCACATAGTCAGAACGGTGATTATTTTGAAAAGATTCTTTCAAAGCCGTTATTCATAGCTGAACAAAATTCCGCTCCTGTTGCAAGAGGCACTGCTCACCACAAGTTTTTGCAATACTGCAATTTTGAACAGGCAAGAGCAAGTCTTGATACTGAAATTGACCGTCTTTTAAATGACGGAAAACTTACACAGGAACAGGTTGATATGATTGACAGAAAAACACTTAATGAATTTCTTTCAACCAAACTAATTGACCGTATAATTGCATCACAGCTTGTAATGCGTGAAAAACGATTTACCGCAAGGCTTAAACCGTCGGAAGTATTTGATGAATATAAAGGTGTAAAAACCGATGCAACAGTAATAATTCAGGGTGCGGTTGACCTTGCGTTTGTTGAGGACGAAAAGCTTGTTATTGTCGATTACAAAACCGACAGGGTAAAAGATATAACAAAACTTGCAGGACTTTACAAGAAGCAACTTTATTTGTACAAATCGGCGATGGAGCAGTCCGAAGAACTTACCGTTAAAGAATGTATTCTTTGCAGTATCCACCTCGGCACATACATTACCGTATAAAAAGAAAACCGTCCGTGAATTCTGCGGACGGTTTAATCATATTCAGTTTATATCGGTTGCTTCTGCATCAATCATTCTTTGATTGCGGTCGTATTCTTTGTGATAACGGCTGAGCAGAATAATAAGTGAAAATCCCGAAACACCTTCATAAATAAGCGCAATTCCGAGTGCAATCATAAGCAATGCACCAAAAATGTTTGTAAAGAAAATTGTTGTAAGACTGAACATAATCATTACAATTGCTATAATAAACGGAATCCACCATTTTCTCATACCGAGCGATCTCAGCGTGAGCGAATGTTTCATATCCATAATGCTGTCAACAATAATGATAATGCCAATCGGAATATTGATTATTGCCGCAATTGAAGTGGGTGAAAACAAAGCAAATATACCGAATCCGGTTGAAATAACGCCTATTACAAGTTCAAAGTACATTCCGCCTTCTCTGTCAACAAAGAAAGAAATTATGTTGAACAGTCCGTAAACAGTCATTGCACCGCCGAGTGCATAGCACAAAACATCAAGCACCTTTTGCGGAAAGACAACCGTCACAATGCCAAGTACGATATAGGCGAGAGAGGTCATCATCATAGTAGCCGCCGGATTTTTCTTTTTCTTATGTTCACTCATTTAATACACCTCAGTCTATTCTCTTGTCGCAGTAACCGCACATTACCATACCAAGCTTTTCGTAGCTGAGGTTCGGAAGATATGGCTCCTGCTGTGTGATACATCTCGGATTGTTGCAGTGATGATTCGATACAACAAACGGTCTGTTTTCAACAAAGAACTCATCATCCTGCAAAAGCAGAAGAATAAGTGCCATTCTGCCGTACATACCGTACTGAGCCTGTTTGAAATACAACGCTCTCGGGTCATCATCAATATCAACTGTAATTTCGTTTACTCTCGGCAATGGGTGAAGAATTATCATATCTTCTTTTGCCTTGTCAAGTTTTTCTTTGTCGAGAACAAAAACATTTTTCTGTGCCTGATAATCTTCTTCGCTTGCAAATCTCTCACGCTGAATTCTTGTCATATACAGAACATCAAGGTCTGTGATTGCATCTGCAAGACTGTTTGAAATTTCATACTTACAGCCGTTCTTTTCAAGAATGTCAATAACATAAAGCGGAACGCTGAGTTCCTTTGTTGAGATAAGTACAAAGCTGTTGTTCGGATATTTTGCAAGTGTCTTGATAAGCGAATGAACTGTTCTGCCGTTGAGAAGGTCACCGCATACACCTACTCTGAGGTTATCAAGTCTGCCTTTTTCACAGCTGAGAGTGATAATGTCGGCAAGCGTCTGAGTTGGATGAAGGTGACCGCCGTCTCCGCAGTTGATAACGGGAACACCTGCATAGAGAGATGCCGCAGCGGCAGTACCCTCAACAGGATGACGCATTGCGATAATATCGGCATATTCGCCGACAATTGTAATTGTATCTTTAAGGCTTTCGCCCTTTGAAACGGATGAATTCATCGGATTGTCAAAACCGATTGTTCTTCCGCCGAGTTTAAGCATAGCCGTCTGGAATGACATCTGTGTTCTTGTACTCGGTTCATAAAATAATGTAGCAAGAATCTTGCCGTCACAGGCGTGTCGATAGTCGGCGGGACTCTGCATAATCTTTTTAGCTTTTCGGATAATTTTGTCAATCTGCTCGGTAGACATAACCGATAAATCAATCAAATTTTTGTCAAACATAAATAACACAGCTTTCTGCAATTTTTTCTATTTTATCAAAATTTTCTGTATTTATATATACTTAAAAGAAAATAGGAATAAAGAATAAAACAATTTTACTCATTCCCGCATTTTCCCGCATTAATTTTATAAGGTATGAAAAATATTAAATTGTGCGTCAAAATGATGTGCCTAAATAAAAAGCATTTTGAAAATACGGTATAAGAAATTCACCGTAAACCGGCAAAGTCGATTAAAACATTCGTACAAAGTATTTTTGTTGACAAAAAATGCATTAATGTGGTATCATATTAATAGTTATATCAAAGTGCAGACACGTTTTTTATTGCGTAATTCTGCTGTTAAAAAAAACTAAATTTGACTGCATTTTGTAAAGTGAAGTCTGATTTGTGTTTTGAAAGGATTGTCTTACTATGGTTACAGCTATGTTATTTGCAGGCGGTATCGGTGCAAGAATGAAATATTCCGATATGCCTAAACAGTTTCTTGAGGTTGGCGGAAAGCCGATTATTATTCACACAATGGAGCATTTTGCCCGTCATCCTAAGGTTGATGCGATTGTTGTTGCCTGTAAGGCTGACTGGATCGGCTACCTTAATGAGCTTATTGAGGCATTCAATGTTGCAAAGGTAAAGGCTGTTGTTCCGGGCGGTGCTAACGGTTTTGATTCTATTCACAACGGCGTAATGGCTACTGCCGAATTTTCAAAAGATCCTGAGGATATCATCCTTATCTGTGACGGTGTTCGTCCTATGCTCAGCGAAGAACTCATCACTAACTGTATTAAGGATACAAAAAGTACAAAACAGCCGTTCCTGTTACTCCGAGTATTGATTCACTTCTTTACAGTGAGGACGGAGAAACATGCGGCAAGAGTTACCAGAGAAGTACAATGTACATTACACAGGCTCCGCAGGGATATACAATGGAAAGAATTCTTTGGGCTCACGAAGAAGCTTACAAGAGAGGTATTACAAACCCTGTTTCCTCAAGTGAACTTTTTATTGAGCTCGGCGAAAAGGTTCATCTTTTCCTTGGCGAGAGATTCAACATTAAGGTAACAACACCTGAGGATCTCACAACATTGCGATCACAGTTCTATTATGAAAACTACAAGCAGTTTGCAAAGGAAGAACTTAAATATGGATTATAATGTTCAAAGTAATATAAAAAGACGGTTTTTTCCGATATTAAAGAAATTACAAATACAAATGTTGATTGGAACAGATTTAACGGTAAAACCGTTCTTATAACCGGTGCAGGAGGATTTATCGGTTATTATCTTGTACTCACATTTCTCGCAAGAAATGACTTTTATAACAATAACATCAAGATCCTTGCGTTCGTAAGAAACAGAGAGAGAGCCGAGAAAAAGTTTGGCGTTCTTCTTGAAAGAGATGACATTGAGCTTGTTGTTGCCGATGTTACAAATAAGATTGAATGTGAGAGAGCGGATTTTATTATTCATGCCGCAAGTCAGGCAAGTAATATTCAATTTGAAACCGATCCTGTAGGCACTATTAACGCAAATCTCAGCGGTACATCAAACATTCTTGATTTTGCTCTTGAAAGCAAAAGTGAGTCTGTACTTGTTGTTTCAAGCCTTAAAGTTTATGGTGCTTTGCACAATGGTAAAAACAGTATTTCCGAAGATGATATCGGTTATATTGATTTTACTTCCTATAAAAATTGTTATGCAGTGGGTAAGAGAGCGTCTGAAACTCTTGCCGCAAGCTATTGCAAACAGTTTGGACTCAATGTGAAGATTGCAAGACCGAGCTATATTTACGGCGCCAGCAGTCTTACGGATGATCGTGTCTGGGCGCAGTTTATTGCAAATGTTGTTCGTCACGAAAATATTCTTCTCAAAAGCAACGGTGCGGCTAACCGTTCATTCTGCTATGTTACAGACACGGTTTCTGCTCTCATGTACATTATGCTTAACGGTGAAAATGTTACACCGTATAACATTTCTTATGAAAAATCAGATACAACAATAAGAAATTTTGCAAAGACAGCTTGTGAGGTTTTCCCTGAGAGAAATATGACTTTGGCTTTTGCCAATCCCGAAGATGAAAAGGAGCCTGAGGTTGATACTTCCGCTCTTGCAAAAACCCCCGAAATTCTTGACAGTTCAAGACTCTGCAGCTTGGATGGAAGCCTCTTAGTTGACCTTAAAGAAGGAATAAGAAGAGCAGTCGGAATTCTTGAAGAAATTAATAACAGAAATTAGGAATACAGTTATGTCTGAGTTGGTTACTTAACCAATTTGAACAGGACAGAGCACTTGTAGCTTTGCGTTATAGAATTTGAACATCCGTAAATTATTCGGAAAATCTGGTTTTTATAGCAGGAGGCGGAGAACTCGCCTTTTCTCTTGTATCATCGCTTCGCATGGTTAACTTTAAAAAAACAAGCAGGCATAGCTGTATTTTTGCTTGTAGAGGATAACGAAAGCTATGACAGGAGATTCGATTATATCGATTCATCAGATTTTTCCATCGTAAAGTATTCTTCACTTGATTCGGTTAATAAATGCGGAGATATACTCATTGAAACGGGATTTTTGCTTTCTGATAGAGTTGAGAGTGTTGATGTATTTAAAAATCATATCAACAGGGCAAATAATATTATCTCGGCTGTCAATGCGTTAAAGATAAAAGAAACTGTTCTTGTGTCAGACGCCTCAATTTACGGAACACTCGGAAAAGATTTTGTTATTTCCGAAAAGAAAAACACATTCCGCTTTTAATTCGGATTCATTAAAAGCAATGCTGATTCAGTCTGTTGAGAATCTTTATTTTTCTGCATCTCATATGTATGATTTTTCAATCAAAGCAGTTAGAAGCGGCAAGATTATATCTGCAAATTCAAGTTCCGATTTTGTAAGGAATATGCTGGAATCGGCTGTTCACGGAAAATCTTTGAATGTTAAGAACAAATCACCCAAAGTGTCTTATATAAGTATTAATGACTTGATTTCTGCTGTTCTGTTTGTTCTTTGTAACGGTGAGAACAATCAGGTGTATAACGCCTGCTCAGATACTTCAACCGTAAATTCGGCGGAATTTTCACTTACGCTTTCGGATGCTTTTGATGAGTGTGAGGTTAACATAACTTCTGCAGGTGATTCTACGGATGGCTGTGCCATTGACTGCACAAGACTGAAAAAGCTTGGTTGGTTATCAATGGTCAACTACAAGGACGCACTACTTATTTCGGGACACGAGGTAATGGATGATGACAGTATATTTATGTTTTCCGATTCATATGACGGCAAGCTTAACGATATTCAACAGATACTTCTGGGCTTTTTACTTGAGGTTGACAGAATTTGCAAAAAGCATAACATAAAGTATTTCCTGGGCGGAGGAAGTCTTTTGGGTGCAGTAAGGCATAAAGGCTTTATTCCGTGGGACGATGATGCAGATGTTATGATGCTTAGAAAAGATTACGACAGGTTTCTTTCGGTATTGCCGAGTGAACTCCCGAATTATCTTTTTGCACAGACTCAAAAAAATGAAAAAGACAGCCATTTTCCTTTTACAAAACTGCGAATAAACGATACTCTGCTTTCTACTGAGTTTACATCAAGATTTCCCAATATTCATAACGGAATTTTTCTTGATGTGCTTGCACAGGATTATACTTCAAACAATGCTTTCTTACGAAAAATTCATATGAAAGCAACTGCAAGCTCAAGATGGCTGGTGCTTGATAAGTGGAGAGGCACTTCGGTGAATGCAAACAGCAGATTTTCTTCTTTGTGTGCGAATATTCTGAGAAAGATTTTTCCGCTTGGATTTTTGCAAAAGGTTCAAAACAAACTTATTTCACTTCATAAGAATATGAAAAATCCGAAATATCTGTTTGACAGTATGGGAAGAAATGTTTCAAGAGGAGCTTTTCCTGCTGAATGGCTTGATGAGGCGATATGGGTTGATTTTGAAAATGCAAAACTGCCTAT
>ENA-OQKL01000580-OQKL01000580.1-human-gut-metagenome-genome-assembly--contig:-NODE-580-length-11359-cov-2.259437_pt1 | contig 11359 bp, 11 predicted proteins | sample MGYA00242779_ERZ504800 | MGnify/ENA primary metagenome ERZ504800 (study PRJEB26092, sample SAMD00036410) | human gut metagenome | host: Homo sapiens | study: EMG produced TPA metagenomics assembly of... | reverse complement strand
GAGGTTACAGGGATATGGCAAGGCCGCTGCCGAATAACTCCTTCCGTCATCGCTGCGCGATCGCCACCGCTACCCCGTTTTTGTCACTTGCGTGACAGTCTTACCCCCCGGCCGGGGGGAAAGTCGTTTTCTCAATGAGGGAGGCATTGGCAAAATCAGGAACTCCATCATACTGCCAAAGGCTCCCTCTCCGAGGGAGCCGTGACTGAAGGAGTAAAGCAGTCGCCGTTGCCCGAAACGTGGGCAGGGTGCAAAAGCGCCCTACCCACGAATCATCGTTGTTTATTTTGAAGTGCCCGGGCGGTCAGCCAAGGTTCTTCTCCTTGGCGGCGGCTGCGTCCAGGATCATCTTCACGCAGGTCTCGCGGCCCAGAGCAGCGTTGATGGCCAGATCATAGTTGTGGGCATCGCCCCAGCGGTTCTGGGTGTAGTAGTTGTAGTAGGCAGAACGGTTGCGGTCGGTCTTTTCCACCTCGTCCTTGATGCCCTTTTCGTCCTTGGCCTTGACCAGAGGATTGGTCTTTGCGTATTCCAGCCGCCACTCCTTGGGGGCGTACACGAACACGCGCAGCACATCCTTGCGCTCACGCAGCACATAGTCGCCGCAGCGGCCCAGGATCACGCAGGGGCCTTCCTCGGCCAGCTGCTTGATGATGCGGCTCTGAAGAATGAACACCTGATCGCCCAGCGGCAGCTCATTGCCCATGGTGTACAGACTGTACAGCAGGCTGTGAGTATGCCGTTTTTCACTGGCGGCAACAGCTTCTTCCGAAAGACCGGAGTGCTTTGCTGCCATGGTGATCAGCTCTTTGTCGTAAAGCTTGATGCCCAGCGCATTTGCCACATCTTCAGCGATGTAGCGGCCGCCCGTGCAGTATTCACGTCCCAAAGTGATGATCGTCTTTGCCATAATGTGTTCCTCCTATGTCTTGATCTATAGCCCAAAGGCTTTGGGTCGGGCCGGTCATTCCGCCGGCGTTTTCCTGTGCCTGGGAAACAGGTTGCTCCGGCGTGGGGCGCGGCTTTGGCAGCCGCACCTCCGCCACGCGCATGGCACCGGTCTGGTCCACTGCATACACGCTGCAGCGGCAGCCTGCGGCCATGATCTTTTCCGGGAAGCGGATGCCGCCCTCCGGCGTGCGCTCCATCCGGCAGAAGCTGCGGTGGGCGGTGGTGGCGTGGGCCACACCGTCGTGGCACGCACAGGCCACCCAGCCGGAAAAGCCTTCCGGCAGCGGGTCCTTCACGCCGCGCTGCTCAAAATAGTAAACGTCTGCCGTCTCGCCGGGCACCAGCTCGCAGCGCATTCGCAGCGGACGGTTGGCGGCAACATCGCGGGGTTTTGCCCGCAGGGCGATGGCGCGCCCGGTAAAGTAACGCATAAAGTCCACCAGTGCCATGGTGCAGTTCACTGCGCCGTTGGAATCTGCGGTGGGGTCGTTCAGCAGCACATAATCTGCCATTACGGCATCGTCGTGGCCAAAGCCGCGCAGGCCCATCCAGACCCGCACCGGGTCCCGCTGGCCACGGATGCGCCGCTCCACCTGCACTGCCACACAGCAGTCATCGTGGATCTGGGCACGCAGGTCGGCAAGGTCCATCCATGCCTGCCAGCAGGGGTAGCCGCAGCAGCCGGCGGCAGCAGCCGCAAAGGCCGCATTGGCGGTGGTGCTGTGGGCCATGTCCTCCATCACATAAGCCACTTCTTCGGGCAGGACATCCTCGCCCCAGCAGTTCATCAGTGCCGCCATGACCAGCGGCAGATCCATGGTGCGCCCAAAGCTGGGATCGTGGGCGGAAAGGCAGTATTCCGGCAGATAGAGCTGCCGGTTCAGCGGGTGGCCGTTGTGCTTCTCCCACGCCAGCGGCCGCACTGCCGCGGCCAGCAGGCGCACTGCGGGCGAGACCTTGTCATCGTTGGTGGAAAGGTTCACCTGCAGCTGCACGCCGGTGCCGCCGCCGGGCGTTGCCACGGTCACGGTATCGCCCATGAGGAAGATCATGCCGTCGTCACTCTGGGAATTGCAGCTGCAGCGGGGGTAGCCCGGTGCCCACTTGCCAAAGCTCATCCAACCGGTCCAGTTTCCTCCGGCATATACCCGGCAGCGCACCTCCACCATGGTGTTGTGGGGCGCAAAGGCGTTCCAGCTGACATTCAGGTTGCAGAAGGCCGGCATGGCAAATTCCGGCGTGGTGTAGCTGCCGTATTGCAGGCAGCGGCCCGCCACGCTGTCCAGCACCAGTGCACCGCCGTCCAGTGCCACATTGTCCAGCTGCCCGCGGGAGAAGGTCTCGGTGCCCTGCAAACCAGATTATTCCGTTGTTTCCATGGAGCACCTCTCCTTTGCGGAAGTTCAAATTTACTCTTCGGTGTCGTCGGTTCTTTCGCCGTAGTCCTCTTTGAGGGCGGCTTCCAGCTCGGCATCCTTCATTTTGCGGATGCTCTCCTCAATGTGGAACACCTTTTCAATATCGCCGTAGATGATCTGGCAGGATACTTCGGTCACGAACCAGAAGCCGAAGATCAGCATGAGCAGCAGGCCCAGCGGCATGCACAGGATCACCACGCCCCAGAACAGGATCTGCACGATGGCCGCCGCCAGTGCGTGGGGCAGGAACGCGATCATGCAGTTGATGCTGTTTTTCACGGTCAGGCTGAAGGGCTGATCCAGCAGCACCACCTGCGGCCACATGTAGGCGAACAGCATCTGGAAGATGAGCAGGTTCAGCACCGTGGCCACCCACAGCGGCACGCCCACATTGGTGCCCTTGCTCAGCATATTGAAGCAGAAATACACAAGGAAGATCTGCGCCGTGACCACCACACAGTAGAAGATGCCCGGCGCAATGCTGGCCTTGAAGTTGCGCTTGAAGGCACGGCGATAGGTCACCCACCAGTAACCGGCTTCGTCACGCAGGGCACGCAGCACGGTATCGTACATGCCGGCCAGCGCAGGCCCGGCCAGAATGCCGCCTACCACCGCGCTTGCCAGCATGACAGGCAGGCTGTTTGCCAGAAAGCCGATGTACACCAGACAGATCACCGGCAGAAAGCCGATGCAGGCCAGCAGGTTTGCAAGGAACATGCCGTTCATATCACGGCCCACAAGCTCAAAAAAACGGCCCACGCCGGTCTTGCGGGGAGCATCCTTTTCAACGCCCTTACCGGCCTTGAAGTCATTTGCGGAAGGAAATAAACCCATGTTCGTATGGTACCTCTCTCTTCATCCATTGGGCCGGCAGAAAGCATTTCGTGCAGAAAGTGCCATTGTGCTGGCTTTACAACTATAAATATACCCGCATTTTGTCAATTTTGCAAGACCGCAGATCCTCCGATTTGTAAAAAAACGTGTTATTTCTCCCCTTTTTACAAAAAGTGTGATACAATGACAATGGCATATTTTGCCGGAGGGAGGAAAACGCAATGAGCATTTTTCGCACGATTGCGATGTTTATTTACTTATTTGGTTATATGATCGTCCATTATGGCGTGCTGCGCCGGGCGGAACGCGCTCTGGCTGTAGGCGACATGCAGCTGGTGGAAGAGCTTGTCAACAAGCATATCCCGCACTGGAGCCGGGGCATTTTAAAGGTGACCGGCGTTTCCCTGAGCGTGGAGGGCCTTGAGAATATCCCCAAAGATACGGCCTGCGTGTTCGTGGGCAACCACCGCAGCTACTATGATATCCCCATCCTGCTGACCGCGCTGGACGCGCCCCACGGCATTCTGGCAAAGGAGGAGCTGGAAAAGATCCCCCTGCTCAACCGCTGGATGAAGCTGCTGGGCTGTGTGTTCGTCAAGCGGGATGACATCCGCGCTTCCGTCAAGGCCCTGAACGATGCCACTGCCATCGTGGAGAGCGGCCGGAGCTTCGTCATCTTCCCTGAGGGCACCCGCTACAAGGGCGAAGAGGGCGGCGCGGGCGAGTTCAAGGCCGGTGCCTTCCGCATTGCCATCAAGACGGGGGTGCCCGTGGTGCCGGTGGCCATCTCCGGTGCGCGGGGCCTGTTTGAGGGCCACGGCCTGCGGGCCACGCCCGGCGATATCCGGGTGCGCATCCTGCCCGCCATCCAGACCGCAGGCATGAGCAAGGCTGAACAGAAGCAGCTGCCCGATGCCGTGCGCCAGACCATTCTGGCCCAACTGTAAGGAGAACTATGGCAAGCTATCGTTATGAGCGGGACATCGACCCCGCAGACCTTGCCCCGCGGGCGGAAAAACAGTATACCCGCAAAGAGCGCTGGGCCAACTGGTGGGATTATAACCTCAAGTGGGTCATACATCATCGGCATCATCGTGGTGTTCTTCGGCTACAACTTCATCGGGCAGTATTTCTTTACCGTCCATGCAGACTATAACGTGGCCGTGGTGGCACCCCACTACCTGCCGGAAGCCACCCAGACCGCCCTGCAGGACGCCCTTGCCGCCTACGGCGAAGACCGGAACGGTGACGGCAAGGTGGTGGTAAAGCTGAACCTCTACACCATGGACTTTGGCAACGAGGACTCGGACGCCTACCTTGACATGGCAGGCACCACCAAGCTTTCCACCGACATTCAGGGCGCGCTGAGTTCCATCTTCATCCTGTACGACCCAGCCGGGTTCCAGCAGACCACCGGCACCCTGCGCTACCTCGACGGCAGCCTGCCCCAGTCCGACGCAGACAGTGACTGGTGGAACATGGTCTACCGCTGGACCGACTGCCCGGTGCTGGCGGGCCTTGATCTGGGCGATTACGCTTCTGATGCTGTGCAGAGCGAAAGCGGCTCCAGTCAGGAGCTGATGAGCCGGTACTATATCGGCATCCGCGGCGCATGGAACAAGGACTCCGCCGGCCTGCTTGAGGGCGGCGAAGAACTGTGGAACAAGCTGACCGCCGGGGCTGTTTCTACCGCCAGTGCAGAGGGCTGAGCCATGCGGTTCCGGGTAAAGCGCGGCGGGCCTGCCGCCGGGTTCACATTTGACCGCACCGCAAAGCCGGTGCAAAGGCCAGAGTCGGAAAAGCCGGTCTCCCTTGCACAGGCGCTGGATAATCCCTATGGGAGATATTACGGCAAAGCCCGCAGCAGGGAAGAACTGCTGAAAAACAGATAATATGCAAATAGAACTCCCCCAGTCGCCTTCGGCGACAGCCCCCTCGGGGATGGGGCCCTTGGCAGAGCCGGAAACTTTTCCGCTTTGTCAGCGGCTCCCTCTTTGAGGGAGCTGGCAAACCCGCAAGGGTTTGACTGAGGGAGTTCGTTTTCTATTTTGTTCTTTTTACACATATCTGATTTGAAATATTCTCCCCTTTGAAACGCCGGAGGTTTTGTTGTTTCTCCGTCCCAGTTATGGTATACTTACTGGGTATCTATTATCTTGATGGTATTTATCATACATGCAAAAGGATGTGAACCCATGGACGCACTGGAACAGGCACGCACCGAGATTGACACGGTGGATGCCCAGCTGGCTGCGCTGTTTGAGCGGCGGATGGCTGCTGTGCTGCAGGTGGCCGAATACAAAAGAGCCCATGGCCTGCCCGTTTACGATGCCGCCCGCGAGACGGCAGTGCTGGAAAACGGCTGCGGCCCGCATTCAGGTACCCGGCCCTGCGGCCCGTACTATAAAGACCACGTGCAGAACCTGATGGACGTGGCAAAGCAGTACGAAGCCGTGGTGCTGGGCCAAAACCGCGCCGCCTATCAGGGCGTGGAGGGCGCCTTTGCCCACATTGCCCTCCGGGCGCTGTTCCCCCACGCCGAGGCTGTGAGCTATCCCACCTGGGACGAGGTATTTGACGCGGTGGAACGCGGCGATGCTGCCCGGGGCGTCGTTCCCTTTGAGAACAGCCATGCGGGCGATGTTTCCGCCGTGCTGGATCTGTGCTATAACCATCCGGCGCTGTGGGTGGTGGATGTGTACGATCTGCCCATCTCCCAGAATCTTCTGGTGCTGCCGGGCACAAAACTCGACCAGATCAAAAGCGTCTACAGCCACCAGCAGGCCATCGCCCAGAGCGAGACCTTTTTAAGGCAGTTCGGCCTGCCCGCCACCGCCATGGCCAACACCGCCATGGCCGCAAAGTTCGTGGCCGAAAGCGGCGACTCCTCCAAAGCGGCCATTGCAAGCGTGGAGACGGCGGCACTGTACGGGCTGGAGGTGCTGGTGCCCAGCATCAACACCGACGGCGACAACACCACCCGCTTTATCGTGCTCAGCCGCGAAAAGCCTACCGGCGGCAACCGGTTCTCGCTGCTGTTCACGGTGGACAACAAACCCGGCAAGCTGGGCGAGGTGATCCAGATCATCGGTGCCAGCGGCTTCAATATGGAGTCCATCAAGAGCCGGCCCATGCCTCATGTGCCGTTTGAATATTATTTTTACGTGGAGCTGGTGGGCGACCCCACCGCCGACGAGACCGCCGCGCTGCTGCGTGAGCTTGACCGCACCTGCCGTACCGTGCGGCTGTTAGGAGTGTATACCAAATGAGTGAATTTATCGGAACCAAGCTGACCATGAATCTGGGCGAGCGCAGCTATGACATCATCGTCAAGAGCGGCTCGCTGGAAAACCTGTACCAGTTCGCCCGGCTGGACCGCCGTGTGGCCGTTGTGACCGACAGTGGTGTGCCCGCACAGTACGCCCAGATGGTGGCCGACCAGTGCAAGGATGCCCACATCATCACGGTGCCGCAGGGCGAAGCCAGCAAGAGCTTTAAAATTCTGGAATCCGTCCTCAAGCAGATGCTGGAATTCGGCATGGGCCGCGGCGATCTGGTAATCGCCGTGGGCGGCGGCGTGGTGGGCGATCTGGCCGGTTTTGCCGCTTCCATCTACATGCGGGGCATCGACTTCATCAACTGCCCCACCACCACCCTTTCCATGATCGATTCCTCCATCGGCGGCAAGACCGCCGTGGATCTGGGCGATACCAAAAACATCGTGGGTGCCTTCTGGCAGCCGAAGCTCGTCATCGTGGATCCGGACACCCTTGCCACCCTGCCCCGCCGCCACTTCATCAACGGTCTGGCAGAAGCCGTCAAGGCAAGCCTGCTGGCAGACCCCGAGCTGTTCGCGATCTTTGAAAATGGCGATGTGGATGCCCAGATCGGCGAGATCATCTGCCGCAGCCTGCGGTTCAAGAAGAACATCGTGGAGCAGGACGAGACTGAGCAGGGCATGCGCAAGGCGCTCAACTTCGGCCACACCATCGGCCACGGCATCGAGGCCGTCAAGGGCGTCAAGGGACGCCGCACCGTGGGCCTCTACCACGGCGAGTGCGTGGCTCTGGGGATGCTGCCGATGATCGAGTCCAAGGCACTGCAGAAGCGCGTCCGTGCGGTCTACCGCCGTCTGGGCCTGCCCCTGCGTACCGCCTACAACAAGGACAAGGTCTACGCCGAGATGCTCCACGACAAAAAGGCACAGGGCGGCCAGATCACCGTCATCAAGGTGCCGGGTCTGGGCTGCTGGCGCGCGGAGACCATCCCGGTGGAGGGTCTGCGCCCCCTACTGGGCATGGAGGACTAAAGCCATGAAAAACACCTTTGGCAGCGCATTGGCGCTGACCATCTTCGGCGAGAGCCACGGCAGGGCCATCGGCAGTGTGCTGGACGGCATGGCCGCTGGTGTGCCGGTGAATGAGGAATTCATTGCCGCCTGCATGGATAAGCGCCGCGCCCGGGGCGACGGGCTTTCGACGCCCCGCGTGGAGGCCGATAACGTACAGCTGCTCTCCGGCGTCGTGAACGGTCACACCACCGGCACGGCCATCGCCCTGATGATCGAGAACCAGAACATCCGCAGCGGCGACTACGCCAAGACGGCTGACCTGCTCCGCCCCGGCCACGCGGACTATACCGCCTACGCCAAATACCACGGTTTTCAGGACGCCCGGGGCGGTGGACACTTTTCGGGCCGCATCACTGCCGCGCTGGTGGCAGGCGGTGCCATCGTGCTGGGTGCGCTGAACCGCGCCGGCATCGACATCACCACCCACATCGCCCGCTGTGCCGGCATTTCCGATACGCCCTTTGCGCTGGACGATGCCGCCGCACTGGCCGCTCAGGTGAGCGTGCTGGAAAGCAGGGACGAGGGCTTCGCCCTGCTGGATGCTTCCGTCGAAGAGCCGATGAAAACGGCCATCCGTGCCGCCGGTTCGGAGGGCGACAGCGTGGGCGGCATCCTTGAAACAGCCATTCTCGGCCTGCCCGCCGGTGTGGGCGAGCCGTATTTTGACAGCGTGGAGAGCCTTATTTCCCACATGGCGTTTTCGGTGCCTGCCGTGAAGGGCATTGAGTTCGGCACCGGTTTCGGCTTCGCCGACCTGAAAGGCTCTGAGGCCAACGATGCCTTCCGCATGAAGGGCGATTCGGTGGTCACGGCCACCAACCACAACGCGGGCATCAACGGCGGCATCACCAACGGAATGCCTGTCGTCTTCCGCACCGCTGTCAAGCCGACGCCCAGCATCTACAAAGAGCAGGAGACGGTGGATTACATTGCAAAGCAGGACGCGCCCCTCTCCATTCAGGGCCGTCATGACCCCTGCATCGTGCCTCGCGCCGCCATCGTCCAGACCTGCGCCGCCGCGCTGGCTGTGGGCGATCTGATGACCGCCCGCTATGGCACCGCATGGATGGAGCGGCCCACCAGCTACCGCAGGGAGGGACTGTGATGGAATACGGACTCATCGGCGCAAAACTCGGCCACTCCTACTCCAAGATCATCCACGAGATGCTCTGCGGCTACCACTACGACCTGTGCCCTCTGCCCACCGAGGAAGAGGCCCGGGCCTTTCTGGCAAAGCGGCAGTTCAAGGCCATCAATGTGACCATCCCCTATAAAAAGCTGGTGATGGAATACTGCTCCTACATCGACCCGCGGGCCAAGGCCATCGGGGCGGTGAACACGGTGGTGAACAAAAACGGCCTGCTCTACGGCTATAACACCGATTATATGGGCTTTGCCCACCTGTGCGACGCCCACGGCGTGAATTTTGCAGGCAGAACCGTGCTCATTCTGGGCACCGGCGGCACCCACAATACCACCAGCGCTGTGGCCCGGGACAAAGGTGCGGCAAAGGTGCTCACCGTCAGCCGCCATCCGGACCCGGAAAAGGGCGAACTGAGCTATGCCGAGGCCGTTTCCAGCGGGGCGCAGATCGTGGTAAACACCACCCCGGCGGGCATGTACCCGAATGTAGGTGTGTGCAATCTGGACGTTGCCGCCATGCCGGACCTTGAAGCTGTGGTGGATGTGGTGTACAACCCCGACAAGACCGAGCTCATCCTCCGCGCCGAGGAAGCGGGCGTGCCGGTGGCTGTGGGCGGCCTTGAAATGCTGGTGGCGCAGGCGGTGTATGCCGCAGAATATTTTCTGGACCGCAAGTTCGAGGATGCGCCGGTTGAAATTCGGCGCATCACCGCCGCACTGCGCCGGGATATGCTGAACATTGCCCTGATCGGGATGCCCTCTTCCGGCAAGACCACCCTCGGCAGGATGCTGGCAAAGAGCCTTGGCCGTACCTTTGTGGATCTGGATGAGGAGATCGTAAAGACCGACGGCCGCAGCATCCCGGATATCTTTGCAGCCGAGGGCGAGGACGGCTTCCGCACAAAGGAAACTGCCGAAACACAGCGCTTTGGCAAAGAGGGCCGACAGCTCATTTCCTGCGGCGGCGGCATTGTAAAAAACGCCGGAGAATCTGCGTGCTCTGCACCAGAACGGTGTCATTCTGTTCATCGACCGACCGGTGGATGCGCTGGCCGTGGGCGGCGGCAGGCCGCTTTCTTCCAGCATGGACGCACTGCGCCAGATGGAAGCACAGCGCCGTCCGCTGTATCTGGCAGCGGCAGATGCCGTCATTCCCAACAACGGCACGCTGGACGATGCCCTGCATGCCGCCATGGAGGCACTGGATGAAATTTTTGATTCTTAACGGCCCGAACCTCAACATCATGCGCTGGTCGGAGCCGGGCGTACCCGGTGAGCTGGATTATAACGCCATCATGGACTATGTGCAGGCAGGCTGCGAACAGCTGGGCATCGAGACCGACTGCTGCCAATCCAACCACGAGGGCGACCTCGTGGACGAAATTCAGGCCGCAGCGGGCCGGGTGGACGGCATCGTGCTGAACCCTGGTGCCTACGCCCACTACAGCGTGGCCATTCTGGATGCGCTGCGCCTGTGCGGCGTACCCGCCGTGGAAGTGATGCTGCACGCCCCGGACGAGCGGGAGCCTTTCCGCAAGACGGACGTGGTGTCCTTTGGCTGTCAGGGCCACTTCATCGGCGAAGGCCCGCAGGGCTACCTGCACGCCTGCATCTATCTGGCCCAGCTGCTGCGCACCGACGGCTCCAGCAAGGCGCATATCGTGATGTAAAAACGAAGGAAATTATCACTATGATCATCTCCACCAAAAAAGGGACTCCGAAGGATGAACTGGAAAAGATCGTTGACAAATTCGAGAAGCAGGGTCTGGACGTGACCCTGATCACCGGCAAGGACTACAACGTGTTCGGTCTTGTGGGCGACACCACCAAGATCGATGAACGGGATGTGCTGGCAAACCCGTGGATCGACAACGTCACCCGCGTGTCCGCGCCCTATAAGCGTGCAAACCGCCTGTTCCACCCGGCAGATTCCGTGATCGACTGCGGCGGCGTGAAGATCGGCGGCAAGGAAAAGATCGGCGGCAAGGAAAAGATCGCCGTCATGGCAGGCCCCTGCAGCATCGAGGGCGCAGAGCAGGCTCTGCGCATTGCACAGGGCGTGAAGGCCGGCGGTGCCACCCTGTTCCGCGGCGGCGCTTACAAGCCCCGCACCTCTCCCTACTCCTTCCAGGGCCTTGAGACCGAGGGCATTCTGGACATGGTAAAGGCCCGCGAGGCCACCGGCATGCCCATCGTCTCCGAGCTGATGAGCGAGGACCGTATCCCGGAGTTTGAGGAGTACGTGGACGTGGTGCAGATCGGTGCCCGCAACATGCAGAACTTCCAGCTGCTCAAGGCCGTTGGCAAGATGCACAAGCCGGTGCTGCTCAAGCGCGGCCTGTGCAACACCATCGAGGAGTGGATCATGAGCGCCGAGTACATCATGGCCGGCGGCAACGAGCAGGTCATCCTGTGCGAGCGCGGCATCCGCACCTTTGAGACCAGCATGCGCAACACCCTCGATCTCTCTGCAGTGCCCATCATCCACGAAAAGACCCACCTGCCCATCATCGTGGATCCCAGCCACGCCACCGGCAAGGCAAACCTTGTGGAGCCCATGATGATCGCTGCCGTGGCCGCCGGTGCCGACGGTCTGGAAGTGGAGGTCCACTACGACCCGCAGCACGCATGGAGCGACGGCGCACAGTGCCTGACCCCGGAT
>ENA-OQKL01000578-OQKL01000578.1-human-gut-metagenome-genome-assembly--contig:-NODE-578-length-11383-cov-2.901386_pt1 | contig 11383 bp, 14 predicted proteins | sample MGYA00242779_ERZ504800 | MGnify/ENA primary metagenome ERZ504800 (study PRJEB26092, sample SAMD00036410) | human gut metagenome | host: Homo sapiens | study: EMG produced TPA metagenomics assembly of... | reverse complement strand
GGCATCCCATGGTCTGATTATCCATACATGCATTTACGTATCCCTATGTGTGCAGGAATAACAATGTCGCAGTTAAAATATGGATTACAGGTAACGATCATTCCCGGTTTGATCCCATATTTCATTGTTCTCATCTGCCTCAATGACTTCGGCTGAAAATTCGTGTCCCGGAATTCTCGGATAATCAAAATATGCAAATGTTCCACGGTATGATCCAAGATCACTTCCACAAATTCCTCCATATAAAAGTTTTAATAATACTTCTCCTTCTTTTCTCACCGGCATATCGATCTCCTTGATTTCCACTTCGCCTGGTGCGTTGATATACATTGCTTTCATGTGTCATCCTCCTCTTATCCTTTGGTATGCTTTTTATGTTTCTGTCTTTGTACTTATCGTTACATACTATGTTGTATACATCAGATTATAATATCATGTTATTTGCATGTCAATTGTACATGTTGCAAATAATTCTTTATCATATTTTGTCAATAATGCACAATTCACTTTTGTTACCCCTCATCAGGCAGGCTTCGCATTCATTTTGGCAGCTCATTTGTGAATCTGTTGTGTTTATTTTGTCCGTATGCTAGAATGAAAAAGAATATTTAATATTATTTTCTTGTTATGGGAGTATCTGTTATGTCAAAAATGAATTTAAAAACACAGGCTTACAATACGATCCGCCAAAAGATCGTAACCTGTGAATATGCACCGGGAACTTTTTTAAATGAAGAACTTCTCACTACTGAATTAGGTCTGAGCCGCACACCGGTCCGTGATGCGCTAAGCCGTTTAGAGCAGGAGGGATTAATTGAAATAAAACCAAAAAAAGGCATTATCGTAATGCCTCTTTCCATTAATACGATCAATATGATTTTTGAAGTACGGCAATTATATGAGCCGTATATTCTTTTAAATTATGGTAATGCCCTCTCTGTGGAGCGGTTAAAAGATTTTTATAATATTTTCAGTTCCAGTAAAACGAATCATAACTGTTATAATAATAATGATTATTTTTACGAATTAGATACGGAATTTCACAACTTCGTTGTCGATGCGTGTCCAAACACTTATATCCATCAAAACTACAATATGATACAGACACAGGCAGAACGTTTCCGCTATATGACCGGGAATATTTCCGAAAAACGATTAGACGACACTTTTCAGGAACATCTTGACATTATCCGGGCATGCCTGCGCAACGACTGGCAAGAAGCTGCCAAACAGATGTCAGCACATCTTGAGGAATCAAAAAAGGCAACCTTCCAGCTTATTTTTAGCAGTACTTCTGCGCAATCACTCACGGTATAGGCAACGTTCTGCAATATTCTTGTTACTTAAATTTAGCTATTAATCTACATTGTCCTCATACAATGTAAACAGGTGCATATGAAGAAGAAATCAAAAAAATCCGGGAACGCGGTGCGAATGTGATTCATGCCGTTCGTCTCGCCGAACGACGCGGCGGAGCGCATAAGTGTATCGAGCACAAAAGTCGTCATGGGGTCGGGCTTTGCTTTTGTGAAATCGGTCTGCCCGGAGACGGAAAAGCCGTAGAACACAAGCGTGTCGTCTTCAAGCGCGACGACGACATAGCCGAGCCTTTCTTCGCCATCCGTCATCACAAGCACACGGCCGTTATCGGGTGCGCCCTCTGTTTTTGCCAGCAGGGCGGCTTCTTCTGTTTTTTCCGCCATTGGTACGATTTGCAGCATTTTGTTTTTCCTCCTCGCGCTGTGTGTTCTGCGCGTTTCCTTTTTTCTGTGCGGCGGCGCGTAATCTGCGCACTTCGTCCGGGGTCAGATCACGGAAGCGCCCCTGCGGCAGCATGCCGAGCTTCACCGCGCCGATGGCCGTGCGCTTCAGTCTGGCCACTTCAAGGCCCACTGCTTCACACATGTTGCGGATCTGGCGGTTGCGGCCCTCATGCAGCACGAATTCCAGCACCACGCGGCCGGGCTGCTGCTCCAAAACACGCACGGAAGCCGGGGCGGTCATTCTGCCGTCGATTTCCACACCGACCGCAAGGCGCGTCAGCTGTTCTTCCGTTACGCCGGGGCGCACCGTAACACGGTACACCTTCGGCACATGTGTAGACGGGTGCGCGATGAGATTTGCAAAATCGCCGTCGTTTGTCATGAGCAGCAAGCCCTCGGAGTCTTTATCGAGACGGCCGATGGGGAATAATCTCACAGGCAGCTCCTCCACAAGCTCGCTGACGCACTTTCTGCCGCGGTCGTCGGACATGGAGGTCAAATAGCCGCGCGGCTTATGCACCATTATGTACATCTTTTCGTCCACGGTCTGCACGCGCTGACCGTCTACGGTAACCTTGTCTTTCTTCACGTCCACCTTGTCGCCGATCTGCGCGCGGACGCCGTTGACCGCAACGCGCCCCGCCGCGATCATCTCCTCTGCCTTGCGGCGCGAAGCGATGCCGCACTCCGCAAGCATCTTTTGCAGTCTTGTATCTTTAGCCATAGTTCAAAACCTTTCTCTGTATCTCTCAATTTATAAAGCTTGTGCTTCTCAAAAAGCGGGCAAACCACTTTTGAAACCACGTGCGTTCGTCCTTTTGCAAAGCACAATCTTCGCTTGAAACAAGCGGTGTTTCCTTTAGAACCTTGCCGTTCACGCTGTATCGCACGCAGCCGATTACGTCGCCTTTTTCTACCGGCGCATACACAAATCGCGGCAGAATGCACCCCGCCGTGACCGTCACATCTTTCGGCAAAACGGCGCTTTCCTGCGTTTGGAGCGTGAGACTTATGCACTCTTTTTCACCGCCGACAGCGGGAAGCGAAACCGGCTGAAAATCCGCCGTATATGTTCGCTCTGCAAGCTGTGCAAAGCCGTAATCGTACAAATTCATGTGGTCGTTCCAGTCGTCCGGGGCATTTAATGTCACACAAATGAGCCGTGCGCCGTCCCGCTCTGCGGAAGACACAAGGCAGCGCCCGGCCTTTTTCGTAAAGCCCGTTTTGATGCCCGTACAGTCCGGGTACAGCTTTAGTAAACGATTGTGATTTTCATATCGCACGGTTTTTTCGGGCGAAATAAACGGCACGGAAAGCGTCGTCTGCCCCACCGCGGCGGCAAACTCTTCATTTTGCATCGCTTCCGCGGCAAGCAGCGCCATGTCATACGCCGTGGAGCCGTGCCCCTCGGCATCGAGCCCCGAGGGCGTGACGAAATGCGTCTGCATCATATGAAGCTCTGCGGCACGCGCGTTCATCTTCTCGGAAAATGCTTCCGCCGAATCGGACAGATACAGCGCTATCGCATTCGCACCATCGTTGCCGGAGGCCATCATCATGCCGCGGGCGATGTCGCCGAGTGCAAGCACCTCCCCGGCGCGCAGCCCCATAGAGGAGCCCTCCACGCTTATCATTTCCGGCGTGATTGTCACGGGATCACCCCTATGCTCACTTTCAAATGCCAACAGCGCCGTCATGATCTTCGTCGTGCTCGCAACGGGCAGTACCTCGCGGCTGTTCTTTTCAAATAAGACCGTGCCGCTCACGGGCTCATACAGTACGGCGGCATACGCCGAAACGCTTACGGACTCCGCCGTCTCTGCCGAAACCGGCAGACTGCCCCACACAAAAACGACCGCCAGCAAAACACAAAGTATCTTTCGCAAAAATCACCACCTGCCACGGCATGTATACGCGGCAGGCGGCTGGATTATACAATCAATACTGCGGGGGCAGGGAAATATCCTCGTCCTCTTTGTCTTTCTTATCCTTGTTGAAAAGTCCGGCGATCTTGTCCACTACATCCGGCACACTCGCCACAACACGATCGACAGACGAAACATACGGCTCAATCTGCAAAATGCGCACATTGCCGTTCGAGATTACCAAAAACGCAATAGGCTGAATGGTAATGCCCGCGCCGCTGCCGCCGGCAAAGAGGCCCTTTTCCGGCTGCGCTTTAGAAGGCAGGTCGGAGCCGCCGCCTGCAAAGCCGTAGCTCACACGCGAAACAGGGATGACCGTGGTGCCGTCCGGCGCGGTGATGGGATCGCCGATAACGGTGTTCACGTCCACCATTTCCTTAATTTTATCCATGGAAACGCCGAGCAGGTTGTTGACCTTATTTTCACTCATGTTGTTCTCTCCTTTTTATTTGCTGCCGGTGCTGCGGATTTTACGGCAGGCTTTCCGGCACTTTGAAATTTATTGTAAAACGGCAATATCGTGCGCAGTATAAACTGCACCCCGTGATGCACGACGAACAGCGGACGCACCGCGCCGCTTGCCATACATAAAACCTTCGGTTCCTTCACGCTGTAATCGAGATCGACGGAAACACGTCCATGCGGCGACTTGCAGTTTGTTAAGCCGAGCAAGACCGACACAGCCGGGTACACGCCCGCACACACCTCTCCGTACAGGATAGCAATTTCGGCGGCATCTTTCCCGCCGCCGACGAGCACGTATAGGTCGAAATCTTTTAGCTTTATGTGCTTTAAAAGCTTTCCAAAGCGCGTGCCGGTGGCCTTTAACAAATCTTTCGCGAGCGTTAAAAGCCCCGTAAGTCCCTCGGCTTCCTTATAGTTTTTTCACCTGCCGCAAAAGCGGGTTCGGCTTTTTCTCCTTGGCTTTTTCTTCAGACTTTTTTTCGCTCGGTTTCTTCTCTTTTTTCGGCTCCGGTGCGGGAAGCACGCGGTATTTTAAAAAGAGATACCGTATAAAAACGGTCGCCTCTCCGTTATAGTTCAGATCGAACCGCACAGGGATGCACAGCAGAAGAAAAATCAGCGCGATAAGCCCGAGCAGAATCCATAAAACGATCATGCTTTGTCTGCCCCGTCGTTTTGAGGTGCATTTTCGGTTTCTTCCTCCTGCGGCAAAGGCGGCAGCTCCAAAAGCGAGCGGATACCCATGCAGCGCAGGAAATTTTCCGTCGTGCCGTATAATAGCGGCTTACCGGGAAGGTCGAGTCGCCCGCGCTCTTCAATGAGCGCTTTCTGCACCAGGCTGCCGATGACGCCCGAGCAATCCACGCCGCGCACCTGCTCTACAAACGCTTTCGTGACAGGCTGATTATATGCGATGACCGCCAGCACCTCCATGGCCGCCTGCGAGAGCGGCGCGCTGCTTCTGAGGTCTAACGCTGTGCGCACCGGTGCCAAAAACACGGGATTCACGGCAAACTGCAAGGTGTGGTCTAATTGCAGCAAATGGATGCCGCTTTCTTCCTTATTGTATTTCGCCTGAAGCGTTCGGCTGAGCTCCAGAACGTTCTCTTCCTCGGTGTTAAGCGCCTGCGCCAGCTTATCGATGTCGATCGGGTCGCCGCACGCGAATAAGATTGCCTCCATCATGCCGAGCATTTTCTTTTTATTCAGCTTACTCGCCTCCGTTCGTCAGTTTGATCTCGCAGTCTTCGCCGTCACCGTCCACGCGCAATCGCTTGTCCTTGACAAGCTCCAAAACGGCGAGGAACGCCGCCACACGCTCCGAGGGGTCGTTTTTGCCGCGGAACAGCTCTTTTAACGACACATGCCGCTTTTTCCACAGGCTGCGCAGCACGAAAACAATTTGCGAAGCCACGGAGACCACACGGCGCGTGATGAGCTTTGAGATGGTGTTCTCCGGCTTTTGCGGCTCCGGCGGCTTCTTTTTGCCGAGCATCGACAAATACGCCGAAAGCAGCTCCTGCGGCTTATGATGGCGCTTATAGGTGAGATCTGCGGGAATATCCGCCTGCGCACGCACGATGCCGTCGAGCGAAAACCGCTCGCGCAGACGCATGGCCGCTTCCTTGCACTGCTGATATTCAAGCAGCTGACCGGTCAGCTCTTGTTTCAATGCCGCTTCCTCTTCCTTTTTCGGCAGCAGCGAAACACTTTTGATGTGCACAAGACGCGCCGCCATCTCAAGAAATTCGCTCGCAACGTCCATATCTGCCGCCTGCATCTCGTGGATCTGCGCCATGTACTGCTCTAAAAGCTCTGCGATGGGAATATCGTAGATATTGAGTTTGTTTTTTGCGATGAGGTTGAGTAGCAGGTCTAGTGGACCCTCAAACACATCGAGCTTATAGGAAAGTGTTTCCGTTTTTTCCATGTTCATACACGATCACAATACGCCGACCAGACGGAACGGCAACGCCGCAAGCCAGCTCACACCGCCGTATACGGCGTTTTCAAGCACACTCAGCGGACCCGTGAGCGCACCGGAAACAATGAGCAGCATGCCGATCATGGAGAGCATGTTCTGGTACTGGTAGAACTTGTAGCGTGCGCGGTCGCTAAGCAGCGCCGCCAGAATTTTGGAGCCGTCAAGCGGCGGCAGCGGCACAAGGTTGAAGACCGCCAGCACCGCGTTGATAAACGAAAAATAGCTGAGGAACAGTAAAATGTAATGCACAAACGCGTTGTACGGCGCAAAAGCCGCAATAGCATAATAAATAACGCAGCCGACATAAGATGCAAGCAGGTTCGCCGCCGGGCCCGCAAGGGACGTGAGTGCCACGCCGGAGCGCGGATTTTTAAAATACCGGCTGTCGATCGGCACGGGCTTTGCCCAACCGATGCCGAAAAGCAAAAGGAACATCGCACCCATCGGGTCAATGCTTGCCAGCGGGTTCAGCGTCAAGCGACCCTCATACTTTGCGGTAGGGTCACCGAGTTTGTACGCCACCCAACCGTGCGCAAGCTCGTGCAGCGGCAGCGCAAGGAAAACGATGACGAGCGTGGCTAAAATCTGAATGATAACACTGAGCGGATCAACAGAGCCGCCGCGCAGCAAGGTCATAATCGAATTAAAAAGCAAATATAACACCTCTTTCTGTGGGGTGCACCCGAAAACGGTTTCGGATATACCTTATAGAATTATAAAGCATAGAGGACGAAAAAACAATTCTTTTCCGTAAAAACATTCTGTGAACAACTTTTCGTTTTAGCAAAAGATGCGGAAAAGCGAGTTTTTTCAAAATTTAGTTCCCATTTTTAAAAATAAATCTTGCATTTTGCGTTCGTTTCTGCTACAATACTAACGTTGCAATGAAGAATTAGGCACTTTAAGGAGGTGCAGATAGATGGCTAAATGTGAAATTTGCGGAAAGGACGTATCCTTCGGCATCAAGGTTTCCCACTCCCACAGACGTTCCAACAGAACTTGGAAACCGAATATCAGACGAGTAAAGGCACTTGTTAACGGTACACCGAAGCGTGTATACGCCTGCACCCGCTGCTTGCGTTCCGGCAAGGTTACAAGAGCAGTATAAAAGAGCTGGTCGATAAAATTATGGACATCGTTTCGGTGTCCATTTTTTTATTTTCCGTATTTACTTTTTCATCCCGCTGTGATAAATTTTGTTTGTTTTATTCCATCCTCCATCGTTTAGAATGACTTCCTTAATAAGCAAAAGGCGCCGTGCAGGTTTTAAACCACACAGCGCCTTTTAAGCTTTATTCTGTTTTAAATCAAATCAGGATCAGACAATGCCCTGTGCGAGCATAGCATCTGCGACCTTCACGAAGCCCGCGATGTTTGCGCCCATGACATAATTCTTCGGGTGGCCGTACTTCTCGGCAGCCGCGTCTACGTTTGCAAAGATGTTCTCCATGATGCCCTTCAGCTTTGCGTCAACTTCTTCAAAGCTCCAGGAGAGACGCTCGCTGTTCTGGCTCATCTCAAGAGCAGAAGTCGCAACGCCGCCTGCGTTTGCAGCCTTGCCCGGTGCAAACAGAACACCGGCCTGCTGGAAGACATTCGTAGCCTCAATGGTGGACGGCATGTTCGCGCCCTCGGCAACGACCTGTACGCCGTTCTTGACGAGCGTCTTCGCGTCTTCTTCGTTCAGCTCGTTCTGCGTTGCGCACGGCAGAGCCACATCGCACGGAACCGTCCAAACACCCTTACCCTCGTGGTACTCGCTGTTCGGTCTGTACTTCTTGTACTCGGTGAGACGTGCGCGCTTAACTTCCTTGATCTCCTTGACAGCTGCGAGGTCGATGCCCTCCGCATCGTAGATCCAGCCGGTGGAATCAGACATGGTAACAACCTTAGCGCCAAGCTGCTGTGCCTTTTCGGTTGCATAAATTGCAACGTTGCCGGCGCCGGAGATAACAACCGTCTTGCCCTTAATATCCATGCCGTTCTTCTTCATCATCGCATCGGTGAAGTACAGCAGGCCGTAGCCCGTCGCTTCCGTACGGGCGAGGGAGCCGCCGTAGGTGAGGCCCTTGCCGGTGAGAACGCCCTCATAGCAGTTACGGATTCTCTTATACTGGCCGTAGAGGTAGCCGATTTCCCTGCCGCCTACGCCGATATCGCCCGCCGGTACATCCGTATCAGCGCCGATGTGTCTGTAAAGCTCGGTCATGAAGCTCTGGCAGAACACCATAATCTCATGGTCACTCTTGCCCTTCGGGTCGAAATCGGAGCCGCCCTTACCGCCGCCGATGGGCAGACCGGTCAGGGAGTTCTTGAGAATCTGCTCGAAGCCGAGGAACTTGATGATGCCAAGGTTAACGGACGGGTGCAGACGCAGACCGCCCTTATACGGACCGATCGCAGAGTTGAACTGTACGCGGTAGCCGCGATTCACATGAACCTTGCCGTTATCGTCGACCCACGGCACGCGGAACATGATCTGGCGCTCCGGCTCGGTGAGACGCTCCAAGATACCGGCAGCCTCATACTGCGGGTTTGCTTCAATGACCGGCTCCAAAGTGGTGAGAACTTCCGTTGCAGCCTGAATGAATTCCGGCTCATTGGAATTCAGCTTTTTAAGGTGTTCCAGCTGTTCGCTTACATAAGACATAACGATCGCTCCTTAGAAAATAGATTGAAAAATAAGAAAAGCACAGGAAACGCAGTTTTTACCTTTAAATCCTGCAAAAAGATCTCCCTTCGGTCTTTTGGGCCTTTTTGCCCGTTTCCTGAAAACGTTTACATTTTACCACAGGTTTTTCGTGTTTTCAATATGTTTTTGCGAAAAATTTCAAAAAAGTTTCAGCACCGCAAAGCGATGAATTTTGAAGGAAACCTGTTTCAATTCTGCAAGTTCACTTTCTTTTGTTGTAAAAGCACCAGTATTCTTTCGTCTCATACCCTGAAATTGTACGAATTCTTGCACGGCGGTTTTCGGAAAAAGATTGACATTCGGTGCACTTTTCTATAGAATTAAAGTGTATGATAATGCACGGGAGAAAATTTTGCCGTTTTCGGCTTTTCGCCCGCGCCAAACGCTCAATGAAGAAAGGTATGGTAATGTATTATGCAGAAGACCGAATTACTCTATGAGGGCAAAGCAAAGAAAGTTTACGCAACGGAGAACCCGGATTATTGCATCGTTTCCTATAAAGATGACGCGACCGCGTTCAACGGCCTCAAGAAGGGCACCATCGTCGGCAAAGGCGTTGTCAACAACCGTATGTCCAACTTCATGTTCCAGCTGCTTAGAAAAGCACGGCATCAAGACCCACTTTGTAGAAGAGCTTTCCGACCGCGACACCGTCGTGCGCAAGGTCAGCATCGTTCCGCTCGAAGTCATCGTCCGCAACAAGGCAGCCGGCAGTCTCTCTAGCGCTCGCTGAGGAGCACCCCATGCGCGTGCCGGTTCTGGAGTTCTGCTACAAGAACGACGATCTCGGCGACCCGATGGTCAACAATTACCATATCCTCGCTGCCGGATTTGCAACGCAGGAGGAGATTGATAAGATCAGCTCGATGGCTCTGAAGGTCAATGAGCTCATGCTGGAGTTCTTCAAGAGCATCGGCGTTGACCTCATCGACTTCAAGATCGAATTCGGCAAGACCTCCGACGGCGAGATTATCCTCGCAGACGAGATTTCCCCGGATACCTGCCGCTTCTGGGACATCAACACCCATGAAAAGCTCGATAAGGACCGTTTCCGCCGCGACATGGGCGGTGTGGAAGAGGCTTATGCCGAAATGATGAAGCGCATCGGCCTGAACTGACTGTAAAGCATATGACGAAACGGAGTCCCCGAAAACGCGGAGGCTCCGTTTACGCGGTTTATTGCCGCATTCTCCGTTTGTTATTTATTTGATTAAAGGAAAAGATAAACATGAGAGATACGTATGAATCCCCCCTGTCCTCCCGCTATGCCGACAAAGAGATGAAGTACCTGTTTTCGCCGGACATGAAGTTCAAGACCTGGCGCCGCCTTTGGATCGCGCTTGCAGAGAGCGAAATGGAGCTCGGTCTGCCGGTCACGCAGGAACAGGTCGATGAGCTGAAGGCACACGCCGAGGACATCAACTATGAAGTCGCCGAAGAGCGCGAGCGCCTTGTGCGCCACGACGTGATGAGCCATGTGTATGCCTACGGCCAGCAGTGCCCGAAGGCTGCCGGCATCATCCACCTCGGCGCAACAAGCTGCTATGTCGGCGACAACACCGACATCATCATCATGACGGAAGCCATGAAGATTGTTAGGAAGAAGCTCGTCAATGTCATCCGCATTCTTTCCCATTTTGCGGAAGAATATAAAGACCTGCCCACGCTCGCCTTCACCCACTTCCAGCCGGCACAGCCGACCACCGTGGGCAAGCGCGCCACGCTGTGGATGCAGGAGTTTCTGATGGACCTTGAAGACGTGGAGTATCAGCTCAGCAAAGCGAAGCTGCTCGGCTCCAAGGGCACCACGGGCACACAGGCAAGCTTCCTTGAGCTTTTCGACGGCAACGATGAAATGGCCGCAAAGATCGACGCGAAAATCGCCGAGAAAATGGGATATGAGAGCTGCTTTGCCGTCTCCGGACAGACCTACCCGCGTAAACTTGACAGCCAGATGCTGAACGTTTTGAGCTGCATCGCGCAGAGCGCCGCAAAATTCTCGAACGACATCCGTCTTCTGCAGCACCTGAAGGAAGTGGAAGAGCCGTTTGAGAAGAACCAGATCGGTTCCTCCGCCATGGCGTATAAGCGCAACCCGATGCGCAGCGAGCGTATCGCCTCCCTTGCACGCTACATTGTCGTAGACGCGCTGAACCCGGCGATTACCGCTTCTACGCAGTGGTTTGAGCGCACGCTGGACGACTCCGCGAACAAGCGCATCAGCGTGCCGGAAGCTTTCCTTGCGACCGACGCGATCCTGAACCTTGTAATGAACGTTGCGGACGGCCTTGTGGTTTACCCGAAGGTCATCGAGCAGCACCTCCGCCGCGAGCTGCCGTTCATGGCGACGGAAAACATCATGATGGACGCCGCAAAGCGCGGCGCAGACCGTCAGGAGCTGCACGAGCACGTGCGCGTGCACTCCATGGCAGCCTCTAAGGTCATTAAGGAAGAGGGCGGTGAAAACGACCTTCTGGAGCGCATCGCAAACGACCCGATCTTCGGCGTCACACTCGACGAGCTCAAGGGCATCGTAGACCCGCACAAATATGTC
>ENA-OQKL01000577-OQKL01000577.1-human-gut-metagenome-genome-assembly--contig:-NODE-577-length-11391-cov-2.503817_pt1 | contig 11391 bp, 13 predicted proteins | sample MGYA00242779_ERZ504800 | MGnify/ENA primary metagenome ERZ504800 (study PRJEB26092, sample SAMD00036410) | human gut metagenome | host: Homo sapiens | study: EMG produced TPA metagenomics assembly of... | reverse complement strand
GACCGCTTCCGCGCACTGGTACTCCAGCAGCGTGAGACGGCTCGTGCAAGCCGCAAGAATGCCGGTGCAGACGCATGGGCGGGCGACTCCGATGTGCTTGACGACATTGCCAAGACCGAGTTTGTCGGCTACACCGATATGAAGGCAAACCGCAAAGGTCACGGCTATCGTGAAAGATGGCGCACGCGTTGAAGCTGCCGAGACCGGCGACGACATCGTGTTCACACTCGACCGCACCTCTTTCTATGCGGAAAGCGGCGGTCAGGTCGGCGATACCGGCGTCATCACGAACGATTCCTGTACCATCCGCGTTCTGGATACCACGAAGAATGCAGCGGGTGTGTTTATCCACAAGGCTGTTGTGGAGGAAGGCTTCCTCCGCGAAGGCGACACCGTTGAGGCTGTTGTAGATGTTGAGAGACGCAGAGCGATCATGCGCAACCACACGGCAGCTCACCTCCTGCAGGCTGCACTGCGCTCCGTGCTCGGCGACCATGTTGAGCAGGCCGGTCAGCTCGTCAACGAGAATGCCGTTCGTTTCGACTTCACGCACTTCTCCGCCCTGACGGACGAAGAGCTGCTCGCGGTTGAGAACCTCGTCAACGAGAAGATCCTCGAAGACATCAAGGTTGAGTGCCGCGAAATGCCGATCGAAGAAGCAAAGAAGCTCGGTGCTATGGCGTTGTTCGGCGAAAAATACGGCGACGTCGTGCGCGTTGTAACGGTAGGCGAATTCTCTAAGGAATTCTGCGGCGGCACGCATATCGATTCCACCGCTAAGCTCGGCCTCTTCAAGCTCGTCAGCGAATCCTCCGTTGCAGCCGGTGTGCGCCGTATCGAAGCGGTCACAGGTCTCAACGTCATTAAGATGATCTACGCAACGAACACACTGCTCAAGGATACCGCTGTTGCGATGAAAGTCAATAATCCGTCCGACCTCCCGGCAAAAGCTGCACAGGTCAACGCCGATCTCAAGGAGAAGGACAGAGAGATCGAATCCATGCGCTCCAAGATTGCATCCATGAACCTCGGCTCCATTCTGGATAACGCCGTGGAAGTTAAGGGTGTCAAGATCGTTACGGCGATGCTCTCCGGCACAGGCAGCGACGCACTGCGCACCATGTGCGATAAGATCCGCGACGAAAAGAGCGATACGGCCATTGTAGCCGTGCTCGCAGGCGTTCTGGACGGAAAGGCAACGCTTGCTGCAACCGCAACGAAAGCGGCACAGGCAAAGGGCGTCAAAGCCGGCGTGCTTGTAAAGGCAGTTGCACAGCTCACCGGCGGCAACGGCGGCGGTAAGCCGGACTTCGCTATGGCAGGCATCAAGGACCAGACGAAGATTGACGAAGCCCTTGCAGCCGTTGAAAAGATCCTCAGCGAACAGATCTAAGTTCTCTCTATACGTTCTATATAAAATCTCAAGAAAGGAGAAAGGCAAATGGACTGCATTTTCTGCAAGATTGCCAACGGCGAGATCCCGAGCACGAAGATCTACGAAGACGACAAAATGCTCGCATTCCGCGACCTCGACCCGCAGGCGCCGGTACACATTCTGATGATTCCAAAGGAGCACATCGCTTCCGCAGATGACCTTACGGAAGAAAACGCGCAGATCGTCGCACATATCTTCACGGTCGCAAAGAAGATTGCGGCGGCAGAAGGTCTCACGAACGGCTACCGCATCGTCAACAACTGCGGCGAAGACGGCGGACAGACCGTAAAGCACCTGCATTTCCACCTGCTCGGCGGACGCTCTATGGCGTGGCCTCCGGGCTGATTCCCCGCATATAACGAAAATCGATAATTTTGAAGGTAGGGTTTTTACAATGGGTGAAGTTTATAAGATGACGATCGCCGGCTGCGAACGCGAGCTGCCGATCTGCCCGATCAGCGATACGCTGGATATTGCCGGTTTTGTTATGTTCGGCGATGTAGAGATCACCGAGAAGGCCGCAAAAGCGCTGATGGAAAAGTGCCCGGAGCACGACATCATCATCACGGCGGAGTCTAAGGGCATTCCGCTGGCTTACGAGATGGCGCGTATCGGCTGCCGTCAGTACGTTGTTGCACGTAAGGGCATCAAGGCGTACATGACGAACCCGATCAAGGTCGAGGTGAAATCCATCACGACCGACCACATCCAGACGCTGTACCTCTCCGAAGAAGACTGCGCAATGCTGAAGGGTAAGCGTATTCTCATCGTAGACGACGTCATCAGCACCGGTGAATCGCTGAGCGCGTTGGAAGATCTCGTGCATGAGATCGGCGGTAACGTCGTTGGCAAGGCGGCTGTGCTCGCCGAGGGCGATGCAAAGGATCGTACGGATATCATCTATCTGGAGCCGCTCCCGCTGTTCTTCAAGTAATTTCATAAAAGCTAAAAAAGCTGTTCGCTTCGGCGGGCAGCTTTTTGCTTTTTATAGGGTATTTCCGGCAGCTTCAATGCATAAAAATCTATGGGTGATGCGGATTGAAACGGTATTTGTCTTTTAAAATCGCGTATATTCCTGTGGTGTTTTTCCTCGGTTGCTCTGTACATTTTTTTGTGTTGCTCTGTTTTGGGTGCGGTTACATGCGGTATCTGTGGCCGCAGCACAGACCGAAAACCGCCCCGTGATCGTTCTGGACGCAGGGCACGGTGGGGAAGACGGCGGGGCCGTAGGCGTAAACGGTGTGGAAGAGAAAACGGTAAACCTTGCCATTGCGCTGTTTGTGCGGGAAAAGCTCGAAGCTGCGGGCTACCCCGTGAAAATGATTCGCGAAACGGACACTGCCGTCGGCGATACCACACTAAGCACATTAAACGAACGAAAGCGGTCTGATATTTTATACCGCACACAGATCGTAAACGAGACTGAGAACTGTATTTTTGTGAGCATCCATCAAAACTTTTTTGAGCAAAGTCAATACAGCGGCACACAGATGTTTTACTCAGCAAATAATGCTAAAAGCGCCGACCTTGCCGAAACCATCCGCCGTGCAGTCATCGAGCAGGTGCAGCCGGATAACACGCGCGCCTGCAAGCAGGCAGAAAGCCGCGTGTATATTTTGAGCCATGTAGACGTACCCGCCGTGTTTGCGGAATGCGGGTTCCTCTCAAAACCCGGAAGAAGCTGAAAAAGCTGTGCGACGAAAACTACCAAAAGAAATTGGCGGCGGCTATCGCGGATGGCATTATCGCCTTTTGCAAAGCGGAATAACTCTTTACAAAACATCTGTTCCGTGGTAAAATAAGCTTAGAATTATACAAAATAAGGGCGGTGCGCGTTATGGCGGCTAAAAATAAAATCGTCTACATCTGCTCAAACTGCGGGTTTGAATCCGCAAAGTGGGCAGGAAAGTGCCCGGATTGCGGCGAGTGGAATACCATGGAGGAATCAGTCAAAACGGCTGTTTCCGCAAAATCCGCCGCTTCCGGGTATTCTTCTTCAGCTTCTACGCTGCTGACGCGCCCGCTTGCAATTTCAGAAATCGATACGGAGGACGAGCATCGTTATCACACCGGACTTTCGGAGCTTGACCGCGTGCTTGGCGGCGGCCTTGTAAAAGGCTCGCTCGTGCTCATCAGCGGCGACCCGGGTATCGGCAAATCAACCATTCTTTTGCAGATCTGCGAATACCTCGGGCAAAAGCTGCGTATTTTATATGTTTCCGGCGAAGAATCTGCACGGCAAATCAAGCTGCGCGCAGGGCGTCTCGGTGTTTCCAGCCCCAACCTGCGCATTTTGGCGGAAACGGACGTGCAGCTCGTGGTGGAGCACATTCGCACCGAAAAACCCGGATATCGTGATGATCGACTCCATCCAAACGATGAACTTTACCGATCTCAATTCGTCGCCCGGCAGCGTCACACAGGTGCGCGAATGCACGAACGCGATTATGCGCTGCTCCAAGTCGCTCGATATCCCGGCGATTCTCGTTGGTCACGTCAACAAAGACGGCGCCATCGCGGGTCCAAAGGTGTTGGAGCACATTGTGGACGCCGTGCTGTACTTCGAGGGCGACCGCCAGATGACGTACCGCATTCTGCGCGCCGTAAAAAACCGCTATGGCTCCACAAACGAGATTGGCGTATTCGATATGGGGGAAGCGGGGCTGCGGCAAATCGAAAACCCCTCGCAGGCAATGCTTTCCGGCCGCCCGACGAACGCTTCCGGCACATGCGTAACCGCCGTAATGGAGGGTACACGTCCGCTGCTCGCGGAGATTCAAGGCCTTGCAACGACAAGCGGCTTCGGTACGCCGCGCCGCATGTCCACGGGCTTTGATTATGCGCGTATGGCGCTGATTTTGGCCGTTCTGGAAAAGCGTGCAGGTTTCTATTTTTCCAATTTAGACGCGTATTTGAACGTCGTCGGCGGCCTGCGTATCGATGAGCCGGCGGTCGATCTGGCCGTTGCAATGGCACTCGTATCAAGCCTGAAAGACACGCCAATCCGCGATGATACCGTCGTGTTCGGCGAGATTGGTCTTGCAGGCGAGCTGCGGTCGGTCAGTCATATCGAGTCCCGCGTTTCGGAAGCATATCGACTGGGATTCACGCGCTGCGTACTGCCGTACCACAGCATGAAGAGCATAGATTCAAAAAGATTCAGCGGGGTGGAGCTCATCGGCGTCCACAACGTGAGGGAGGCGTTTGACGCATGTGTGCAGTAAAAGAACGATTTGTTGAAAAGCCGAATCTGCCGGAAAGCAAGGTCACGACAGCGGCGGTCTCCGGCGCATATCCGGAGATTTTGGAAGCTTTAAAGGCGCATGGTATTCGGTGCGTCACAACGGAGTTTGACACGCGTCTGCCGGATCCGATCGCGTACCATGCAGATATGCAGATGTTTCATTTGGATAAAGGACGCACGTTTGTTCTGCGCGGAGAAGAGGCACTCAAAAAGCAGCTTACGGATATCGGCTATCAGGTAGCGGAGACTGCCATGACTCCGGAGCCGAAATATCCGAAAGATGTTCTTTGCAACATGTTAAACCTGAACGGCACGGTGCTTGCAAACCTCGGTGTTATGGATCCGAACATTTACACCTGTCTGGAAGACGCCGGCCTTAAAATGAGGCATGTCAACCAAGGCTACACGCGCTGTGCGACGGCTGTTGTGGCGAAAGACGCGATCATCACGATGGATCTCGGCATTCGTGCACTGGCACAGTTTTTAGGCATCGACGTGCTGCTTGTGCACGAAGAAAACGTTTTTCTGGATGGCTACGATTACGGCTTCTTAGGCGGCTGCTGTGGCTTGATCGACAAAAATGTGGTGGCGTTCACAGGCAAGCTCGATTCTTTAGAGTGCGCGGCGGAGATTCGTGCGTTTCTCGAAAAGCACTGCGTACAGTACATTGAGCTGACACAAAACCAGATGATCGATATCGGCGGCATTTTACCGCTGATGGAGCTTGACGTTTAATTCCTAATTTTGTGTTTAAAAAGCCTCCCACGAAGTTTCCGTTGTTGATAATACACTAAACGCTTGTGTATTCATGTACAAGCACCCAAACACGCACATTTCAAAACAGATTCACACGGAAGCATACAAAGGGGCTTGAATCTAAAAAATCTCAAATTATACAAAATAGATATTTTGTATAATTTTGGGGAGCAGCATTTTACGAATAGCTGGCTTTTCAAGCGGATTTTCGTAAAACCTGCGAGATCATCCTTTTTTCAGCCAAACTCAATGTTTTGCGATTGCAACTTGCTTAAATAAACGCATTCATTATGAATCGTGATTGTGTGCGTTGATTCTTTGTAAATCTCGGCTGCGGAAATCCGTGCGTTTCTCAATTAGATTGTTTTTAATAACCTCGGCTCCGTTTATTCAGCTGTCTGTTTAAGTACCACGGCATGTCTATACGTCTCGTTCCGAATTATAATGATGATCCAAGAGTAAATTCAAGTATCGATTAGGCTAAACCCGAAAGCTTTGAAGCCAACGGAGCTGAACACCAAGCTGCGGCTTTAAAATTCAAAATTTGTGAGGTGTACCCGTTATGGATATTTTGTCTGAAATGCCGGAGATTGTGCGGCAATATGCTTTATATTACCGCAACATCAAAGGCCGCGCGCCGAAGACTGTAAACGAATACTGCTCTGACCTGCGGACATTCTTTCGTTTCATGAAACATTTTCGCGGATATGTTTCACAAGATACGCCCATGGAGGAGATTCCAATCGACGATATTGACCTTGAATTTATCCGTTCCATCACGACGATGGACATTTTTGAATTCATGAACTACGCTGCCGACGGACGCAGCAACATGAGCTCCACGCGTCAGCGAAAATCTTCGAGTCTCAAAAGCTTTTTTAACTACCTGACCGTGCACGAGGGTCTTTTGGATTCTAACCCCACAGAGAATCTGACCCCGCCGAAAAAACGCCAAAACCCTTCCCCGCTACCTCACGTTAGAGCAAAGCCGCGAGCTTTTAAACGCCGTGGACGGGCCGGATAAAGAGCGTGACTATTGCATTTTGACGCTGTTTTTAAAACTGCGGCATGCGCCTTTCCGAGCTTGTTTCCATCAACATGAGCGACGTGATCCACAACAACTCCACCCTGCGCATCGTCGGTAAAGGCAGCAAAGAACGCATCGTATACTTAAATGACGCATGCTTAGCTTCTATCGATGGCTACGTGCGTGTGCGCCCAAAGGACGACGTGAAGGATAAAAACGCGCTGTTCATCAGCAACCGCGGCACACGCATCAGTCCTAAGACCGTACAGGCCATGGTCAATAAATACCTCACGAAAATCGGTCTTGGCGGCGCGGGATACTCCGTACACAAGCTGCGGCACACGGCGGCGACGCTGATGTACCAATACGGCAACGTAGATATTCGCGTTTTGCAGGATATTCTGGGCCACGAAAATCTCGGCACTACAGAGATCTACACGCACACCTCCAGCAAGCAAATGGAGGAAGCCGTAAACGCCAACCCACTTTCCAAAACTGCGTGAAAAGACTGATAAGAATGAGAAATAATTGAAATTGAGCAAAATGAAAGCCTCTATCGATTTCAGTTCGATAGAGGCTTTTATGTTTGTTTTAAATTACTGTAAATGATCGGAAGTATCCGTTTTATCCGAGAACAGAGATTCCTGCTCCATGATCTTACGGTCGATCAAGCGGCCGTTCACGTACACATACTGCGGCTTATCGTCGTCATCGTCGTCCAACTCATCATTGTCGAAATTGAACGTATCGCCGTCTTTGGCTACGCGAATTTCAGCGTCCTTCGCTTCCGCTTCCTTTTTGTAGAACGGCTGGATCAGGTACGTATCGAGCAACGAATACGTCGCAAAGCTCGTCAGATAGCTGATGAACGCACACAGGAAAATGATTACGAGCAGCAGCGGGATCACTGCAAATGCCGCCGGGCAGAACAAAAACGCAATGAATAAACCCGCAAGGATTGCCGTAATCATCAGGTTGCGCAACAGACCCATAATAGAGAAAATAAACGCGTTTCTGTAAATGTGGCGCAGCTTCAAGTCAAACGTGACGATCATAACCGGAATGTAATACTGCGCAAACAGCATTAGAATCGACAGGATGCAGCAAACTGCAAGCGGAATCATAAACATCCAGTTGTCCGATACACGTGTGGAATAAAAGAAGATTGAGAAGCTCAAGATTACATATGCGAGATACACGATCACGCCGTTCAAAAGTGCCGGCTTCCAGTTGTTTTTCACAGCGTCCCAGAAATCCGACCAAACGAACGCATGCTCTTCCCTTGCGAAGTTTCGCGTTACATATGCTAAGCCGCATGTGAACGGCGAAAGCAGGATGAGCGGCAGTGTAACCGCATACAGAATGTACAGGTCAAGCACACCGAAGAACGACGTTGCATAAAGAAAATGCGGAACCGGTAAAAGAAATACGCCCACCATCAACGCGATGACCACAATAAATGGGATCATAAATGTCAGATTCAACTGCACCAGTTTAGACAGCTTTCGCCACAAGATCTCAAAAAAACGTACCGGCGCTGCCTTTTTCGGTTCATCTTTGTCAACGCCCGGACCCGGCTTATCATAATTACCGAAAAGTCCTAAAAATGCCACAAAATCAACTCCAGAATTAGATTAACTCGTTTTTGCACGAGGATGACACTCATTATACACGCTTTTCACGTGATTATCAAGGTCTAATAAATGAACATATACCTGTGTGGACGAAATATCTGCATGTCCCATCATGGTTTGAATGTCTTTTACGGAAGCACCACCCTGCAAAAGGTGCATGGCAAACGAATGACGCAGCGTGTGCGGCGTAATCTCCTTCGTAATGCCGGCCTCCGCCGTATACGCCTTGATAATTTTCCAGAAACCCTGACGCGTCAAACGCGAGCCGTTCAGATTGACAAACAGCGCGTCTCCGCTGTTGTCCGGGTCCACGATCAAATCGCGCATGCGGTAAAGATAATCGGACACAGCAACGACCGCTTTCGCATAAATCGGAATGGTGCGCACGCCCTTGGTGCCGCGGCAGAACAGCTTTCCCGTGCGCAGGTTGATATCCTGCACGTTGAGGTTGATGAGCTCACTGACGCGAATACCGGTGGCATAAAGAAGCTCCAGCATCGCTTTATCGCGGCAGCCCTTAGCTTCCGTGACATTCGGCTGGGAAAGCAGCAGGTCTATCTCCTCGCTTGTCAGCGTCTGCGGCAGCTTTTTCGGCTCTTTTTCAAGCTTTACGGATTTCGCCGGGTTCACCTGCATATCCCCGCGCAGGATGAGAAACTTATAAAAGCAACGCACAGAGGCAATATTGCGGGAGATCGTGGAATTTGTGCGGTTTAAGCTGTGCAAATGCTGCACATACGCTTCCACCGTCTCCGTTTCCACTTCGAGTGGAGATGTTATATTTTCACCCTCCAAGTAGCGCAGGAAAGCCGAAACATCGCGCAGATAAGAATCCCGCGTATTTACGGAACTCGGTTTCTGCACGAGCATGTACTCGCGAAACAGCACAAAGTATTCATCCATGTTCATTCATTTCGGCCTCCTTTGCTTTAAAATCTAAATTTGCAAAATTAAAAAGTGCAATACACCGTATAAAATCGAAATGAAAACCAGCGCCGCAAACGCAAGCAAAAACCGCACGGTGCAGTTTTTTACGGAAAGCGGTTCTCCGTTTCCGAAAAACACCCGACAGCTGCGCCTTGCCGTGCAAAGCGCTTCCGCCGCAAGCAGCAAAAGCACCGTGATGCACAGCATTGTCATCGGCAGATAATCAAAGCACCGCCGAAAATACAATCCGATACCCTCAATCCGGATCAGTGCCGTAAGCGACGTGCCAAGCGTGAAGCCCTTCAGAATTATCGCAGCGGGGATCACAAGCACACCTAAAAACGTCATGCCAAATAAAAAAATCGGCAATGCGTAAAAAAGCGAATCAAATAAAAATGCGGAAAATACAAACGGAAAGTCCGTTCCCGTTTCAAACGGCCCCCTAAACCACACAGAGCCGGAAACCGGCACCATAGCTATTTGCGATGTCCGTGCAAATAAGCAACCGAACAAAAAGCCAAGCAGGAACAAAATGCGCAAAGCCATTAAAACAGATAAGCTACGTGATTTTGCATATTTCGGCTTTGCTTCCATTTTCGTTCACCACCTGTAAAAGATGGTCAATCTATATGTGAAGCGTCGCCGTGTTATGCCTTGCACACTCACATGGAAAGTTCTTCGGCGCGGTGCGTGCAGGCTTCAAACGAGCTGATCATCGCCTCATTAAAGCCCTGTTCTTTCAAGACATTCAGCAAAGCAAATGTTGTGCCGCCCTTTGACGTGACCATATCGATAAGCGCCTGTGGGTCTTTGCCGCTGTTTTAAAAGCATATCGGCGCTGCCTTTCATGGTCTGGCAAAACAGTGTAAGCGCGGTCTTCGGGTCAATGCCCTGCTGCGCTGCATAATCACAAGTGAGCTTTGCAAGCAGATACAAATACGCAGGCGAGCTACCGCTGACCGCAATCACCGCATTCATCTGCGCTTCGTCAATCTCCTGCGTGACACCGCAGCAGGAGAAAGCAGAACGCACGCGCGCAAAGTCTTCTTCCGGCACATTGCTTGTCCGGCACAGCGCCGTAGCGCCCTCACCGAGCAGCAGCGGCGTATTCGGCATGGCACGCACGTAGCGGTGGTCTGCGCCGAGCGCGTCCTGTAAATTCTTAAACGTTACGCCCGCAGCGATTGAAACGATGACAACATCGTCAGCATTCTTCTTCGCAACAGTCGGCGCAATGACGCGCAGCACCTCCGGGAAAATCTGTGGCTTTACGCAAAGGAACACCGTATCACAAAGCTCGGCAACTTCTTCGGCAGAAACACAGGCTACGCAACCGGATTCTGTAAAGCGCTGCATTTTTTCCGCGTGCGGATTGTACATATAAATATCCCCGACCGGGAAAGTGCCGGAAGATAAAATACCGCCAATAATCGCGGACGCCATGTTTCCTATGCCGATAAAGCCCAATTTGCCGTTTTTCATGATACGCCACCTCACTTCTGTCTTATATACTATAATACTTTTTAGCCAAATTTGCAAGAGCTTCCGTGAATATTTTTGCATCTGCACAAATTTATGTCTATAATCTTATGTAAACTTATGAATATACAGTTTCGCTTTGCTATAAGTTATCGTGAATAAATATGCAAAATCGTTCTTATGCTTTTGATTGGCAGCTACAAAATTATGGCTTAAAATCTGATTTTTTCATCTCTATTCACACCCATCACTCCACCGCACACGCTGCATATTACAAATATTACGCTCCGTATAACAAGAAGTATAACCCGCATATTTGCATACAGCATAACGCTTATCGCAACATAGAAAACTGCATAGAGCGTGCCAAGCACAAGGCCGTGCAGCAAGCCTTTTTCCTCTGCAAGGCGCGCCGCAAGGAAAGCGGAAGCAAAAACGGAAACGCCGCCAATCACCGCCGCAGCCGTACCGAGTATAGGCTCGGACGGCAAAAAGCCGAGCTTTAAAATCATAAAGGCACAAACCGCGATCAGCACAGCCGAAAACAGCACAGAAAACAGGAGACCCAAAAACAGCTTCTTAAAATTCAACATAGAAAAAGCCCCTTGAAATAAGTTTTGTTTCATACTTATTCCAAGGGGCTCAAAACTATTCGCTTTTAAACAGAATGAAACTTACGCGTCTTCCTCGTGGATGGTATCGACGCTGCCGATCGCCCAACGCTTGATGCGCAGTCTTGCACGGTCGCTGCCGGTCTCGATGATAACGCTGTCGGTCTCATCTTTTACAGCGATGATTCTGCCGCAAATGCCGCCGATGGTCGTGATCTCGTCGCCGACCTGTGCGTTCTTGCGCATTTCCGCTTCCTTCTTCTTCTTCTTGTTCTGCG
>ENA-OQKL01000576-OQKL01000576.1-human-gut-metagenome-genome-assembly--contig:-NODE-576-length-11397-cov-1.802573_pt1 | contig 11397 bp, 11 predicted proteins | sample MGYA00242779_ERZ504800 | MGnify/ENA primary metagenome ERZ504800 (study PRJEB26092, sample SAMD00036410) | human gut metagenome | host: Homo sapiens | study: EMG produced TPA metagenomics assembly of... | reverse complement strand
GCAAACTGTCTGCTGGTACTGAATGGTTCCCTGAGATCTTTCGAGTTCTCTTATCTGTTAACACATGGAGGACCGGGAAATGCTTCTGAACTTATGACAACTTATATGTATAAACAGGCGTTCAGCAGTATGAAATATGGTTACGGAAGTTCTGTAGCGATCATGATCGTAATCATCTGTATGGTAGTTGGAATGTTATTCCGTAAATTCACAGGAGGAGGGGATGACGAATGAAAAAGAAAAACCAACCATTCCGAGCATCATTAAATGGGTTATAGCATTAATCCTTGTTGTGATGCAGGTTTATCCTTTCTTCTATGTATTTACTTCAAGCTTTAAGTCACTGGATGATTTCAGACAGTTACCGGCATATGCACTCCGTCAAAATGGGTGCTGACAAACTTTATCAATGTTTTACAAAAGCCATATGCTGACTTATTTTAAAAACAGTATCATTGTTTTGATCGGTGTATTGATTCCTCTGCTTTTATTGTCATTGATGGCTGGATTTGCATTAAGCAAAATCAAATTCAAAGGCAGAAAATTTGTCCTTAATTATTTCCTTCTTGGATTGATGCTTCCTATGCAGGTTGCACTGATTCCATTGTTTACTATTTTTAATAAGATGGGACTGATCAATACATACCCGGCAATTATTTTGCCACAGATTGCTTTTTCACTGTCTTATTCCATTCAGCTGTTTTATTCATTCAGCAAATTCTTCCCTGAAGAAATGCTGGAAGCAGCGATCATTGATGGATGTTCACCGATAGGATGTTTCTTTAAGATGGTGGTTCCGATGTCACTGAACTCTATTATCACAGTAGCAACCATGCAGGCAGTATTCTGCTGGAATGAGTATATTAATGCTTATACATTTACCAGATCTACAGATATGAAAACCATTACACTTGGTTTAAATGACTTCGTAGGAAGCATGGGACTGACAGACTGGGGTGGTACATTTGCAGCCATCACTGTAACAGTACTTCCGGTATTTATTTTCTACTTCTTCAGCAGCAAGAAGATGCTGGCAGGTATGACAGCAGGTGCAGTAAAAGGTTGATAATATGCAAGAATTACCTGATAACAGTAGTTTGATTTATGAGTAAATAACAGGCTTGCCGGAAAAGTACAAGCAGGCCTGTAAAGTGAAATAAAGTATAAAAAAGGAGATTAAGACTATGCAGAAATTATACTATCAGTTCCCGGGAACATGGTTTGGCGATTGCATGCCATTTGGACATGGAGATAAATTCTATTTATATCATCAGAGAGATACCAGAAAACCGGGACCATTTTGGAGAACCATTTGGCTGGGATCTGGCAACCACAAAGGATTTTGTGACTTATGAGGATTGCGGTGTGGCAATTCCGAGAGGAACAGATGAAGAGCAGGATCAGTTTATCTTTGCAGGAAGTGTTTTCGAGGCAGAAGGACAGTATCATATTTTCTATACAGGTTATAACCGTGATTATCCGGCACTTGGAAAACCATCTCAGGTTCTGATGCATGCATACAGCGATGATCTTGTAACATGGCACAAAACTCAGGATGCACTTACCTTCACACCACAGGAAGGTTATGACCCGGATGACTGGAGAGATCCATGGGTGATCCGCGATGAGGAAAATGATCAGTATCTGCTGATCCTTGGCGCAAGATTACAGGGACCAAAGACAAGACAGACAGGAAGAACTGTTAAATTCACATCCAAAGACCTGAAAAACTGGAAGTTTGAAGGAGATTTCTGGGCACCGGATCTCTATACTATGCATGAGATGCCGGACTTATTTAAGATTGGTGACTGGTGGTATCACATTGTGACAGAATACAGTGACAGAAGCAAAATGGTATACCGTATGAGCAAGAGTCTGGAAGGTCCATGGATCGCACCGAAAGATGATGCATTTGACGGCAGAGCTTATTATGCAGGACGTACTTTTGAACTGAACGGACAGAGAATCCTCTTTGGCTGGGTTGCTACCAAGGATCAGGATGATGATGACAATAACTTCATCTGGGCAGGAACATTTATGGCACATGAGGTTTACCAGAGAGAAGATGGAACTCTTGGTGTAAGAATTCCGGAAACTGTATGGAATGCATTTGATAAAGAAGAAAAGACAGAAGATTTTGTAATTGATACTCCAACTAAGAGTACAGAAAAAGTAGTTGCAAAAGACACAGGAGATATCTTCAAATTCGAAGCAGATGTGGAATTTACAGAAGGAACCAGAACTTTCGGTGTGAGATTCTATGAAGATGAGGATAAAGCTGAGTCTTACCAGTTCGTATTTAATGTAACAGAAGACAGATATGTATTTGAGAAAAAACCAAACTGGCCATGGCCTGCAAACCAGAATATCGGACTGGAGAGACCGCTGGAACTGGTACCTGGTAAGAAATACAATATCAAAATGATCGTAGATGATACAATTGCTACAATCTATGTAGACGGTGTTGCATTAAATGCAAGAGCATATAAACGTCCGGGAGAAAGTCTGTCACTCTTTGCTTCTGAAGGAAGCCTGAAAGTAACTAACTGCAAGGTTACAACCGGATTAAAGAAATAGAGACAGACAGCAATTTAATCGATAAACCGCGGAGCAGTGATTCGGTGTAGAGTAACGTGACGAAGAAATTGCTGTAAATAAAAAAGTTGCTGTGCGTTTCAGTTATAGAAATGCACAGCAACTTTTTTAGCGTTAAGTCGATTGGAAACAACATTTAGGGGTTTGTTTAATTTTCTAATTTAATCTTCTCCTTAAGAACCACACATCCTGCCATGTCTCCGATAACATTGACGCAGGTTGCACCCATATCGCAGAGTGTGTTGATACTGATATAAACGCCCATGACACCGGCCGGCAGACCTGCCATGGTTGCCAGTGCTGCGAAGGATGCGATGGCACCGCCCGGGATTCCCGGGGTTCCTACTGACAGGAGTACGTTTGCCAGAAGGATTATGATCATCATGGAAATGCTTACGTTAATTCCGCATGCATTGGCGAAGAACATGATCATGAATGACATCAGGATGGATACGGCATCCATGTTTACAGTAGCACCAAGAGGAATGGCGATACTTGTGATCTTGTTGGATACGCCCATTTCATCTTCCATACGCTGTTTGCTGATGGGAATGGTCGCTGAACTGGAACAGGTTCCGAATGCGTTCAGAGCGGCAGGAAGCATTGCTTTGAAGAATTTCACAGGGCTTTCTTTGCCGATGAATTTCACGGAGCCGCCGTAAATGACCAGGGCAAATCCGAAGAATGCCACATACAGGATGATCAGCTGAGTTGCCAGTGAAATGATGGTTTCTGTACCGTTGGCTTCTACAACAGGAACGATAGTACAGAATACACCGATAGGTGTGAAGTACATAACTGTGCTGATGACTTTCAGACAGACTTCGTTACAGGAATCGATGACTTTCAGAAGTGCAGTACCCTTTTCGCCGATGGCGATAAGTGTGAAGCCTACGATGACTGCGAATACAAGTACCTGAAGCATATTTCCGTTTGCGAAAGCTGCAACCGGATTGGATGGGATCAGGTTTTTGATGGTGTCCAGAATACTGGTCATCTCAGTTGCCTGAATGTCGGAAGTTGCCATCTCGAATTTAACACCCTCACCGAGATGAATCAGCCGCGGGATGATCAGTCCTGCCAGGCTGGCAAGTGCTGTGGTGCACAGGAAAAAGATCATGGCGCCGGCTGTGATCTTGCCGGTTGTGCGGGCATTACCGATGCTGGAGATACCCATGATAATGGAACAGAAGACCAGTGGAAAGATCATCATGTTCAGGGCATTCATGTAAATGCTTCCGATAAGGCTTGTGACGGTAAGAACTGGTTCGAAACGGTTTGCCAGAAACAGTCCGGTAATGATACCAAGGATCAGACCGGTAAAGATTGCTGCGGTAATATGTTTTTATACCACGAATAGAATTTTTTCATTTGTTCCCTCCTCTTTATTTTCATTTCCTGATACCCGAAGGACTATATTGGCAGACGGATTGAGTGATGCGCAAATCTGGTAAAATTTCTGCGGCCTATAACTGTGATAAGGTACCGGGTTCAGGAAAAATAGCACGACACTACTTTACCACAATAATGTGTGAATTACAATATTTCCCGCTGTTTTCTTATTTGAGTGGGAGTGTTTCCGAAATGCTCAAGGAACATCCTGCGAAATAGTTTGTAATTGATAAAGCCATGCCGCTCCAAATTGTAACACAGAAAAACAGGCATCGATGAAACAGATATCGAAGCCTGTTTTTCTGCGTTGCAGGAAATTATTTTATAATATTCCTGTGACATAAAAAGTCCTATGCAGGCTATTATGATTGTCAGGTTCGGGTGAAGAGGGTATAATAGTTGTAATTATTTAACCAAATCAAGGAAGTCCCTGCTTCAATTGTAAAGAGCAATAAGTAGTGGGTGGGGATTTATTTGTATCAGAAGGAGTGTTTATATGAAACCAACTATTTTATTAATAAATTTTCAGGATCAGCAGAAGCTTCGCAAGTTAAAGATGGCGTTGCTGCCTTTTAAGCTTCGGATTAAAACCATAGAACCTCAGGACTATAGTCAGCCAATCGGATATCTGGCAGGAGTGAAAGAGATTTCTCAGGTACAGATTCCATCAGCACTGATCCCTCAGGAGCAGATGGAGAAGGAAATGCTGATTCTTGCAGGAATCACAGGGAATCTGTTTGACCAGGTGCTCTATACTTTGCGGAAAGCAGGTACACCTGTGGATTACAAGGCGGTTCTGACGGAGCATAATCAGAACTGGAACTGTATGCAGCTTTATAAAGAACTGGAGAAAGAACATAATATGTATCACCCGTCTTAAATAATAGAAATAGTTGGAGGTTTTGGCTATGAAGGTTGTAGTTGCAGTTGATTCATTTAAGGGAAGTATGACTTCCATGGAAGCAGGAATGGCTGTCAAAGCAGGTATTCTTGCAGCAAAAAGGACGCAGAAGTGATCGTAAAACCTCTGGCTGACGGTGGAGAGGGAACTACGGATGCGCTGATCGAAGGTCTGAAGGGAGAACGTGTGGATGTGACAGTTACAGGTCCTTATCATGAGCCGGTTCAGGCATATTATGGATATCTCAGGGAAAGTAATACCGCAGTTATGGAAATGGCAACAGCAGCAGGTATCACACTTTCAGATAAGAAGGATCCTATGACCGCTACCACCTGTGGTGTGGGAGAGCTGATCCTTCATGCGATTAGCAGGGGTATCCGCAACTTCATTATCGGTATTGGCGGAAGTGCCACTAATGACGGCGGAGTGGGTATGCTGAAAGCACTTGGCTACAGATTTCTGGATGAAAAGGGAGAGGATGCCGGAGAAGGCGGACAGGCACTTGCAAAGATTGTATCTGTAGAAATTTCAGACAAAAAGCAACTTCTTTCCCAGTGTAATTTCAGGATTGCCTGTGATGTGACCAATCCTCTCTGCGGTTCTCAGGGAGCTACATATATTTATGGACCGCAGAAGGGAGTTACCCCCGATATCCTTCCGGTTCTGGATGCAGGCATGAAAAACTATGCAGAGGTTACTGCCAAAGTGATTGGTAAAGATAACCAGAATGCAGCAGGTGCAGGTGCGGCAGGCGGACTTGGATTTGCATTTCTGAATTATCTGGATGGAGAGCTGACACCGGGAATACAGCTTATTCTGGATGCTGTCCATATAGAGGATGAGATGAAGGATGCAGATGTGGTTGTGACAGGGGAAGGTCGTCTGGATCATCAGACTGCCATGGGAAAAGCCCCGGTGGGCGTTGCGAAGCTTGGCAGGAAATATGGCGCAAAAACCATTGCATTTGCAGGAAGCGTTACGAAAGAGGCAGTTGCCTGCAATGAAGCAGGAATAGATGCTTTCTTTCCAATTGTACGCGGAATTTCCACGCTGGAAGAAGCAATGGATCCGGACACTGCAAAAGCAAATATGGCTGCAGCTGCAGAGCAGGTATTCAGACTGTTGTAATTATTTTTGCTTTTGCAGAAATCGCAATGTTGAGAATCCTCAGAAGATATAGTAAAATCATTGCGTTAACGATTCAGTATTTTGTTGGTAAAATAGCTGACAGGAAAATGCCGGAATCCCGGCAGAAGATATAAGGGAGAAACCATATGACACTAACACAGATGAATTATATTATCACAATTTCCGAAACCGGTTCACTGAATAAAGCTGCGGAGGCGTTGTATATTTCCCAGCCTTCTCTGACCAATGCAGTGAAGGAGCTGGAGAAGGAGCTTGGAATCATTATATTCAACCGCAGCGGCCGTGGTGTGACACTGACCAATGACGGGACAGAATTTCTGATGTATGCCCGTCAGATATATGGACAGTATGAAAGTGTGGTTGAGAAATACAGTGAGGGTGGTTCCTATAAGAAGAAATTCGGCGTTTCCACCCAGCATTATTCTTTTGCCGTGAAAGCATTTGTGGATATGGTGCAGAAGTTTGATGTGTCGGAATATGAATTTGCCATCAGGGAGACAAAGACTGCAGATGTGATCAGTGACGTCAGTACTATGAAAAGCGAGGTGGGAGTACTTTATCTCAGTGATTTCAACAGAAAGGCGCTGTTAAAGCTTCTCCACTCTGCGAATCTGGAGTTTCATCATTTGATTGACTGTCAGGCATATGTATATTTGTGGAAAAATCATCCGCTGGCAAATGAGAAATCTATCAGCTACAGCCAGCTGGCTAAATACCCCTGCTTGTCCTTCGAACAGGGAGATAAGAGCAGTTTTTATCTGTCAGAGGAGATTTTGTCTACCAATGAATATTCCAGAACAGTCAAGGCTTCGGATCGGGCGACTATGCTGAATCTGATGGTAGGACTCAATGGCTATACCCTGTGCTCCGGAATTATCTGTGAGGAGCTTAATGGCAGTGACTATCTGGCAATTCCTTTCGAAGGAGATGAGCAGAACCAGAACAGCGACATGGAGATCGGCTATATTACCAGAAAGAATTCGATTCTCAGCAAGGTGGGGAATCTGTATGTCTCTTCACTGAAGAAATATCTGGAGCAGAATACTGTTTCTGCGGAGTAATAAAAAAGAATTACAGAAAGCAGAGGAATATTGATTTCCTGATTTGCATATGCTATAGTGCTTGTAGGCAAAAGGATAATATATGTCTGTGATAGACGACAAAACCCCGGAAGTGTACCAGATTTCCGGGGCTTTTACTACTGTTTTAGGAGTGGAAAGAATATAAATAAAAAAACGATGTTTATCTGAGAAAAATGATATTTACCAGAGATACGTGATATCATATCCAACAGATTTCGGTTAATATAAGAGAACAATTAAAAGGAACATTACAGTCAGAGTATCAGTCAGGAGGATATTATTAATGAAGAAACTTCTCTACGGAGCAGCATATTATGATGAATATATGCCATATGACCGCCTGCAGCAGGACGTGGCAATGATGAAAAAGGCAGGGATCAATACAGTAAGGATCGCAGAGTCTACATGGAGTACCTGCGAACCACAGGAAGGTGTCTTTGATTTCTCACATGTGGAACGTGTGTTAGATGCGATGGAAGAAGCAGGAATCCAGGTGATCATCGGAACTCCGACATATGCTGTTCCGACATGGATGGTAAAAGCACATCCGGATGTGATTGCAACGACAAAAGAAGGACAGGGTATTTACGGAGCGCGCCAGATCATGGATATTACACATCCGGTCTACCGTTTTTATGCAGAACGGGTCATCCGGAAACTGATGGAAGTATCGGCACACCGGAAATGTGTCATTGGTTTTCAGGTAGACAATGAGACGAAATACTACGGAACGGCCGGAAAGAATGTACAGCTTGGCTTTGTAAAATATCTGCGGGAGAAATTCCAGGATGATCTGGATGCCATGAATCATGAATTTGGTCTGGATTACTGGAGTAACCGTATCAATGCATGGGAAGATTTCCCGGATGTAAGAGGAACCATCAACGGAAGTCTCGGCGCAGAGTTTGAGAAGTTCCAGAGAACACTGGTAGATGAATTCTTAAGCTGGCAGGCAGATATCGTAAATGAATACCGCAGAGAAGATCAGTTTATCACCCATAATTTTGACTTTGAATGGCGGGGATATTCTTATGGAGTACAGCCTGATGTAAACCATTATCATGCAGCGAAAGCACTGACGATTGCGGGCACAGATATTTATCATCCAACACAGGATGATCTGACAGGGGCAGAGATTGCATTTGGCGGTGATATGACACGTTCTTTAAAGAGAGATAACTATCTTGTTCTGGAAACAGAAGCACAGGGTTATCCGGGATGGACTCCTTATAAGGGACAGCTCAGACTTCAGGCATACAGTCATCTGGCAAGCGGTGCAAACAGTGTGATGTACTGGCACTGGCATTCTATCCATAATTCATTTGAGACATACTGGAAGGGACTTCTCAGCCATGACATGCAGGAGAATGCACCATATCGTGAAGCCTGCATCATCGGAAACGAATTCTCCAGGCTTGGAAGCCATCTGGTAAATCTGAAGAAGAAAAACGATGTTGCCATTCTTGTAAGCAATGAAGCATTAACAGCTCTTAAATGGTTTGGAATCGAAGCAACTGCAGCAGGAAACAGTGGAATTGGATACAACGATGTTGTTCGCCGGATCTACGATGCACTTTATAAAATAAATATAGAGTGTGACATTATCTGGGAAGAGAGCGAAAATATTGAGAAATACCAGGCAATCATCCTTCCGGCTATGTACACTGCAGATGAAAAAGTTCTCACACGTCTGAAAGATTATACCGCGCAAGGAGGCACACTGATCGCGACGTTCAAGACTGCATTTGCCAACGAGAATGTGAAGGTATATTCTGACAGACAGCCACATATTCTGAGTGAAGTCTTCGGGATGTATTATCAGCAGTTTACATTCCCGGAAAAAGTTACTCTGACAGGTTTTGAAAGTGGTGAACCAGAGGCAGAGACTTTCATGGAACTTCTGATTCCGGATGGTGCAGAAATCATTTCTGCATATCAGCATCCAAACTGGAAAAAGTATGCCGCAGTTACGCATCATACTTATGAAAGCGGAAATGCCTGGTATATCGGATGTATGTTTGAAGAATGCTACCTGCAGCAGTTGTTGATAAAGATTCTGGCTAAGGCTAGTGTAAATGCTGCAGTGCCGGAAAAATTCCCGGTGATCGTGCGAGAGGGAGTCAATGAACAGGGCGAAAAACTTCGTTTCTATCTGAATTATTCCTGGGAAGAGCAAAGAGTTGAGGTGGCGGATGATTTTGAGGTAGTACTTGGGAATGGTGATAGTACGAAGCATGAAATTTACCTGTCGGCATGGGATGTATGTATTATAAAATTTGAAAAATAAAAGCTTTGTAACAAGCAAACCCCGAGGCAGCAAGCCTCGGGGTTCTTTTATCTCTTTTCTTTTTTCAGAATGGAATTAAACAGTGTGAAGAAGGTGATCGTTGTCACCGTAGCAGCTATGATATCGCTGACTGGTTCTGCGAGGAATCTGCAAATACTTATTGTCGAAGAATTCGGCAGGATAAGATCAGAGGTATCAGCAGGACAATCTTACGAAGGCAGGCAAGCAGCAGGCTGACCTTTGCCTGTCCGAGAGCCATAAAGCTACTGCTGGCAGCTTACCTGGAAACCAAGAGACGAAGATTCCGGCCATGTAGATGCGGAGCGCCCAGGCAGAGTATGTTACTAGTTCCTTATCGGAAGTAAAGATTGTTGCAAATGCTTTTGGAAAAATCATCACGACAAGCCAGAATGCAGTCGTATAGATGACGCAGGTGCAGAACTGTGTGAAGAATGCCTTCTTTACACGGTCTGGTTTGTTTGCACCAAAGTTATAGCTGATGATCGGCTGTCCACCCTGGCAGATTCCCTGAAGCGGCAGGGTAACAAGCTGACTGATACTTGTGATAATCGTCATTGCTCCAACTGCCACGTCGCCGCCAAATCTGGAAAGGCTGCTTGTAAAACTGATGGACAGAAGGCTCTCCGTTGACAGCATAACAAAGGTAGAAATACCAAGAGCAAGGCACGGACCAAATACCTTAGGATCCAGATGCATGTTACTCCGTTTCAGGCGGAGGATAGTTTTCTTTCCGGTTAGGAAGCGGAGAATCCATACAGCACCTACGGTCTGGCTGAGAACAGTGGCAAGTGCGGCACCTTTTACGCCCATGCCAAGGGCAAAAATAAGATCGGATCCAGGATAATGTTGATGACCGCACCTGACATCATACAGGTCATCGACTCTACCATACGGCCGACTGCCTGAAATGTCTTCTCAAATACCAGTTGCCAAGATAATGCTGTTGCAAATAAAAATGCAATTCTTGAATAACGCACACCATAGTCCACGATCTGTGCATTTCCCGTAAACATCTGTAAAAACGGTCTCATTACGGCAATTCCCAAAATCATAAAACCGATTCCGTGAATGGTTCCGAGCAGCATTCCCTGTGTTGCTGCCCTGTCTGCCATCTCTTTATCCTGACGCTCCCAGGTAAAACTGAGATGACCGCATTGATTCCGATTCCAAATCCGATCATCACAGCATTGACTAGATTCTGCACTGGATACACCAGTGATAATGCCGTCATGGCATCTTCGCTGATCTTGGCGATGAAGAAGCTGTCCACAATATTGTAAAGTGAACTCACCATCATAGAAAGCACCATCGGCAGTGCCATTGACAATATCAGTTTTAACACCGGCTGTTCTTTCATATATGTCTGATCCATATAATTTCCCCTTTCTTTTTCCACATACATAACATATCAATTTTATTATGGATTTTATGATTTCTATGCACTAAAAAAGCCACATGACCGAACGCATCAGTCATGTGGCGAAAAATAGATTGCTCCAGAAAAATCCACACATATTTTAGAGACACATTATAGCATTATCTTTTGACGAATGTCAACCACTGATCCCGTGGGTTTTTAACAAATCTTATTCCTCTAAAATGAAATGCTTTCCAAAACGGACGGATGTGGCTTTATCCTTCTCCCGTTCTTGGAAAGCATTTCCTGTTAGATTATGTATTTGGATTATATATTATTCTCCGAGGAAATATTTACCGTATGCATCCGCTGCTTTGATTGCTGCACATACAGTCTCCGGTGTTACCTCGAATGGCATATTGTGAAGCGTGTCGTTCTCTGCACAGGCTGCCGTTGCAACTGCCATCAGCTTCTCATCTGTTACTTCTGTGATTCCCAGTTCTTTTAATGTCACAGGCAGTCCCAGTTCGATACACCAGTCGATGATATCTTCCAGTTCTTCTACCGGAATGTTCTCCAGTACCAGCTGTGTAATCGTTCCAAATGCGACTTT
>ENA-OQKL01000575-OQKL01000575.1-human-gut-metagenome-genome-assembly--contig:-NODE-575-length-11400-cov-4.592211_pt1 | contig 11400 bp, 13 predicted proteins | sample MGYA00242779_ERZ504800 | MGnify/ENA primary metagenome ERZ504800 (study PRJEB26092, sample SAMD00036410) | human gut metagenome | host: Homo sapiens | study: EMG produced TPA metagenomics assembly of... | reverse complement strand
ATAGTGGCATATCTTATTTATTATAAATAAGATGTCTTTAATTTCAAAGGAGCAATACACGCCGTATTGTTCCTTTTCCTTTTGCAAAAATGCCCTGTTTAAGATTATTTTTGTTTCATAATTTTTTGATACAGGCAATTTTTTAAAAAATTCGTCAATTTTTTATTTTTAATTCTCATACGGTTGCTTATTTTTGATTTATATATTATAATGTATCTTGTATTGTTTTTTAATTACGGCGCAAAGCCGCATCTTTATGGAGGATTTGATTATGGAAAAGAAAGAATTACTTTACGAAGGAAAAGCTAAAAAGGTATTTTCTACAGAAGATCCCGATCTCTGCATCGTTTCCTACAAGGATGACGCAACTGCATTCAACGGCGAGAAAAACGGGGCACAATCGTTGGCAAGGGTGTTGTAAACACCGTATGTCAAACTTTATGTTCAAGCTTCTTGAAAAGCATGGCATTGCAACAGACTTTGTTGAAGAGCTTAATGACAGAGATACAGTCCTCAAGAAGGTTGAAATTGTTCCTCTCGAGGTAATTTTAAGAAATAAAGCTGCCGGCAGTCTTTCAAAGCGTCTCGGTCTTCCCGAAGGCACTCCGATGAAGACTCCTGTTCTTGAATTCTGCTATAAGAACGATGAACTCGGCGATCCTATGGTAAATGAATATCACATCCTCGCAGCAGGCTTTGCTACAAAGGAGAAATCGACACAATCACAGAAATGGACTTTCAAGAGTTAATGAGATTATGATTGAATTCTTCAAGCAGTGCAAGGTTGATCTTATCGACTTCAAGATTGAGTTTCGGCAGATATAAGGGCAAGATTCGTCCTTGCTGACGAAATCTCTCCCGATACATGACCGTTTCTGGGATATGGATACTCAGGAGAAACTCGACAAAGACCGTTTCCGTCGTGACATGGGCGGTGTTGAAGAGGCTTATGCCGAAATGATGAAGCGTGTAGGTCTTGCATAATAACTACATTGTGAATTTTTGAATTAAGATATGTGAATTAAACTTTGGATAGTTATTTTGATTAATCGGATGGTGGCACCTTGGAATTTTCTTTCGATAATTTTGCAAAAGAAGGTCTGCACGAAGAGTGCGGAGTATTCGGCATATTCAGCGACGGCACAATTAACCCTGCATACGCTTGTTATAACGGCTTGCTTGCTCTCCAGCACAGAGGACAGGAAAGCTGCGGCATCGCTGTATCTGACGAAGGTGTAATTGATTATCACAAAGATATGGGCCTTGTTACCGAGGTCTTTAACAACAAAATTCTTGATTCTCTCAACGGACAAATGGCAGTTTCGCATGTCCGTTACTCGACTGCAGGCGGTTCTGTGCTGGAAAATGCACAACCGCTTGTTATGCGTTATGTAAAGGGTACGCTTTCAATTGCCCATAACGGCAATCTTACCAATGCGCTTGAAATCCGCAGAAGTCTTGAACAGCGCGGCGCAATCTTTCAGACAACAATCGACAGCGAGGTTATCTGCTATGTAATTGCCCGTGAAAGACTTAAATGTCATTCTGTTGAAGATGCCGTTGCAAGAACAATGCAGGTAATTGAGGGCGCTTATTCGCTCCTTGTTATGAGCCCGAGAAAGCTTATTGCGGCTCGTGATCCTCACGGATTCAGACCGCTTTGTATGGGCAAGTACAACGATTCCTATGTTTTTGCAAGTGAAAGTGCGGCTCTTGATGCCTGCGGTGCAGAATTTGTCCGTGATGTTGAACCGGGCGAAATCGTAATTGTAGACCAAAACGGTGTCCGCAGTATGAAACCCGACTTTGGTGACAAGAAAAAGGCACTTTGCATTTTTGAGTATATTTATTTTGCCCGTTCAGACTCCTTTATTGACGGAGTAAGCGTTTATGAGGCAAGAAAGCAGGCAGGACGAATTCTTGCAAGGAAATACCCTGTTGAGGCTGATATGGTTGTCGGTGTTCCCGAATCGGGAATTGATGCCGCAATCGGTTACAGCGAAGAATCCGGAATTCCTTATGAAAAGGCTATTGTGAAGAACAGCTACATCGGCAGAACCTTCATAAAGCCAAGTCAGAAGGAACGAATGAAAAGCGTAAAAATTAAACTCAACCCGATTGCCGACAAAATCAAAGGCAAGAGAGTTGTTATTATTGATGACAGCATTGTGCGTGGTACAACTGTTGACCGAATTGTTACAATGCTCAAAGAGGCAGGCGCAAAAGAGGTACATATGCGTATCAGTTCACCTCCGTTTATGTGGCCGTGTTATTACGGTACTGACATTCCGTCAAGAGGAGAACTTATTGCCTGCAACCATACAATCGAAGAAATCACAAAGCTCAGCAAGGCTGATTCCCTCGGATATCTCCCTGTTGAGTCACTTCGTGAGATGATTCACAACGCTCCAGTAGGCTTTTGTGACGGTTGCTTTACGGGTAATTACCCCGCTCCTATCACAAAAGAAACCTTTAAGGGCAAAGAGCGTGGCGGAATGAACTTCGATGAAAACAATAAAAAGGACAACTAATTGAAAGGATGTAAATAATGGTAAAAGATACTTATGAATCACCCTTGTCAGCCCGTTATGCAAGCAAGGAAATGAAATACATTTTCTCGCCGGATAAAAAATTCAGAACATGGAGAAAACTCTGGATTGCTCTTGCAGAATCGGAAAAAGAACTCGGACTCCCAATTACACAGGAGCAGATTGACGAACTCAAGGCTCATGCCGATGATATCAACTATGAAGTTGCACAGGAAAGAGAGAAAATTGTTCGTCACGATGTAATGTCACATGTATATGCTTACGGTGTTCAGTGTCCGAACGCAAAGGGCATTATTCATCTCGGAGCAACCTCCTGCTATGTCGGTGATAACACAGATATCATCATTATGACAGAAGGACTCAAGCTTATCAGAAATAAGCTTATCACCGTTATTCGCAACCTTTCAAAGTTTGCCGATGAATACAAGGCTCTTCCAACCCTTGCATTCACTCATTTTCAGCCCGCACAGCCTACAACAGTAGGTAAGAGAGCGACTCTCTGGCTTCAGGAGCTCCTTATGGATCTTGAAGATGTTGAGTATCAGCTTTCAAAGGCTAAGCTTCTCGGTTCAAAGGGTACAACAGGTACACAGGCAAGTTTCCTTGAACTCTTTGACGGAGATCACGAAAAGTGCAAAATGCTTGACCGTAAGATTGCAGAAAAAATGGGTTACAAGGCTTGTTTCCCTGTATCAGGTCAGACATATTCAAGAAAGCTTGACTCACAGTTCCTCAATGTTCTTGCAGGAATTGCTCAGTCAGCCGCTAAATTCTCAAATGATATCAGACTTCTTCAGCACCTCAAAGAGGTTGAAGAGCCGTTTGAAAAGAATCAGATCGGTTCATCGGCTATGGCTTACAAGCGTAACCCAATGAGAAGTGAGCGCATAGGTTCACTTTCAAGATATGTTATGGTGGATGTTCTCAACGGTTACTTTACAACTGCCACACAGTGGTTTGAACGAACACTTGATGACTCAGCCAACAAGCGTCTCAGCATTCCGGAGGCATTCCTCGCAGTTGACGGTATCCTTTCACTTTATGCAAATGTTGCAGACGGTCTTGTCGTTTATCCAAAGGTAATTGAACAAAGACTCAGAAAAGAACTTCCGTTCATGGCAACAGAGAATATTATGATGGATGCAGTTAAAAAGCGTGGTGCTGACAGACAGCAGCTTCACGAGAAAATCCGTGAGCATTCAATGGCTGCGTCAAGAGTAGTCAAAGTTGAAGGCGGCGAAAATGATCTTCTCGAGAGAATTGCCGCAGATGAGGCATTCGGTGTTACTCTTGAAGAGCTTGAAAAAATTCTCAAGCCGGAAAACTATACAGGCAGAGCAAAAGAGCAGACAGAGGACTTCCTCAACGAGTGCATCAAGCCTGTTCTTGAAAAGTACGCAGATGTTGAGTCTGACAAGCCTGAAATCAATGTTTAATTAGACTGATTTAATCGAACCTTTGGTTCAAGTATATATTTTATTTATAGCAGACCATGCGTCTGTAAAAAGGAGTTTTGTAAAATGGTAAAAGCAATTGTAGGTGCCAACTGGGGCGACGAGGGCAAGGGTAAAATTACCGATGTTCTTGCAAACGACAGCGACATCGTAATTCGTTTTCAAGGCGGTGCAAACGCAGGACATACAATTGTCAACGATTACGGAAAATTTGCTCTTCACCAGCTTCCTTCGGGTGTTTTTCATCAGAATATCACCAATATAATCGGCAACGGTGTTGCTTTCAGCGTTGAAAACTTCGTTAAGGAAATGGCTCACCTCAAAGATCGCGGAGTTCCTGAGCCAAACATTATTATTTCTGACAGAGCACAAATTGTTATGCCTTACCATGTAGCATTTGACTGCTATGAGGAAGAGCGTCTCGGCAAAAAATTCTTTCGGTTCAACAAAGAGCGGTATCGCTCCGTTCTATTCTGACAAGTATTCAAAAATCGGTTTCCAGATCAATGAACTTTATGATGATCCCGATTCACTCAGAGAGAAAATCAGACATGCGCTTGAAATCAAGAATGCAACTCTGAAAAACCTCTACAACAAGCCCGAAATCACAGAACAGGAAGTTTTTGACAAGCTAATGGAATATAAGGAACTTCTTGCTCCTTATGTCGGTGACGCATTCACTTTTGTTCATAATGCGCTCAAAGACGGAAAGAATATTCTTCTTGAAGGACAGCTTGGTTCACTCAAGGATACTGACTTCGGCATTTATCCTATGGTTACTTCATCCAATACAATCGCAGGTTACGGTGCTGTAGGCGCAGGTATTCCTCCGTATGAAATCAAAGAAATCATCACAGTTGTTAAGGCTTATTCAAGTGCGGTAGGCGCAGGTGAATTTGTTTCTGAAATCTTTGGCGATGAGGCTGACGAACTTCGCAGAAGAGGCGGTGACGGCGGAGAATTCGGTGCAACAACAGGCAGACCGAGAAGAATGGGTTGGCTTGACCTCGTTGCAACACGCTACGGTTGTATGGTTCAGGGTGCAACACAGGTTGCGTTCACGGTTCTTGATGTTCTCGGATATCTTGATGAAATTCCTGTTTGTGTAGGTTATGAGCTTGACGGCAAGGAAATTGACTACTTCCCGTCAACAACAAAGCTTAAAAGATGCAAACCTATCCTCAAAAAGCTCAAGGGCTGGAAGTGTTCAATTTCAGGTATTACAGAATATGACAAGCTTCCTAAGGAATGCCGTGAATACATTGAATTTGCCGAAAAGGCTATCGGTGTGCCGATTACAATGGTTTCAAACGGTCCTTCCAGAAACGATATTATTTACAGATAATTAAAATATTAATTGAATACCGCACAAACTCTGTGCGGTATTCTTTAAATTTGAAAGGAATTTTACTATGAGCAATGCTACAAAAGAAACTGTCATTGTTCTTGATTTCGGCGGTCAGTACAATCAGCTGATTGCAAGAAGAGTTCGTGAGTGCAATGTGTATTGCGAAATTCTTCCTTATACCGTTGATATTCAGAAAATCAAAGACATTAACCCAAAAGGTATTATCTTCACAGGCGGTCCTAACAGCGTTTATGACGAGTCATCACCGCACTATACTCCTGAAATTTTTGAACTCGGAATCCCGATTCTCGGCATTTGCTACGGTTGTCAGCTTATGGCATACACGCTCGGAGGCAATGTTGTTTCGGCTACAGACAATTCATCAAGTGAGTACGGCAAGACAGTTACAAGATATAATAACAATGATATACTCTTTAAATCCGTAAAGAGTGAAGGAATTTCATGGATGAGTCACCGTGACTATATCAATGAAGCTCCCGAAGGATTCAGCATTACAGCTACAACGGATGTATGTCCCGTAGCCGCAATGTCATGTCCTGAAAAAAACGTTTTACGGTGTTCAGTTCCATCCTGAAGTTAACCATACAGATAACGGTAAAGATATGCTCCGTTCATTCCTTTACGATGTTTGCGAATGTAAGGGTGAGTGGAAAATGGAAAGTTTTATCGACACAACTGTTGCACAGCTTAAAGACCAGATTGGTGACAAGGGTGTAGTTCTCGGACTTTCGGGCGGTGTAGATTCATCCGTTGCCGCAGCACTTCTCAGCAAGGCAGTCGGTAAACAACTTACCTGCGTTTTCGTTGATCAGGGACTTATGAGAAAAGACGAGGGTGACTTTGTAGAGCAGACCTTTACAAAGCTTTTTGATATGAACTTTGTCCGCATTAATTGTCAGGAAGAGTTCCTTGCAAAGCTTAAAGGTGTTGAAGAACCCGAAGAAAAGCGCCACATCATCGGCACAGAATTTTATAAGGTGTTCTGGAACAAAATCCGTGAAAGCTACGGTGAGGGTTACTTTGCACAGGGTACAATTTATCCCGACCGTATCGAAAGCGGTAAAGGCGATGCCGCAAAAATCAAAACACATCACAATCAGGTTGGTATCCCGGAAGATATCGACTTTGCAGGTGTAATTGAACCGCTTAAAGACCTCTTCAAGGATGAGGTAAGAGTAGTAGGTGAGAAGCTTGGACTTCCGCACGACCTCGTATGGCGTCAGCCGTTCCCGGGTCCGGGACTCGGTGTGCGTGTAATCGGTGAAGTTACAGCCGAAAAGGTTCGTATTCTTCAGGAAGCCGATGCAATTCTTCGTGATGAAATGGATAAGTGCGGTTACGCAGATAAAATGAGCCAGTTCTTCGCAGTCCTCCCGGGTGTGAAAACCGTAGGCGTTATGGGTGACGCAAGAACATATGATGAACTCATCGCTCTCCGTGCCGTTACAACCGATGATTTTATGACAGCCGACTGGGCAAAAATCCCCTACGAAATCCTAGGCAGAGTCTCCAACCGTATCATAAATGAAGTAGAACATGTCAACAGAGTAGTCTATGATATAACAAGTAAACCCCCCGGAACAGTAGAGTGGGAATAACGGATTAAAATGCCGAAAGCCTGTATTTATGCGGGCTTCCGGCATTTGTTTTATCCAATGGCTCTAGTTTGGCTCTATTTGTGGGGAGAGTAATAGCAAGATTAAGGAGTAAAAGAATGTAATTACTCTGTTAGTAAATTGACACAAGTTGGCTGTAGAGTATAATTATAGTAAAAGTACAGCAGAAGCTGTCGCAAAGATATTTATAAAAATGTTGTGGAGGTATTGAACATTAATGAATGTAAAATTAGAATCTGCAAGCAAGCAAGCGACTGTAGCCTGGAGGGTGGGAGAAAGATGAAGAAGTGCAAATTAGTACAGAATATAAGAAATTTCAAATTTTGTTATTTTATATTTTGCATAATGATATGTTTGGTTGTTTTTCCTGTTTCCACATCTGCCCAAGAAAATTCTGATCATGTTATCCGGGTAGGATCTTTTGAGGAAACTTATAATGTAGTCAATGAAAAGGGAGAAAGAAGCGGCTATGGTTATGAGTATCTTCAAGATATTGCAGGTTATGCAGGATGGACATATAAATACATAACAAGTGATTGGAAAAACTGCTTTACACAGTTGGAAAATGGAGAAATTGATATTCTTGGTGGCATTTCCTATACAGACGAACGTGCTGAAAATATGCTTTTTTCCGATATGCCTATGGGGGAAGAGAAATATTACATCTATACGGATGCATCCAATATGGATCTTACAGCAGGAAATTTGGATTCTTTTGAGGGAAAAAATATTGGTGTGCTTAAAGATAATATAACGGAGGATGTGCTTAACGAATGGGAGTTAAAGTATGGTCTGCATACGCAGCATGTCAATGTTTCTAATACCGCAGAAGTTATGGACAAACTGTCGAAACACGAAATTGACTGCTTTGTTTCGGTAGAAGAATCCCGTTGGGAAGAATCGGATATTTCACCGATTACAAGTATTGGAGAGACAGAAATCTATTTCGCTATAAATCCAGAACGTCCGGATATCAAAGAAGCACTGGATAGTGCTATGCGCAGAATCAAGGATGACAATCCATTTTACACTGATGATCTCTACAGGCGTTATCTTTCTGCACAGAGCAGCTCGTTTCTTTCAAAAGAAGAAAGGGAGTGGATCGGGCAGCATGGAGCAATCAGGATAGGGTATCTGAATCAGGATGGAGGTATCAGTAGTGTAGATCCATCAACAGGCAAATTGACAGGTGTTATCACAGATTATGTGGATCTTGCAGAAAATTGTCTGCAAGGTCAGACTCTGGAATTTGAATTAAAGGGGTATGATACAAGAAGTGAACTGCTTCAGGCATTGCAGGATGGAAAAATAGACCTGATTTTTCATACAAACCAGAATCCATACTTTGCAGAAACAAAAGGAGTTGCTTTGTCGGATACGCTATTGACTCTCAATATGGCAGCAATTACGGCAAAGGATTCTTTTGATGAAAATAAAGAGAATACAGTTGCCGTTGAAAAAGATAATTTTTCATTGAAGGCATATCTTTCATACAATTATCCAAAATGGGAGATTATAGAATATGGGACATCAGATGCAGCAGTAAAAGCAATGCAGAAAGGGGAGGCAGATTGTATTGTAAGCAATTCAGGTACTGTTTCAAACTATTTGAAAAATAATAAGCTTCATAGCGCTTTCCTGACAAAAGAAGCTGATGTTTCATTTGCTGTTCAGCAGGGAGAACCGGTTCTTTTGTCCATTCTGAATAAAACACTGACATCTATGCCTACAACTCAATTTTCAGGTGCAGTAGTTTCGTATAATGCTTCCTCACGAAAAGTTACAGCGAAGGATTTTATTCAGGACAATTTACTGACAGTTTCACTTATCGCTGGAATTTCTTTTTTCGTTGTTCTGTGTATAATTCTTGATTCTTTGAAAAAATCAAAACGTGCGGAAGAAAAATCCAAGAAGTCTGCTGAGCAGGCATTGAAGCTGAATCAGGAGCTTGAAGAAAAACAGCAGGAATTACAAAATGCACTTGTAGAAGCACAGAGTGCCAATAAGGCTAAGACTTCCTTTTTAAATAACATGTCTCATGACATCAGGACACCGATCAATGGCATTATGGGCATGCTTACAATTCTTGAAAAAAAGCGGAAATGATGGTGAGCGGGCAAAAGATTGCCTGAATAAAATAAATGAGTCTTCGAAACTGCTATTATCATTGGTAAATGATGTTTTGGATATGGCAAAGTTAGAATCGGATACCGTGGTTTTTAGTGATGAATCCATCAATCTGGATCAGGTATGTCAGGAAATCACGGAGTCACTATCTTTTCAGGCAGAAGAAAAAGGACTTCATGTTATAGGAGAACATGATGATTACAGTGGTATATATGTTTGGAGCAATGCAGTTCATCTGAAAAAAATATTGATGAATCTGTTTACAAACAGTATGAAGTACAATAAGGTGAATGGTTTTATTTACATGAGTATGAGAACGATTGAAAGATCAGAAGATCACATGACATGTGAATTTAAAATAAAAGATAATGGAATTGGAATGTCAGAAGAATTTATAAAAATGAATTGTTTACTCCATTTGTACAGGCAGATAATTCCCCACGTTCTGATTATAATGGGACAGGTCTGGGAATGCCTATTGTGAAACAACTTGTAGAAAAGATGGGCGGAACCATAACAGTTGAAAGCAAGCTTGGTGAAGGAAGCTGTTTTACTGTAATACTTCCATTTAAAATTGATACGAATGCACGGCCAGAAGAAAAAGAAGATTTTGATGCAGATATATCAGATATCCGGGTATTGCTGGTTGAAGATAATGAGCTGAATGTGGAAATAGCAGAATTTATGCTGACGGAAAATGGAGCTAAAGTAGAAACAGTGAACAATGGGTTAGAAGCTGTTCAGCAGTTTTGAAGCTTCCGAACCGGGAACATACGATGTTATTTTAATGGATGTCATGATGCCGGTGATGGATGGGCTTACTGCCACAAAAACAATAAGATCTCTGGAACGGCAGGATGCAAAAACAATCCCTATCATTGCTATGACTGCAAATGCATTTAGGGAAGATGCAGAAAGGTGTATGGAAGCAGGAATGAACGCACATCTTGCAAAGCCATTAGATGATAAAACAATCAAGCAGACTATATGCGAAGAATTGAGAAGCAGTAGGGACAGGTGAAAATTTATTAAACCAGGAGGTTGACAAGGAGACGTATAGAGAAATATATTTGACAGACAGGAGATTTAATATGATTTCGAGAGCAAAGAAATATGTGGCAGTGTTACTGGTTTTTGTATGCGTGTGTATGATATTTTCTCCCCAGACTGCATATGCAGCCGAGGACAGTTCGCAGCATGAAACTGTCAAAGTCGGTTTCTTTGCCATGGATGGTTATCATGTGATGGATGAAGAAGGCAACCGCAGTGGGTATGGCTATGATTTTCTTCGGCTGATGGCCCGTTATTGGGATGTAGATTACGAATATGTCGGATATGATAAGAGCTGGGATGATATGCAGCAGATGCTTGAAGATGGCGAGATCGACATGGTAACATCTGCCCGCAAAACACCGGACAGAGAAGAAAAGTTTGATTTTTCACGTCCGATCGGAACCAATTATGGGATGCTGACCGTCCGCAGTGACAACAGCACGATTGTGGATGGCAATTACAGTACTTACAACGGTATGCGTGTGGCATTTTTGAACGGAAGCTCACGAGATAAAGAGTTTGCGGATTTTGCAGACAATAAAGGATTTACATATGATCCATTTTATTTTGATACGACAGCAGAGATGGAGGAAGCTCTTCAGAGCGGAAATGTTGATGCTATTGCTGCCACTTCTATGAGAAAAACAAACAATGAGCGTATCGTGGATAAATTTGACAGCAGCGATTTCTATGTCATTGTTAAAAAGGGCAATACAGAATTGCTGAATGAGATCAATTATGCAATCGACCAGATGAATGCAGTTGAGGGTGACTGGAAAACGACGCTTTACAATAAAAATTATGAAAGCATAGAAACTAAGAATCTGGAATATACGGAGAAAGAAAAAGTATAATTTCACAGTATTCCAAGGACAACCCGCTTCATGTTCTGTGTGATCCGACCCGTTATCCATATTCTTATAATGAAAATGGTGAGATGAAGGGGATTATCCCGGATTACTTCCGGAAAATTGCAGACTATGCCGGGATTTCCTATGAGTTTCTTACACCTGCCACCAGAGATGAGTATATTGCCTATCAGAAAAATAAGGAAACCACAGATATAAGCATTGACGCACGCCTGGAAACAGATAACTATGCTGAAACGAAAAAATGGGGGATTACTGCACCTTTCATTACGATGCAGCTGGCAAGGGTGACACGGCGTGACTTTGATGGAAAAATTAATGTTGTTACTACTGTTGACCAGACAGCATCAAATTCAATTGAAG
>ENA-OQKL01000574-OQKL01000574.1-human-gut-metagenome-genome-assembly--contig:-NODE-574-length-11415-cov-2.559444_pt1 | contig 11415 bp, 8 predicted proteins | sample MGYA00242779_ERZ504800 | MGnify/ENA primary metagenome ERZ504800 (study PRJEB26092, sample SAMD00036410) | human gut metagenome | host: Homo sapiens | study: EMG produced TPA metagenomics assembly of... | reverse complement strand
GGGATGCTCAGCTCTGCGTAGCCAATGCACAGCGGGATGCAGCCAATGGCTCCCGCTGCATACAAGCAGCCGCACCGGCCGGGTGCAGCTTGCCGTGGAAAATCCCACAGCAGAAAGGCCATCAGTGCACCGGCCAGTGCCGCCGGGAATACTGCCAGCGGAAACCAGCCCAGCTGTGTTTCCAGCATCATCAGGCCCAGCATGGCCGCAAAGGCCGCGCCGCACACCGTGCCGTCGGCACCGTCGGCCACGCGGGCCGCCTCGGCCATCGCCACCAGCAGCACAGCCCACAGCAGCGGTGCCAGCGCACATTCCACATAGCCTGCTCCCGGCAGGATCAGCCCTGTGGGCAGGCACCCGTTCAGTGCCAGCAGGCCCAGCACCAGCGCTGCAGCGATGCATTCCAGTGCAAGGCGCTGTGTGCGGCGCAGGCCAAGGCCCAAACCGTTCGGGTAGCGGCCGCGGATGCGGGCCAGATCATCGGCCAGCCCCACTGCGCCAAAGGCCAGCGACCCCAGCAGTGCAATGAGCAGGCGGGAGGTCATCTGCCGGTCGCTGCCAAGCAGGGAAGGCTGTGCAGCACATGCGGCCAGCCAGCCCACGCCCACAGCGGCAAGGGTGCCCACCATCAGGCACAGCCCGCCCATGGTAGGCACCGGGCTGTCCGGGGCATCGCTGTCCGGCTGTGTGCCGCGTGCCGCACGCTGCAGCTCCCGCAGCAGCGGCACCATCATATTGCCGAGCGCCGCAGTCAGCACAAAACCCAGCACCGACGCGACGACCAAGGCGAAACGAATCATTTTTCAATCTCCAAATTCATGCCAAAGGGTTATTCTTCGGCATCTTTCTGCTCTGCGTAGAAAATTTCCAGCACTTTTTCCAGCGCCATGCCGCGGCTTGCCTTCACCAGCAGGGCATCGCCCGGCTCTATCCGGTTCAGCAGAGCATCCGCTGCCTCGCGGTAGTTGTTGGCATGGAGGGTCTTGACCCCCTTGGCCGCAGCCACCACAGCCGTGCGCTTTGCGTTTTCGCCGTAGGTCACAAGGCAGTACAGATCACTCTCCGCAGCCAGACGGCCCAGCTCCTCGTGGGCTTCGCGGGACAGCTCGCCCAGCTCCAGCATATCGCCCAGCAGGGCAAAGCGGCGCTTGCAGGGGAATTCCTTGAACATGGCAAGCGCGGCCTTCATGCTGTCGGGGTTTGCATTGTAGCAATCCTCAATGACGGTAACGCCCTTGCTGTGCACCACCTTCTGGCGGCGGCCGGTCTGCTCAAAATTGGAAAGCCCCTTGATGACACCGCGCGGGTCGCAGCCCAAGCGGGTGGCGGCGCAGTAAGCAGCCAGAGCGTTTGCCACATTGTGCTTGCCCATGGCCGGGATCTTGACCACAAAGGTGCCCTCTTCCTGATCTTCCAGCACAAAGCTCATGCCGTCCTCTTCCTGCCGGATGGACAGTGCACACACATCAGCGTTCTCATCTGCCAGACTGAACCATACCGGCTTCACGTGGGCGGGCAGCTTTGCGGCGCGCAGGAACTTATCATCATAGTTCAGCACCAGCGGTGCACCCTCCGGCAGGCCGTTGCAGATCTCCAGCTTTGCCTTGCAGATGTTCTCCTGACTCCCCAGATTGCCGATGTGGGACACACCGATGCAGGTAATGATGCCCACATCCGGGCGTGCGGCCCGGGCCAGACGGTCGATCTCGCCCGCATGGCTCATGCCCATCTCGATCACGGCATACTCAGTGCTGCTTTCCAGCCGCATCAAGGTGCGGGGCATGCCCAGTTCATTGTTCTGGTTGCCCTCGGTCTTGATGGTCTCGCCAAAGCCTGCAAGGGCGGCGTAGGTCATCTGCTTGGTGGTGGTCTTGCCCACGCTGCCGGTCACACCCACCATCTTGGGGTGATACTGGCTGCGGTAGTTCGCGCCCATCACCATCATGGCGTGGTAGCTGTCCGGGCAGAGGATGGCCTTTTCCGCAGGCACGCCCTCCACCGGGTGGTTCACCACCACATAAACAGCACCGTTCTCCAGTGCTTTGGCCGCAAAATCGTGGCCGTCAAATTTTTCACCCGGGAACGCTACAAAAATGCAGCCGGGCCGCACCTCGCGGCTGTCGGTGGTCACCAGTTCCACCTGCACCTCTTCCCGGATGAAGTCTGCGGGCACCAGCCCTGCCAGAAGCTTGCTTGCAGAAATTTTTTCCATTGTTCATGTCCCCTCTCTTTTATCTTGTAAAACCCTCTCAGTCAATGCCTGCGGCATTGCCAGCTCCCCCGAAAGGGGAGCTCTTTTGCATCTTACGATAAAGTGCCGTTCTTCAGAAGATTCACTTTACCGTGCCCACTCATAAAGCTCGCCCTTCGGGAGAGCTGGCGCGCAAGCGCCTGAGAGGGTTCTTGTTACCCACAGGTAATGGTCACGACGGTGCCGCGCTGCACACTGGAACCGGGGTCTGCACTCTGGGCCTGCACAGTGCCGTTCGCATTGCCCTCCACCACACAGTTCAATCCGGCGGCAGACAGCATCTGGCGGGCAAAGTCCGCGCTCTTGCCGGTCACATCCGGCACATCGGTATGGCTGCCCTCATAGGTATCGGTATACAGGTACACAGTGGTGCCGTAGGCCACCTTTGCACCCGCGTGCGGATACTGGTAGGTGACAGCTGCTGCCGCCTGACTGGTGGTGCTTTCGGCCAGCTGATGCCTGAGGCCCTTGATGTTCAGCTGCACCTGCGCACTGCTCCACTCGGTGCCCACCAGATTCGGCACAGTGACCACAGTCTGGCTGCGATCCTCGCCGTCGGCGGCAATGCCAAGGTAGGGTGCGATCTCGCTGATGATGTTGCCCACAACGGGCGCTGCCAGCAGGGACGAGTAGTCCGTTCTGGCGTTGTTGGGGTCATCCAGCATCACATAGACGATGATCTCCGGGTCGTCGGCAGGCAGGACAGCGGCAAAGGATGCCACCTTCTTGTAGTCGCCGTCGGCACGGCGGTCCATGTTCAACTGTTCGGAAGTGCCGGACTTGCCGCCGATACGGTAGCCGGACACATAGGCATACTTGCCGCCGCCGGTACCGGCGCCCACCTCATATTCCATGAACTGGCGGATCACATTGCTGGTGCTCTCGCTGATGACCTGACGGCGCACATTGGCACCGATCTCCTCGATCACGTTGCCATTTGCATCGGTGATCTTATCCACCACATGGGGCGTGACCAGATAGCCGCCGTTGACGGCTGCGGCCACAGCGGTGCACATCTGCAGCGGGGTGATGGCCATTGCCTGACCAAAGGCCGAGGAAGCCAGCTGCACTTCGCCCAGCTGGTTGGCCTTATAATACTGCATGAAGCCCGTCTCACTGGGCAGGTCCACGCCGGTGCGGCTGGTAAAGCCAAAGGCATCGAAGTAGTTATAGAAGGTCTGGGAGCCAACGCGCTGGCCCAGCTGGATATAGTAGATATTGCAGCTCTGACGCAGAGCTTCGGCCAGCGTGATGGTGCCGTGGGCTTTGTGGCCTGCGCAGTGGTAGGTCTCCTTTGCCACGCCGTAAGCACCGGCGCAGGTAAAGGTGGTGTTGATGTTTGCAAGGCCGGAGTCCACGCCCATGGCCAAGGTGATCACCTTGAACACACTGCCGGGGTAGTACAACTCGGTGATGGTCTTGTTTTTCCACTGGATATCGCGGAAGTAGCCGGAGTAATCGGCCTCCTCGTCCAGAATGCGGTTGCCGTTTGCATCCTTCAGCTCGTTGCCGTTCTCATCCTTTTTGTAGATGCCGTACAGCTCCGGCTCAGCGCGCACCAGCTCGTTGAGGTAATCCAGATTTGCGCTGTAGTCCAGCGGGTCGTTGGGGTCAAAATCCGGCTTGGAAGCCATGGCAAGGATGGCACCGGTCTTGACGTTCATCACGATGGCGCAGCCGCGGTTCTCCACCGTGTTGGCTGCAATGGCTTCGTTCAGATACCGCTCCACGATCTCCTGCACATTCACATCCAGCGAAAGCACCAGATTGGAGCCATCCTTGGCTGCAAAGGTGGTGGCATTCTCGTCCGCAATGGCGTTGCCGTAGGCATTGCGCTGGGTAATGGTGCGGCCATCCACACCGGCCAGCGTGGACTGATAGGATTTTTCCAGACCGTAAGTACCAATGCCGTCCGCATCGGTAAAGCCCAGCACTGCCGCTGCAAACGCTCCGTAGGGGTAATTGCGCTGGAAGCTCTTCTCGCTGCCGACCGAGATGTTGCCCTTGCGGGAGGTCTCAGTGGCACGCTTGTGTGCCTTGTTGAACTGGGAAACGTAGGATTCGATGGACAGCTTGACAGCGTTGTTCACCTTGGTGGCCAGCACCTGATACTTGGTGTCCGTCTTGGAAAATGCATCGTAAACCTTCTGGTACTGGGTCTGGTACGCTTCCGAGGAAGTGTCCACCGCGTCCAGACTTTCACCGTCGCCGGAAAGCAGGCGCAGGGTCAGTTCCCGGCTGACCTCGGCGCACATGGCCGTGTCCAGCGTGCGCACCGTCTCCTCATCCTTGCCGGTGGTGGTATATAAGATTTTGCTGTTGTCCGGGTCGGCCCAGATGGTCCACACCACGCTGGTGGAGGCCAGCGTGATGCCGGAGGTATCGTAGATCTCGCCGCGGGTGGCCTTGATGGTGGTATCCAGCAGCTGCTGCTTTGCGGCCAGCTGGCGGTAGGTGTCACCGTTTTTGATCTGGATATCATACAGGCTGTAGGTCACACGGGCCGCAGCAAGGCCCATGACCACAAGGGCCAGACCGCCGCAGATCAGACTGGTTCTGGGGTTCATGCGGGCACCGGTGCTGGTTTCCGGCCAGGGGCCTTTTATTTTTTGATGAATTTTCGGAAGAATTTCGACATGGTATGCTCCTGCGGCAGCGGGCATTTGCTGCCTTCTGCCGCGCTTTTGTCAAATTTGGAACTGCCCTGCAAACAGGGTGTATAAACCGAAAAAGCGTGCGCTGCCGCACGCTTTCCCGTATTTGGTTCACTTTACAGTGCCAAGAATGTTCACGGCACCGTTGTAGATAAAGTCGGTCCACTGCCGCACAGCGGACTGGGTGCGCTCCAGCGTGTCGCTCTCGCCCAAACGGATGTAGGTGAGTCTGGCTCTGATCAATTTTCATCAGGCCCAGCCTGCCGGCCGTCTCTTCCACGCTGGTAATGTTGGTCTTGCTGTTCAGGGTGCTGTTATAGTAAGTATACTGGCTCTGCTCACTGACCAGCTGAGCCTTTGCGTCCTGAATCTGGTCGTTCAGCTCCACCAGCTTGGACTCGCTCCACAGCAGGCTGATGGCAAACCCCACCAGCAGTGCTGCTGCTACCAGATGCATGGCGTTGTGCACCGCTGCCTGCAGCGGCGAAAGCCGACGCTTGCCGCCCTTTGCTACCCGCAGATCTGCCTTGCGCTGTGTCTGCGGGGCTTTTCTGCGGCGTACCGCGTTATAATCATATGCTGCCTGACCCATGGTTTGCTCTCCTCCTCACACAACGGCTTCTGCCGTTCAGCATTTTTCCAAAACTCTCAGGTGGGCGGACCGGCTGCGCCGGTTCTCTTCCAATTCCTGACTGTTTGCTTCAATGGGTTTGCGGGTGATCAGCTTTGCTTTGGCTTTGCCGCCGCATACGCACACCGGAAACTCCGGCGGGCAGGTGCACGCGGTGGACCAGCGGCGAAATTTGTTCTTCACCAGCCGGTCCTCCAGCGAGTGGAAGGTGATCACGCACAGCCGGCCGCCCGGCGCAAGGTGATCGAAAATGGTATCCAAGCCTTCTTCCAGCGCATCCAGTTCATGGTTCACTGCAATGCGCAGCGCCTGAAAGGTGCGGCGGGAAGGGTTCTTGTTTTTGCGGCGTTCCGCCGGGGGCATGGCGCTGGCCACGATATCTGCCAGCTGCAGGGTCGTTTCGATGGGAGAATTCTCCCTTGCCTCCACGATCCTGCCCGCGATCTGCCATGCGAAAGGTTCTTCGCCGTAATCCCGCAGGATGCGTGCCAGCTCTTCGCGGCTCTCGGTGTTCACAAGGTCCGCTGCCGTTTCGCCCTGCTGGCTCATCCGCATGTCCAGCGGTGCATCCGCACGGTAGGAAAAGCCGCGGGCCGCATCGTCCAGCTGATGGCTGGAAACGCCCAGATCCAGCAGCGCGCCGTTGACCTTGTCGATGCCAAGGCTTTCCAGAGCTTGTCCGGCATAGCGGAAGTTGATCTGCACCACCGTGGCAGGCAGGCCCGCAAGGCGGGCACGCGCGGTCTGCACCGCGTCCGGGTCCTGATCCAGCGAGATCAGCCTGCCGCCCTTTTCTGCATCCAGCCGCAAGGCGATCTGGCGGGAATGTCCCGCGCCGCCTGCAGTGCCGTCAAGGTAGGTGCCGGCCGGATCAATGGAAAGACCCTCCAGACACTCGTTCAGCAGAACGGGGATATGCTCAAACGAGGCCGGGTCAAAGGCTGCTTGTGTTTCAAGTTCCATCGCTGCGGCCTCCTTTCTCAGTTCATAAGCTTTCCGTGTTCCGGGCACTGTGCACACAGCGCACACTTTTACCCGATAACACAGTTTTATTTTAACAAATCAGGCCCCTGATTGCAAGGGTTTGTGCTCCCGTTTTTGCCGCAAAATGCAACAAAAAAAGTCCCTGTCGGCCGTCATTTCTGCCTGCAGGAACTTTGGTTTTTGCCGTATGTGTAATTTGTGTGTGAAAAAGGCTGTCTTCAGCCGTTTTTCTTGGCGTTCTGGCGCAGATTTGCGCGCACATTCTTTACCTGTGCCGCATTTTCCACCATCGTTTCCTCGGTGTTCTTGAGCATGTTGTCGCAATAGTCGGTCACGGTCTGGCGCAGGGTGCGGGCCTCGTTCTGGGCTGCAGTGGTGATTTCCCCGGCGCGCTGCTGTGCAGCCTTCACGATCTCGGCTTCACTCACCAGAATGCGCGCCCGCTCCTCAGCCTTTTTCACAATGGCCTGCGCCTGTGCGTTGGCCGTCTCCACGATCTGAGCGCGTCGTTCACGATCTGCTGGGCCTGCCGCAGCTCACCGGGCAGGTTTGCGCGGATATCATCCAGATAATCCCGGACCTTTTTCTTGTCATCAATATTACTTACAGCCAGGGTGGTAAAACCGATGATCGCATTCATCGGTGTCCGGATATCGTGAGACATGTTGGAAAGGAACGTACTCTTTGCCCGGTTTGCTGTCTCCGCTGCATGTACTGCCTCTGAAAGTGCCTGATTCATTTTCCTGTCAGAGGTACGATCCGACATAACCAGAATGTATTTCTTTTTCCGGTTCACCTCACTGCCCATAGCCACAATGTGAAACCATCGTTGTTCTCCTGTTTTCTGATGAACACATTCAAAATCCCATTCCTGCTGTTCCGAAGTCCGGATCCCTTCCAGATAATTCTTCTTCGGATCTTCTGAATCCCATGGATGCAGTTTTGCCAGAATACGAATATCCTTCTGAATCTGTTCTACCGTAAATCCGAGTAATTTTTCCACATTCGGACTGATGTAATCTGCCTTATATGTTTTTGCATCCAGCATCAGGAACACATCATCCACATTCATTGACAGCTTTTGAAACAGCTCATCCCTGTACAGGATCTCCACATCCTTTTTCTTAAGGCTTGTCCTGCTTTTTTGAATAATAAGACTGATAAGAAATGCAGCAATACAGAGCACAACCGCACCCACAAGGAGTATCGTACTAAACTGCAGACGGTCCATACTGGCATTTACGATATCCGCATTTACAAGTCCTAGAAACATCCAGTCCTGAATATCTGATTTTTCATAGACCAGATAGTAGTCCCCTTCATCCAGGTTTACCATCATCGCATCGGTATGTCCTTGTTTAAACTTCTCCGAAAGCGCAAGGATCTCTTTTTCGGACATGTCGGAATGCTCTCTCAAAACGCCAAAAAAATTATACGCATTTCCCCATGATTCGAACGAACGGTCGACCACAACACGGCCATCCGGATGGACAACATAGCTCTTGGCATTTCCATCAAAAGCAGAAATATCCAGTACATCTACGATATCCGTGTTTTCATAGGCAATGGCAATCGCATCATATTCAAATCCCTGATAAATTCCATGAGCCTTAGGAGTAGCAAAAACAAGCAGCTGGGATTTTCCGGGAACTGCTGCATTCGCTATCACATCATTTCCCTGCCGGATCTCATCTTCAATATTTTCCTGCAATCCCAGATACCCGGTTTCACCTGTTGCCATCTTATAGTTCCCGTCCGCTGACAGGAAATAAAAATCTAAAAAGCCTGCATCTTCCTGTGCTTTCTCTATATACTCACGAATTTCACTTTCATCGGAAGTGTTCTGCAAATATTCCCCCCATATATGGAGATAAGTCAGATTCTTATTTGTCAGCTCACTTAGCATATTATCAGACTGATGAAAAACTTCCGTCAGATGAGAAACACTTTCTTCATAAACCGTTTTCGACACAAATCTGAAATATTGGAAAACAGACAAAATAATTCCAATGAAGAAAGCAATAAAGACAGCTATCCTTACCCGTTTCCTCACAACACGCTTCTTTCTTTTTGCATTATGCTTTTTACTGTTCATTCTTCTCACCTCAGAGTTATATAGTCTTCAGGCTCTGCAAGAACGGCATCACCATCTGAAATATATCCTATCCATGTATCATCCACAGAGGTATTCCCTCCATCAAACACAATATTCTCATCTGCCGGATAAGCCTCCATGTATTTTGGTGTCGCAAGACAGGTTACCGTGAAAGTATCCTCATCCTGAATTTGTTTTCCGCCCGTTGTAACTTTGCTCAATGAGTAACCATCTTCTGTTTCCTTGATTTCCACAGAAATACCACTGACCACCGGCAGAGAGCCACGGTTAAACGGATTAAAGCCTCCCTCATAGCCTTCTACAAAGTTTTTAACTATCTCTTTCAGTTCAGCACCGCTCATCTTGCTGCTGTAAGCTGCCAGACCATTTGGCATGATCATATCACCTGCCATTTTTTCTGTATAACCGGCTTTCAGCACATTTCCGGTAAAGCTGTTTCCGGTTGCGATCAGTACATCCGTCCCATAGATGCCGCGCAGGGTGTTAGCCATAACAGAATAGGCTTCATTGCCTCCACCGGTATGGAAGCGATTGGAATAAGTTTTCTTTGAATCCAGCACAATATTCTCAGAAGTGGAGTTTTTTTTCAAGAAGCTGGGAATTAAATGACTGATAAGCCTGCTCTGCATCATATTCTCCTGAGATCATCTTAGAAACCACATCCTTGGAAACAGAGAAAAAGTCATTTGACGCAATACGGATATACATGTGGTTTTCCTCTATCACAGGTTTCACATCTTTCATATATTCCGTAAGATGGATATCCACATCCTGACTGTAGCTTAACAGATCCTGTCCATCACTAATGATCCGGTTCTGCGCATCCTCTGAAAGCATTGTGTTCAGTACCTTCATTGCTTTCTGCCGACGTGTTTCATCCTTTGTCAGGTCACGGTTTAAAGCTATCTGGAAATATGGTGTAGTCATCAGCCACTTTTCGCCGTTCTGCTGAAAGAATGGCAGGAATGTTGTGTTAATACCCTGATCCTGGAACATTTTTACACCGGCAGAACTGCCGAAATACATGGCAAGCTTACCACTTTTGTACATCTCAACCACATCATCATAATTCATATCCAGATCATCCTGACTCAGCCCTGTATCCTGAATAAACTGCTCCATACGTTCAAAAGCCTCCGGCCAGACAGTACTGTCCAGACCTTCTCTCTTTGTATTGTCCGGGTCGCTGTAGATGGTACGCCACTTACGTCCATCCACAGAAGACAGCTCTGATGCAGACAGACCCTGCAGTGTTTCCATACAGGTATAATCATAGTAATAGTCTGCAGTAAACCCACGGATACCCACCTCATCAAATGCCTGGCAGGCAGAAACGAAGCTTTCATAATCTGTTGGAAGAGGAATATCATACTTTTCAAAAAGATCTTTGTTCACTACAAAGCCATGGGCATCTGCACACACAGGAAGCCAGTTTACGCTGCCATCCTGATTTCTGAAACTGTTAAGGTATGTATCATAGACAGCACCTGCCGCATTGGTTGTGGAAAGATCCATCAAGCTGTCCTTCAGGGGACTTGCATCATGGAGGGAAAACCTGCAGCAGGTTATAATATCCGGCAATCCACCGTTTTCATCCAGAAAACGATAGAAATCCAGATCATTATTGCCTACTACAAATTCAACGTTGATATCCGGAAGCTGTTCCTGGATGTATGGCGCATATTTTTCATACAGCTTTGTAGTCCATAAATACACGGTGATGGTTTCTGCATCTTCTTTTTCCGTACTTTTCCTGCCACAGCCAGACAGAAGTGACATGACTGTCACCATCACCAAAAGTACAGAAACTAACCTGTTCCATTTTTTCTTTTCATTATAACTTCTCCCTCTGATTGTGTTTTACTAACTCATTGATCACTTTTACTAATAATTTCCTATCAACAGGCTTGGCAATATGTTCATCCATTCCCGCTTCTTTTGCTCTCATTCTGTCCTCAATGAACGCATTTGCTGTCATTGCAATGATCGGTATCACTTTTGCATCCTCTCTGTCCAGAGAGCGGATCATCTTTGCTGCTTCATATCCATTCATGACAGGCATCATAATATCCATAAGAATGACATCAAATTCTCCAGGACTGCTTTTTCTGAATATTTCAACAGCCTCCTGTCCATTCCATGCTTTGGTCACCACAGTGCCTTCATTCTGAAGCACAAATTCTGCAATCTCCATATTCAGCTCATTATCCTCTGTCAGAAGAACATGGAGCCCCTGGATAGAAGTTTCTGTTTTTTCTTCCGTTTCATTCCTGTCCTTCATATCTGCATCAATCTGGAATGGAATCCGGATCACAAATGTAGTCCCTGTGCCTTCTTTACTTTCAAAGGAAATGGTTCCGCCCATTTTCTCCACCAGTTTTTTTGTAATTGGCATTCCCAGTCCTGTTCCGGCGAATTTTGTGCGGCTTCCTGCATGTTCCTGTGCAAATGGTTCAAAAATGCGTTTCTGGAATGCCTCTGTCATTCCAATTCCGGTGTCTCTGCAGACAAATTCCAATGTGGGCATTGCTGTCTGTTTCGATGGGATTTCCCGACAGCTGATATAGACATATCCGTTTTCTTTGTTATATTTCACCGCATTGGACAGAATATTCATCAGGGTCCGTTTCACATGCACCGGACTTCCAATAAGATTCCAGTGTGTAACTTCTTTTTCTTCCCACAGGATCCGGATATTCTGCTCTGTGGCCATCTGTTCGATCACACCCAGTATTTCCTCAGAAATACTGTTCAGATTAAATGGGATTTCTTCCAGAAT
>ENA-OQKL01000573-OQKL01000573.1-human-gut-metagenome-genome-assembly--contig:-NODE-573-length-11427-cov-2.846195_pt1 | contig 11427 bp, 13 predicted proteins | sample MGYA00242779_ERZ504800 | MGnify/ENA primary metagenome ERZ504800 (study PRJEB26092, sample SAMD00036410) | human gut metagenome | host: Homo sapiens | study: EMG produced TPA metagenomics assembly of... | reverse complement strand
CGGCTTCGTTTTAATTTCTTTCAATGGCATACCTCCTGTAAAAAAGATTGCAGAGTGTCCAAGGCGGCCCCCTATCAGAATAGTAGTTCGAGCAAATAAGAGTAGTAAAATCTTAAACATCAGCCAAAGTTCTATATAAATGGTGTTTTGGAAGTCTATCCGCCGTTGATTTTTTCGCTGTAATATGGCATATTGAAAGTGTATCATCCATACAGCTTGAACGCTGTCGACCCTTTTAGGAATGATTTTATGATTTATAAAGTTGAGCTAAAAATGGGAACACACAATCAGAAGATAACGCCCATGGTTAATACCAAATGGGAGGCAACCAAAAAAGCACCATACAAATCTCTATCTGTTCCATATCGATATAAGCTGCAACATCATTTAAGTTATGCTTACGGGAGAAAATTCGCAAAAACAATCATGCGGTATGTTTATGACTATCTGCGTCAAGATTGCGATATTTATGCGTGGTGGGAATGGGGAAAATACACACAGATATTTGCTCAGAACAGCAGGCGCTTTTTCCGCCTCTCTATACGACCTGTGCAAAGAAAATAAGCAGAGAGCCGAAGGCGGCCCCCTGCAGGAATTGGCTTTCTCTATGGTTACACCCCTCTCAGGGCCTCGTCCGGCTTGGTGGTCATGAGCTGATACAGACGGGTGCTGCGGGGGAAGCTGTTTTCAAAGGGCACAATATTCCCGGCGCAGCGAATCAGGCCGCAGCCAGCCGCCACATTGGTGATGTACGAGAGCTGGTTTTCGGAAATGTGCAGAAGCCCCGCCAGTTCGTCCCGGTCGGTGGCGGATTGGTTCAAGAGGATTAAAAATTCCGAGTTTGCCAGCATGAGGCGGGCGGTGTCGGAACGGAGGAGCTCCTCCACGTTCTGTGTTAACCCTGTCACCAGCCCGTTGTATTTGCGGATGCGCTTCCACAGCTTGTAGAAAAACGTCGGCGCTGTACTCATAACGGAACAGCAGGTAAAACTCGTCGGCAAATACCCATGTGGTCTTGCCCTTCTTCCAGTTCTGAATGACACGGTTGAAGATGGCGTCGAGGGTAACCAGCATCCCGATGGGCATAAGCTGTTCGCCCAACTCCCGGATGTCATAGGCGATGATCCGGGCCTTGGTATCCACATTGGTGCGCTGGGCAAAGGTATTGAGGCTGCCGGTGATGAACAATTCCGACGAAAGCGCCAGCCCTCTGGCTTCCGGCTCCGGCTGTTTTAACAGAGAGTGGTACAGGTCTTTCAGGGTGGGCGGTTCGCCCTCGTAGTTGTTGGCAACGTATTCCCGGTACACATCGTAGGTGCATCGGTCAAGGATGGATTTCTCCTTGGCGCTCACGTTGCCCGCGCCCACCAGCTGCTCGAACAGGGAGAGGATGAATTCGGATTTTTCAATCAGCGGGTTGCGCTCGTCTCCATAGGCTTTGTCCATGTCCATGGCGTTTAGATGGGTATCCGAAGAGGCGGATACCCGGATGACCTCGCCGCCGAGGGCTTCCACCAAAAAGCCGAACTCGGATTCGGGATCTAAAATCAGGATATCGTCGTTGGTGGACAGGGCGATGCTGACGATTTCTTCCTTGGCGGAGAAGGATTTGCCGGAGCCGGATACGCCGAGGCGGAAGCTGTTGCCGTTGAGCAGCTTCCTCCGGTCTGCCACAATCATGTTTTTACTGACAGCGTTCTGCCCATAGTAGATGCCGCCGTTCTGGAGGATTTCCTGCGCCCGGAAGGGAATCAGCACCGCAGTGCTTTCGGTGGTGAGGGTTCTCAACGCCTGAATTCTCCGCAGGCCGTAGGGCAAAGCCGTGTCCAGCCCGTCCTTCTGCTGCCAGCGCAGGACGCTCATCTGGCACAGATGCTTTCTTGCCGTAGTGAGCAGGGTTTCCGTATCGCTGTCCAACTGCTCTTTGGTATCGGCTAAATGCACCAAGGTCACAAGGCCGAACATCATCCTTTGATCCCTGTTTGTCAAATCGTCCAGCATTTCCTTGGTTTCTTTCCTCTGCTGCTCCATATCGTAGGGCAGGACAGCCGAGAAGTTGTTGGCGGCGTTCTGTTTTCTCTGCCAGTTCGCCGCATTCGTTTCCACTCCTAAGAGCTTGTTCTGGATTTCCCGCACCGCTTCGTCGGTGGGCACCGTTAAAATATCAATGGAGAGCATGAGGCTGCGGTCCATGTCGCAGAGCTCGGCAATCATGGAATCCTTGATGTAGCTGGCATAGCCCTGCAGGTAGAGCACGCGGCCCCATCGGTCGTTTAAGCGGAAGTGGTCCTTCTGGAATTCCATGCTGTCGGGGCAGAGCCAATCCTTGAAGCTGTGCCCCTTTTTCATGTGTTCCTTCAGGTCGAAGGCAAAGGCGGCGGGCTCTCCACCCTTGAAGAAATCCCGGAAGATCTGCAGGCGGGCGGCTGCGTCCAGTTCCCGGCCTATGGAGGAAAGCTGGGAAAGGTGGGTGATGAGGTCGGTGCCCACACGGGCAAAATAGGTGCGGGCCTCGTCGATGGTTTTCTTTGCCACCGTGATGGTGATGTACCGGTCCTGCACCACGCTGTTGTTGGTGCCGGTTACCTTGGAGAGCAGCATTTCGTTGTACTCTTTCCGGTAATGGTCCAGCCCGTCCTCTTTCATGGGCAGCAGCAGGGATTTCTCGAATTCTGCTTTGTCAATGCGGCGGTTGTTGATGGTGATCTTGGCGGAAGCGCCGGAGTCCAGCGCGTTCAGCAGTTCCGAATAATCTATAAACATCGCCGTCTTATCTTCTTTGCTGGCGATGCTGTAATTGATGTCGGTAAAGAAAAAGGTTTTGGAAAACCGGCTCCCTACCTGAAAAATCCCATCCGGCCAGATGCGCTGGATGGGGATAGCGTCCTGTACGGACTTTGGAATTTTGAATTTTTCTTTTTCTAATTTCGTTGCTTTGAGAAGCGTTTTGATGATAGGCATCCTTCCTTTCAGTGCGAAAAATGAAAAGGTTACTGTTCTTTCCCAGCCGGTGGCTGGGGCTTGCGGGTTTTCCGTTTGCGGGGAGGCTTTTCCCCCTCCGCGATGGCGTCCTTCATGGCGTCATAGTAAAGGCTGTCGGATTTAAACACCAGCTTCTTCGGGTACAAAAATTCCGACTTGAACCACGCCCAAGCCAGCTTTTCTGCTGTCATCCCGTGGTATTTGAAAAAGCCGCAGGCCGCAAAGGGCGCGGCTCCGAGGATGCACATCCAGCCCACTTCCTCGCTGCCGACCAACGGGCGCAGGCCGAAATAGATGCCGACTGCCACGCCTACGGCCAGCAGGGAACAGATAAACTGCCGGGTGGAGAGGCCGAAAAAAATAGATTCTTGATAGTCCCGGATTTCTTTTGGTACTTTTACTTCTATATCGCTTCACTCCTTTTGGGCCTACAGCCCCAATAATTCTTTGACGATCCTGTCGCTCATTCGTACAGCGCCTACCAAAACCAAAAGGTTGAAGATGAGCTCGCCCACGTAGCTCCATACGGCGGTAACTGCCGAAACGTTGGGATCAACCGCAGGCGGGCTGGACGCCATAACCGAGAAGATGATACAGGCCAGCGCAATGATGGCCCCTTCGAGGCACACTCCCGCATAGGAACGCAGGAAGTTTTTCCCCACATTGCTGGTGGGTTCCCCGGCGAACGTGGACATGGGGATGGGCGCGATAGCCGTGTACATATATAATTTGAATAGGCGGCTATACACTGTCAGAATCATGATGAACGCCAGCACCGTAATGAACAGGCCGCCCAGCAGGGTGACTGCCCACAGAGGGATGCTGTCCCAAAAGCCCACGTTGTTGATTTTGTCGATGATCTCCTGCGGAAGCGTCGTTCCGCTGCTTCCCGACAGGCCGGATTGGGTAATGATGGTGGAAACCATCCCCTGAATGATTTTGAAAACGGCCAGCATGAGGTCGAGGCCGTATCCCACCGCCGCCTTTGCCAGTACAAAACGGATGAACATTTTAAATGCCGCTTCCGGGCGCTTCAGATCGGCAAGGCTCGAACAGGTTTTGACAACGCCGACCGCGAAAAACAAAACCAGCAGGCCGTACCCAATGGCTTTCAGGGCCCCGTTGATGTCCAGCATGACCTGCCAGATCCCGCCGCCTTTGAAGGTTGCGGGATCTTGGGTAAGCAGCGTCCAGATTTCAGCCAGCTTGTCGTTCCATGTTTCCAGCGCCGAATTTAAGTTATCAACAATCCAGTTTCCGGCTGGTCACCTCCTTGCAAAAAAAATAAAGGGAAGCGCCCGCCACCGGGCGCTTCCCTTGACTGGAATACAGAAAATCAGGCGGTGATAAGGTCGAGGATTTCCTTGGCAAAGGTAATCACGAGGCCGCCCGCCAGGGTGAGGAAACCCTGCGAACGCTGGGAGGGATCGTGGCTCTGGAAGGAGAGGCCGACCTGCACCACGCCCCAGCCCAAAAGGATGAGGCCGATGGCGCGGATCAGGGAAAAGATAAAATCGGACAGGTTGTTCACCACGCCCAACGGATCGCTGGCGGCGAAGGCCGGGATGGAAAAGCAGCAGAAGCACAGCACGGCGGCTGCGTAGACGGAAAAGCCGAGCCGCCCCTTTCTTCCAAGGGGCAGGGCATTTGCGGGCTTATCGTTCTTTTTGGGATTTTTCTTCAAAACAAAGCGATTCAGGGTTTTCTTCAGAAGCATTCCTCCAGTTCAAAGTGTATTTTTATGGGTTTAGAAAATCCTCCGGCTCCAGCAGTTCAAAATCGTCGTACTGGTCCGGGGAAAAATCGATATCGTCTGCGGCGTCCTTTGCCTGCGTGTAATCGTAGGGCGCAGCGCCGCCATCTTCGGTCAGCCGGATATTGGGGTGGCGCATGAGGTCGTATTTGTCATCCATCATGGGGCGTTCCCCACGGACAAAAAGAATGGCTTTGCGGTTGTCCAGCATCCGCACCTCGTCGGGGGTGAGAAGCTCCCGGCCCGTCTGCTGGTCGTTCACGCTGAAGCTGCCGCTTCGCCCACGGCTGCGGCCATAGGTGTTCGTATCCAATGTTTCCTTGCCTAAAAGCTCGGACACATACTTGTGCGTACTTTGCTCATTGCCGCCGAGATAGAGAAACTCGTCGCACAACCCCACCAGCGATTCCCACTGTTCCTTGAACAGCGCCTTGATCTGCGCCATATTCTGCGCGATATAGCTGCAAAAGATGTTGCGGCTTCGCATGGTGGAAAGCCACGGCAGAAAGTTGTCTGTGGGCAGGGCGATGTTGGGGGCCTCGTCGATCAGCAGATGGACCGGCACCGGCAGCCTGCCCTTGTATTTCCGGTCTGCTACAAAGTACAGGGTTTGGATGAGCTGTCCGTAAATCATGCCTACAAGGTAATTGAGGGATTTATCGCTGTCGGGAATACAGCAGAACAGGGCCACCTTTTTCTCGCCCATTTCCTCCAGATGGAGATCGTCGGTATAGGTCAGCCTTGCAATCTGCGGCAGGTTGAAGGCCGACAGCCGAACGCCCACACTAATCAGGATACTCTTGAGTGTTTTGCCCGCCCCCATCTTAAAGACATGGTATTGCTTCACGGCGATGCTCTCCGGGTTCCGCATTTCAAGCCTTGCGAACAGGATGTCCAGAGGCGACTCGTATTCCTCATCTTCCTCCCGCACCTCGGCAGCAGCCAGCATTTCCATCACCATAGCGAAGTTCTGTTCTTCCGGCGGCGCTTCGTGCATGAGGTACAAAACCAGTGCCTGCAGAAGCGCGGTTTCGGATTTCTGCCAGAAAGGATCGGCGCTCTGTGCTCCGGGCGGGGTGGTGGATTGGATGAGAGTTTCGATCAGGCGCAGCACGTCCTTATCGTCCCGCACATAGGCCAAGGGGTTGTAGCAGAAGGAGGCGTCGGGGTTTAACAGGTCAAATACCCGCACTTCGTATCCATTGGCTTTCAATGCCCCGCCTGTTTTCCGCAGGATTTCGGATTTTGGATCGCAGATGACCAGCGAACAGTTCCCGCAGTTGAGGGCGTTGGGAATGGCGTAGGAACGGCTTTTGCCAGCGCCGGAGCCCCCGATGACCAGCACGTTGGTGTTGCGCTTGTGCTTATGGCCATCCATCCCCATCTGGAAATGCTGGGTCAGAATGAGGTTTTCCTTGGGGTTCTTCTTATCCCGGTATTTCTTTACAATCTGGAATACATCGCCCCACTTGGCGGAGCCATGCTCCACGCCCCTGCGGGTGTTCTTCCGGCTGGAAACGATCACAAGGACAACAATTCCATATGCAAGAGTAAAAAACAGCAGGCACCGGGCGGAATATCCCGTCCAATGAACAGAAAAGGGGCTGTTCATGGCGGCTGAGAGCTTCCCCAGCAGATCCACGAGGTTCATCCCTTCGCTCCAGCTTCCGGCTGTCAATAGGGCCAGCCACCAGACGATGGGCAACGGCAGAAGCCACACCCACCATGGATTTTTTCTTGTGGTTATCGAATCAAAAAATATCCTTCCTTTCCGTGAAAACAAAAAAATCCCCCGGAGCCCATGGAAAAGCGTTTCCAAAGGCTCCGGGGGTAAAGCAGTTCTTTATCTGCTGACGATACTTCTGTAGCTGGCGCGGACAAGTTTTAAGAGCAGACGGTCGATCCCGCCGCAGCTTCGGTCTGCCGCCAGATAGTCGTTCCGCATCCCGTTTAAGCACAGCGTGGCGTACTGGTACTCCTCATCGTTCAGGTACAGCCTGCGCTTTGGCATGCTGAGGATTCGATCAATAAATAGCTGCAGTTTGCCGGACAGTTCAGGCTCAACCGATTCCTGCGCGCTGCGAAGCGCCTTGACGAGTATGTTCCGGTCCCCGCAGGTCATTTTCACCAGTCGCTGCTTTGTCATGGCGATCCCTTCCTTTCTCTTTTTTCACAACCACCATACCACAACGGCTGGCGGAAAGCTACCGCACAAAAGAAAACAAACGGAAAACGATCAGCCCTCATCGTTCCGGCTCTTTCTCCGCCTTGGATTTGGCAGCCTTGGCGGGCTTGGGCGCTGCGACGGAGAACTCATCCGGCTGGATGGTCTGCTCCAAATCCCGGAAGCTCCTTTGGACGTCCCGGTTGATGGCATAGGCGGCCCGTTTGACGTCGCCCAAAAAGCCGCGCTTATCGTCCGCGCTCCTTTCCGCATAGCTTTGGCACACCTTGTCGAAATGAAAGGCGGAGGTATCCAAGCCGAATTTCTGCGCCGCCACATAGGCCGCGCAGTAGGCTTGGGCCGCATACGCCTGCCGGTAGTAACCGCTGCCCACCATATCGAAGCTGGCGTGGGCCTGCTCACGGGCAATGGCGCAGATGGTTGCGGTTTCATCCATCCCGTTTCGGACAAAAATGGTGCGCTGTTTCGGCACATACTGCGCCTGCACCCCTTGGGGAAGCTGATCGGAGATGGCAAGCGGAACAGGGCTGTTTTCTACCATGGTGGCGATGATTTCCTCCGGCAGATGCTGCTGGGGCGGCAGGGGCTGGGGGCCTCTGGTCTGAGAAATGTCGTAGGCTTTTGTGATGGTATAACCATTCGCTATGGTACCGTCCTCTTTGGTGTATTCCTGATCGGCAAAGAAGGTGTACCCTTTCTCGCCGGAACGGATGGAGCGTCCGGCTTCCTTCCATTTATCGAAGGTGCGGGGATGGGTGATTTCAGTGTTCTGCTCATACAGAATGAGCAGATTCCGGGTGCTCTGGGGCGTGCAGTTCGCCATGAAATTGAGAAAGCCTTTCATGGATTCGTCATCCTTGAACACCGACTCGGCCTGTGCGTTGACTCTTGCCCCAGGTATCCTCCCGTTCGGCCTGCTTCATGGCGGCGTATTCTTCCTTGGTGTACTGCTGTTCCGGCTGAGGCTGGGCTTCCTGCTTTTTGCCGATTAAACTGGATAAATCGATAGGGCATTACCTTCCTTTCTGGTTTTTTCTTTTTCTTCTGTTTGGAATGGCTGGGGGTGGGATGCTGGCGCTCCTGCTGTTTGGCCTTTTCCTCTTTTTTCTTCGCTTGCCCCTGCTTAATCTCCTGTAGTTCCGTTTTTTACCGAGGGCTTATGTTCTGGCTCTTTAGGGTTTATTGAGTTGGGCGAAGAGCTTTTGCTGGGCGAGGAAGGCTCGGACGGACTCTTTTCCACTGCCGGGGGATTTGATTCCTTCTCCCGGCCAGAAGTAAAATTTTCGGCGGTATCCTGCTGGGTTGGGCCGATATTGAAATCGTCCTCAAAACCGCCCACCTCAAATTCCACTTCGCCCTGCTCGGTTTTGACGGTTTCCGTTTTGTCGGGGGCCGGGGCTGCGGGAGCCTGTTTTTCCTGCTCCTGTACGCTGGCGATGGTGGCTTCGCCAGCCTGCGCTTTGACCGCGTCAAGGCCGAGGTTGTCAAAAATGCGTTGTACCTTAGAGGCGTCATCCGCGAACACCACCACTTCGATGCGGTCCGCCTTTTGCTTGTTCCGAATGGGAACATACAAAAGACCGTGGGTTTTGGCTTCCGTGGCGAACTCCTTCATGTTTTCCGTGGGGACGTTAAAGAATTTGAACGGGCGCTGTTCCCTGAGCATCCGCACAAGCCTTGTCTTGCCGTGGGTTTTCTTCTGGTCCTTCAGTACGGCATAGACAAACAGCGCAAAGTTTTTTGCCGCCATGCCCGACAGCTTGAGAGCCATTTCCGTGCCCTCAAGGGTAAATCGAACGATCTGGTCGGCTGGATCGCTTCCGTAGTTCAGTCAATTCACCTTCCTTTTATCGCTCCAAGTCACAGGAGCGTTTGTGTTTTGTTTTTTCCGGCGAGGCTTCTTTAGAAAAGGAATCCTCGCCGGGGATGAGGGACAGGGCGGAGCCGTTGTCCCACTCAATTCCGATCGTGCCCATATCGTCTACATAGGCAACGGTGCCCTTGGTGCCGGGCGGCGGGGCCTGCGGATCGTCCATGGAATGCAGGGTGATGCGGGTTCCGGCAGGGTACTGCCGCCGGAGGCGTTCCACTTGTTCTCTTGTAGGCCGTTGGTTCAAACAATCATCTCCTTTGTTTTTCTTGATTTCGGGCTTCCTTTTGCTGTTCTTCTTTTTCCCGTTGTTCCCGCCGCCGTTGTTCTTCCATCTGTGCCGCCTGCAGCCGCTTCTCCATCTCTATCGAATGGATTTCGATGTTCCGGCACAGCTTGGCGGTATGGCGAAGCGTTTTTCAACCGCTCTGTGAGGACGCCGATCTGCGGAGAGCCCGGTTCATAGCGATAGAGCTTCTGGCGCTGCTTTATGAGGACAGCGATTTCATCCTCCGCTTTCTGCCGAATGGCGGCAAGCTGGCCCCGGTCCTCTATGTGGTTTTTAAAGATGAATTCTGCCTGCTCGATCCGTTTGTCCAGCTTGCGGATATCCTCCCGCACAGCATAGCTTGGATACCGGGGCTTTTTCGGCAGCGCCCCATCTTGTAGAGGTAGGAAAAGTAGAGAGCCCGCAGGCCGGAAAGCCTGCGGGGCTGCGTTTCCCCAAGAAGGAGCAGGAAGCGGCTGGCTGGCGGCTGTTCTTTCCCAGCCCGGCGGGGTGGCTTGGGGTAAAGGATGCGGCGCTGGAGGGCCTCCGGGGTGTACTGCTTGCCCAAGGTCTTAAAACGCACGGTGCGCCCATTGCCCGGCAGGATCAGCGTGGGGTATTTGCGGTCAAACCGAAAGGCATAGCCCTGCTGCTCCAGCGTCCGCAGGAACTGCTTCCATGTGAGGGAAGCTGCAACCGCCGCATTGAGATCCTGCTGGATGGGCGTTTTCCATGTGGGCGCTCCATTCTGCTCGGCCAGCCACTGGACATAGGGACGGGCAATCCGTTCCGATTTCTCCGTATGAATAACGGAGAGGCCATGCTTTCTGCACAGTTCATCGGAAATCTGCCGTACCTGTGTGACATAGGTTCTTTCATTGCTGCGGTATTTCCTGCCGCTTTTCATGGACACGGAATTCCAGACAATGTGGTTGTGAATGCATTTGGTGTTGAGATGGGTGCTGACCACCGCCTGAAAGTTCCCGCCGAGCAGCCGATCCGCAAATTCCAGCCCGATCTGGTGGGCCAGTTCCGGCGTTACCTCTCCGGCAGCAAAGCTCTGCACCAGATGGAAGCCCTGCACACCTTCTTCCTTGTGCCACATTTCCTTGACGCGGCACATATCTTGAAAAGCCGTTTCACAGGTGCAGCCGAGAGCGGATGCGAACAGATCCTGCTCGGTTTTGTCTTTGTTGAGGGCCTTATCGATTTCCCCTTCCAGCGATTCCTCGTTTTCCCTGCGGGAGCATTTCTTCTCGTCGAGGGTATAGTCGATGGCGTTGTCGAGGCGGTGGACGGGGATAATGCTGGTGTAGGCAATAGCGGTTTTCTCCTTTCTTGGGCGCAGGTAGCTTAGGCTGATTCACGTCTTGGTTATGTGCGCGAATTGCATCCAACCGCAGGTTGGCTACCAGTTCTCCTTTACTTCTTCCCAAACCTGCCGGGCCAGCTTCGTCATTTCCTCGATATCCTGCTGGCTGGCCTCTCCATAGGTATTAGCGACCTTGGCAAGCTGGTTTGCGTTGTTGCACAACCCAGCCACCTTGTGGAGCAGATCCGTATGGTGGTCGCAGGGCCTTGCCCGCAGTTCCGCACCCATGATGAGGGTGCGGAGGAATTCCTCACGGGGCAGGCCGCTTGTTTTCACCTGCGCTTCCAGATGGGCCAGTTCCTTTTGTTGAGATGGAGAGGAATGATGTGGTTTCGTTTTCTCATAGCGAGGCTCCGTTTTAACGCTCCGGCTCTTTCCGTTTCCGGGGTTTTCTTCTGCTCCGGCACTCTGGCAGGGTGTTCGTAATGGACGGGAATATCCTGCAGGCGCAGCCTGTCGCAATCCGATGCGAATGCCGCATACCGGGCGTAGGAATACCCTTCCGCATCTACAAGAATGCCCTCTTTACCGGTTTCACCCTTAACGAGTACGCAATGCCAGCAAAGGCTGCCCGGATCAAACCACATCTTGTCGCTGTAATCGAACAGGAAAATCTGGTCATCCTTGAGGCCGGTTTCCTGAAACTGCCGGAACTGCTCATCGCATAGAACGACCACCTGTTCCACCTGAAAACTGGTCTGCCGCTCCGGCACAGGCCGCAGTGGGTTCTGCCCATTGAGGTCGTTGATATGGCTGGGCCTGTGGTAAAAAACAGCGTGCTCCTGATAGGCTTTCGGTTCTTCCAAGGCGATGCGTTCTACCGGCACTCCCTGCAGGTCGACGTTGCGGTAATCCCTGCCGTAGCCAAGATACAGGGTATCCTTCCCTTGGGCAATCAGCATATTTTTCTTTTTCCCCTTCGGCCCGCACCATGAGGCAGCGGAACAGCCCGCCCGGCGAGGCGCTCATGATTTCCCGGTTATCCTTGAGGAAGGGG
>ENA-OQKL01000572-OQKL01000572.1-human-gut-metagenome-genome-assembly--contig:-NODE-572-length-11429-cov-1.802513_pt1 | contig 11429 bp, 12 predicted proteins | sample MGYA00242779_ERZ504800 | MGnify/ENA primary metagenome ERZ504800 (study PRJEB26092, sample SAMD00036410) | human gut metagenome | host: Homo sapiens | study: EMG produced TPA metagenomics assembly of... | reverse complement strand
ATAAAGCAACAAGAGATCAGCTTTCAGCAATGAATGCAAAAATTATGGGAACCGATACAGATCCGTTTTATGGTGCACCGGTAGTTCTTATTGTACTTGCAGATAAGGCAAGACCGACATATCTTTATGATGGAAGTCTTGTGATGGGAAACCTGATGAATGCGGCGCATTCGCTTGGAATCGGAAGCTGCTGGATCCACCGGGCAAAAGAAGAATTTGAGAGTGCAGAGGGAAAAGAACTCTTAAAAGAGTGGGGACTTCCGGAAAATCTGGTCGGCATCGGACACTGCATCCTTGGATATCGCGACTGTGAATACCCGGAAGCGAAAGAAAGAAAAGCGAACTATATTGTCAGAGTATAGGAAGAGCTTTCGTAACTGTGAAGGTACTGAACAGTTACGAACTTTCATAAAAACGTAACGTAACTGCTCCGAACATGAACAGTCAGTGCGAAAATAAAAAGATAAGAAAAACAGAAAACGGGCTGTGTCCTGAAGCGGGCAGAAACGGGAGAGCTTATATAGAATGTTTCCGTGTGTCACAAAAGGTATACAGCCCGTTTTATAAAAGTTCAAACCAGGAATCTTCCTGATGACCTGTTCATGGGAAGATTTAGAAAATGAGGAATATATGTATCGAATTATGATCGTGGAAGATGATGAAGTGATTGCAAATGCGATCCGGCAACACCTGGTTTCGTGGGGCATGGAGGCGTTCTGTGTGCAGGATTTTTCCGATGTGCTGACAGAATTTGCCGCAACCGGTCCGCAACTGGTGCTGATGGACATTCATCTTCCCTTTTTTAACGGTTACCACTGGTGCCAGGAGATCCGGAAAGTGTCGAAAGTACCGGTGCTTTTCCTTTCTTCCGCTTCTGATAATATGAGCATCATCATGGCAGTCAACATGGGCGGTGATGATTTTATCGCAAAACCATTTGACCTGAATGTGCTTACTGCTAAGGTACAGGCACTGCTTCGAAGAACCTATGAATTTGCTGGAGCCACGAATCTGTTGGAGCACAAAGGAGCAATCCTGAATAAAGAAAACGGGATTCTGACGTATCAGGGAGAAAAGATCGAACTTACGAAAAATGAGTGGCGGATCCTGCAGGTCTTAATGGAACACAAGGGAAAAGCGGTGAGCAGAGACACGCTGATGATGCGGCTGTGGGAGTCGGACAGCTTTATTGATGACAATACACTGACCGTGAATGTGACGAGACTTAGAAGAAAACTGGAAGAAATCGGGCTTTCGGATTATATTCAGACGAAAAAAGGTGTGGGATATCTGTTGACATAATATGGGATTTATCATATGGTTCAGGAGATTTTCACAGTGTTACTCTTTTGAAAAGAGGATTCTGAGAGAAGGAAGTAGAAAAACGGAGAAGAACGATGCAGGAAAAGGGAAGAAAAAGAATCAGGAAAAAGAATTATCCTTGCATTTTTGCGGGAAGAGGCGGGGATCCTTCTCTGGGTGGTGTTTTTATCGGAATTTTTTGGCTTTTGTGTTTCCTGGAAGTATATTCCACAGGATGTCACCATTTACACATTGCAACTTGCCTCTTTTACCGGTATCGCAGTATTGATCGTTCGCTTCATCCGCTATTGGAAGCGCTGTAAGACACTGGAACTGCTGACAAAGGATCCAAGAGACAAGATAGAAGCGTTCCCGAATCCGGACACTCTGTCGGAGAAATTGTACCGGCAGATCATCGGGCAATATGAGCGGGAACTGCGAAAAGAAGAACAGCAGATGGATGACAGATACCGGGAGATGGTGGAGTATTATACGATGTGGACCCACCAGATCAAAACGCCGATCGCTGCCATGCACCTGTTATTACAGGAAGAAGAAACACCGGTTTCCAAAGAATTACAGGGAGAACTTTTTCAGGTGGAACAGTATGTGCAGATGGCACTACAGTATTTGCGGATGGAAAGGATGAACACGGATCTGGTATTTGAAAAACAGGAACTGGACGCTCTGATCCATCAGGCAGTACGAAAATACGCACCTCTGTTTATCCGTCGAAAGATCGCATTGCAATATGAGGATGTCCATTGTCAGATACTTACCGATGAAAAATGGCTGGAATTTGTCCTTGAACAGGTTCTCTCGAACGCCCTGAAATACACCAGGAAGGGAAAGATAAAAATTTATATGGATCCACAAAGCCCTAAGACGCTGGTGATCGAAGATACCGGTATCGGGATAGCACCGGAAGATCTTCCGCGGGTCTTTGAGCGCGGGTATACCGGCTATAACGGTCGTACGGACAAACGATCCACAGGTATCGGTCTGTACCTGTGCAGACAGATCATGGATCGGCTTTCCCACACGATCCGGATTGAATCGGAGATGGGTGTGGGAACGCGGGTGTATCTTGGGCTAGATACGATGGAATTATAAGAGGATCAGGACGAAAAGCAGAGTATGCAAAAAATGGAGCAGAAAGGTCCAGGAGCGTGTCTGAAAAATCATTTCCGCAATCTGCAAGCCCCACTTTGCGGTATATTTTACCCTCATTCGGTTGCCGTAGCCCGCTACGCCGCCCTCATTCGGATAAAATCTCCCACAAACTGAGACTCGCAGCTCACGAAAAGCCTTTTTCAGACACGCTCTAGTGGTGGATAACCATGTCCGCCAGATGATCATCGAGCATGCTCCGGTGGAAGATATTAAAAAGTACGCGCGGGAAGTGCGTAAGATGCGTACTCTGAGAGAGAGTGCACTTCAGCTGGTGGAACAGGGAGTGACCACGCCGGAAGAGATGATGAAGATCAGTTATGAGGTTTAGGGACAACATAGTATATAGAACTTGACCGATATTGTAACGGCCCAGATAGCTGCGAAAAGCAGCTATTTGTGTATAAAGAAGATTGGATCAGGAAAGTTTGAAAAAGGAAGAATATATCGACAGAAATCATAAAAAAAGTACAGGAGGATAGCGAATGGATGCAAAAATAGAACAGCTGATTCTTGTGACCGGACCGACCGGAAGCGGAAAGTCCACGACACTTGCGGCGATGATCGAACATGTGAACCAGAACAGCGACCGGCATATTATTACGATCGAAGATCCGATCGAGTACAAATATCAATGTAAGAAATCTTTGATTCACCAGAGAGAAGTGGGTGAAGATGTGGGAAGCTTTGCGGATGCGCTGCGAAGTGCTCTGCGTGAAGATCCGGATGTGATCCTGGTAGGAGAGATGCGGGATTATGAGACCATCTCTGCCGCCCTTCTTGCGGCTGAGACCGGTCATCTGGTGCTGTCCACTTTGCATACCACAGGGGCGGCACAGACAGTGGAACGTATTATTGATGCCTGCCCGACCGGCAGTCAGAATCAGATCAGAATCCAGCTGGCTGCTGCTCTGAAAGGAATTGTCAGCCAGTGTCTGATCCCCTGTGGAGAAGTGAAAGGAGCAGCCCGGATAGCAGGAACAGAACTTCTGGTGGCTACCGATGCGATCCTGAACCTGATTCGGGAGGGGAAGACGCACCAGATTTCTGCAATGATGCAGGCGGGTGGAAACGCCGGTATGCATACCCTGAATATGGATCTGTCCCGACTGATGCGACAGGGCTATATCACGAAAGAACGTGCCAGAGAATATACGAACAATCCGGCAGAACTTGAGCAGTATATGATGTAAACTGTCAGGAAGCATAAAAGTAAAGTTTTACAGTAACACCTCTTTGAACGCTTCCAAAAGCCGATCATTCTGCTCCGGCAGCATCACGCAAAATCTCACAAAATGATCATCCAAAAACGGAAACGTGGAACAATCCCGGATCATCAGTCCCTTCCGGATACAATGATCGAACAGATCCTGGGAAGTAATTCCGGGTTTCCGGATCTTCATCAGAATAAAATTCGCCGAAGCCTCATACACCGTCACACTGTCCCAGGTGGACAACTCGTTGAATAACCGTTCCCGTTCTCCGCAGATCAGCTCTCTCGTATGCTGAATATACTCCTCATCCGGAAACATCAGCCGTCCGGCAATCTCTGCCAGCGAATTGATCGTCCAGGGATTTTTTCTTGTATTGATTGCCTTGATCAGATCCTGATTTCCTGTTACCGCATAGCCAAGCCGCAGTCCCGGAGCTGCGAAAAACTTTGAAGTGCCACGCAGAATGATCAGATTTGTATAATAATTTGTCAGAGGAATACTGGTCACATCTTTCTCTTCCGGTGCAAATTCCACATATGTTTCATCCACCATCACGAAAATTCCATACTGCAGACAGGCATCCAGGATCCGGCGCATCTGACTGCAGGTGATTGCGGTAGAAGTAGGATTATTCGGATTACAGAGTACCAGAAGCTCCAGCTGATCGGAAAGATGGCTGCAGAAATCTTCCACATCCATATGAAACCCATGTTCTTCTTTCAAAGGATAATACAGTGTTGTACCGCCGCCCAGTGCGATTTCCCGTTCATACTCCGAATACGTAGGACCAAGTACCAGTGCTTTTTTCGGGTGCTTCGTCTGAATAAACAGAGAAATCAGTTCTGTGGAACCATTTCCGACAATCACATTTTCCGGCTGCGTTCCCGCATACGTGGCAATACAGGTGCGAAGAGCTGTATACTCCCGGTCAGGATACGTAGTGATCGCATCCAGATTATCGGCCAGTGTGGAACGTAGCTGATAAGAAATTCCCAGCGGATTGACATTTGCACTGAAACTGATGATATCCTCCTTCTTAATATGATAACATTTCTCAATAGCTTCCAGGTCACTGCCGTGGAAATGATCCTTGTGTTTAATCATAATGTCTCCTCTTTTCTTGCAACAAACTTTTGCGTAGTGTATAATAAAAATAATTATGAGTATTTTTGCAGATTGCTTTGCAAAATGATAGGAAAGTGGGCAAAATGCCTTTTGCCCCAACACCATATGAAATGAGCAATCATGTTAGTTTCATTATAATGATAAGAAAAAAATAGTCAAGGTCGATAAAAGAAGAAGCGCAGGTGGATACTTTGAAAAGAAGAATGGAACAGTTACTAAACGGAAGATTTGAATATGAAGTACCAAAGCTGACTCTTTCCGATACACAGATTAACCTTACGACCAATGAAGGGGAGAATGTTCGGGGAGAATTATATGTGGCGGCAGAAGATAACCGCAGGATCAAGGGAATGACCATGTCATCCAATCGCCGGGTACTGCTGGCAAAAGAAAAATTTTCGGGAACAACCGTATGTATTCCTTACGGGCTGGATGTGAAGGGACTGTCCGCAGGTGAGACGGTAGATGCAGTGATTACGATCAACAGTAACCTGGGAGAATACCAGGTGCCGGTACACGCAGAGATCACAGACGACGGGATTCAGACATCCCGCGGAGCAGTGGATAATCTGGAAGCATTTATCAAACTGGCGGAGAGTGATTATCGGGAGGCATTTCGTCTTTATACAAGCGAGAGCTTTCTGAAAGTGCTGCAGGGAGAAGATCCGGGATACGAAAGCCTGTACCGGGGGATGTCCAGAAACCCGGTGACCTATCAGCATATGGAAGAGTTTCTGATCGGAACCGGAAAAAAAGAGCCGGTGACTCTGCGTCTGGAAAAGACAGAACAGACCTGGGATCATCTGGATACTACAGTCAAAGACTGTCTGAATCTGTATAAGAGCACCTGGGGGTATACCCGGATGGAAGTGGAGGTTACCGGAGATTTCCTGGAAGTGGAAAAGAAAGTGATCACCAGTGAGGATTTCATAGGAAGTGTTTATGGGCTGGAATATCTGATCCGCAAAGAAAAACTGGGAAGCGGAAGAAAATACGGACAGATCCGGATCAAAACCGTATATGGAACGTATATCTATGAGGTGAAGGCTTCGGGCAATGCTTCCTATGAACTGAGCACAAGAACTTATGAGAAAAAAGGACAGGCGGCACTGGCAACACTGTATGAAAAATATCTGCTGGGCGAGATAAAACAGCAGGAATGGAAAGAAGCATCCTTGAAAGAACTGGAAAATCTCCGGAATCTCGGATGTTATTATCCGAAACAACAGCTGACAGAGGCATACATCTATGAACAGACCGGAGATGTGGCAAATGCCATGTCTGTGCTGTGGCCTCTCAGGGAACTGAAATTTACCAGGGAACAGATGGAGGAAGAAGCCTGGTATCTGGCGCTGGCAGTGAAGACCTCTGTGGCTACTGAAGAACAGAAGATGACAGCACAGGCCAGGATCGAAAATCTCTATCGTATGAATCCGGGCAGTTATCCAATCCTGAAAGTGCTGATGGAAACTTCGGAAGAATATAAGCAGGCACCGGGCAGACAGATGTATATGTTGGAAGAACTGTTTGATCTGGGATGCAGAAGCCCGTTTCTGTATCTGGCAGCCTATGAGAAAATGGAAACAGAAGCAGGCTATCTGAAAAAACTGTCACCGTTTATGGTACAGGTTCTTCACTATGCAGCACGTTATGGAAAAACTGAATGAAGAACTGACCATGCGGATCGGGCATCTTTCAGAATATGTGAAGAATTTCCAGCCGGTGATCTACCGTCTGCTGGTAAAATGTTACGAGGCTTATCCTGGCAATGATCTGGTGGATCATATCTGCAAATACATTATGAAGGGACAGCCGGCGAAGAGCGAGTATTTCCGCTGGTATCAGCTGGCAGTGGAGGCAGATATCCGGATCACCCGCTTATATGAATATTATATTGAAACTATGCCTCAGGGCTTCCAGAGCGTACTGCCGCAGGTGATCCGTATGTATTTTGTATATAACAATACACTGAGCAGCAGAAAACGGGCATCTGTGTATGCCAATGTGATACGCAATAAAGAGGCAGATAAGACAACATATCAGAATTATCGTAAGGCGATGGAAGCATTCGCGCAGGAAGCATTGATGGAGGGAAGAATCAGTGAAGATTATGCTACCATCTATCAGGAATGCATCGAAGACATTGCAACGCCGGCTCTTGGAGAAGCGATGGCGAAAGTTATGTTTTCTTATCGGGTGTACTGTGATGATCCGAAGATTCGCAGCGTCATCGTGTGTCATGGAGAACTGAAAGAAGAACAAAGCTATCCGTGCACAGACGGTGCTGCCTATATTCAGCTGTATACACCGGATGCGAGAATCCTTTTTGAGGATGAGAAACGGCGGCGTTATGCTACAACGGTAGATTACAATATACAGAAACTGATGGATGAAAAACCATATCTGCAGTCGTGCATGAATCTGGATATCGCAACACCCGGATTGTTACTTGCCGTATGTGGCAATGACAGCCGCAGACAGATCGGGCTTTCCACCCTTGGCTGTTACCAGCATGTGGTGGAAATGTCAGAATTCCAGGAGCCATACCGCCATATGGTATGCAGAAAAATTCTGGAATATTATGCAGAACACGCAGGCGATGATACGCTGGATAGTTATCTGAAAAAAATGGATCTGGTGACATTTGCAAAAGTAGATAAGGTATTACTCTGCGAGATCCTGATTGAAAAAAGGATGTATGCCACGGCATTGGACATGATCAGCCGTTATGGCTATGAAGGCATAAAAACGGAAAGTCTGATGAAACTGACCAGCTATCTGATCCTGGATTATGATTTTGTGGAACAGGAAGAACTGGTGTATCTGGCGCAGTATGTATTTGAACAGGGACTCTACAATGAAGTGATTCTGATTTACCTGAGCGATAATCTGCTTGGGTCTGTGGAACAGATGGCACTTTTATGGGAACGGATGCGCGGATTCCAGCTGGATACGTATGCGCTGGAGGAAGAGATTCTTCTACTCTCCATGTTCGGACGTGTCTATCTGAGGCAGGGAGCTGCGATGCTGGAACAGTATGTGGCACAGAAGGGAAAAGAACCTGTGATCCTGGCATACATTTCTTTCTGGGCATACGGATATTTTCTGGGCAAAAAAGAAACAGATCCATATATTTTCCAGTGCCTGGAACAATGTTGCAGGAGAAAGCAGGAGGTAGACCGGATCTGTCACCTGGCACTCCTGAAATATTATGCAGAACTGGATACTTATACAGAAGAGCAGGAAAAACTGATCGATGAGATTCTCGAAGAATGTACGGAAAACAGCCTGCGGTTTGCATTTTACCGGAAGTTCCCGGCAAGATTCACAAAACCATACCAGATGGATGACAAACAGTTTATCCAGGTTCAGTACCCGGCCGGAGCGCGGGTGACAATTCATTATCGACTGATCCGTGACAAAGATACCGGTGAAAACTTTAAAAGTGAACCGATGAAAAATATGTACCAGGGCATTTTTGTAAAGGAATTCCTGCTGTTTTATGATGAGATACTGGAATATTACCTGACAGTGGAACTGCCGGATGATACCCGACAGACGGAAAAGAAACTTCTGACGATGGAAGAGTCTTTACAGGAAGGAAACACAAAATATCAGCTGATCAATCAGATGCTGGCAGGCCGGAAACTGGGACGGAGAGAGCAGACAGAAAAAGCCATGGAACAGTACCTACAGAGAGAACATTTTTGCAAGAAAAATGTTTCCGGTACTCCATGCGTAATACACAGATGGAGGCAGAAAAATGAACGAAGTCAGAAATATATTGGTAGGATTTGATTTTGGGGAGAAGGTCTCGCAGCTGTGTTATTATGACCGGCGTGAGGGAGAACCCGTTTCTCTGCCGGTGAAGGTGGGAACCGGTCAGTATACCTTCCCCAATGTGCTCAGCAAGAAACCGGGAGAAGAGGAATGGCACTTCGGCCTGGAAGTAGAGTACTTTGTGGAACAGCAGGATGAGATTCCGGTGGAAAACCTGTATACACTGTGTCTGAAACAGGAGACAGTGGAAGTGGACGGGGCTACATGGAAGGTTGGAGAACTTCTCGGAAAATTTATCGGTAATGCACTTCGTATCCTTGGTGTGCCGGATCTGGTGAAGAGTATCAACGGACTGATGATCACTACGCCGGTACTGACACGCCCGATGGTGGAGAACATCCGGGTGGCATGCCGGGAGATGGGATTTCCGAGAAACCGTTGTTTTCTGCAGGATTATGAAGAAAGCTTTTATTATCATACGTTATATCAGAAACCGGAGATCTGGAGCAGAAGTGTAGGCTTGTTTGTATTTGACAAGGATGAAGTTTCTTATGCAAAACTGGAGATGAACCGCAGTACCCGTCCGGTACATGTCGGAGTCAGACGGGGTGGTCATATCACACTACACACGGAATATATGCAGCGTGATGTGGATTTTTGCCAGTTTGTGACAGAATCAGTGGGAAGTGAGGTTTATTCAAGTATTTACCTGGTGGGGAAGGGTTCGAGCGAGACTGGGCAGAAAAATCTGTGGCTGAGCTTTGTAAACACCAGCGCCGGGTATTTTACGGAAATAATCTGTTTTCCAAGGGTGCCTGCTATGCTGCGAAAGAAAAGACAGAGGAACGGAATCTGAAGGGGTATCTGTATGTGGGCAATGATCTGGTACGGGAAAATGTGGGCATGGAGATGACCGTGTTCGGAACACCGGCCTATCATCCCCTGATCGTATCCGGTGTCAACTGGTACGAAGCAATGGGAGACTGTGAAATTATTCTGGATGATACCAGGGAACTGGAATTTGTTGTGTCTGATATGGAAAATACCGGTAAAGTGCGCTACAGTATGCCTTTGCCCGGTCTTCCGGACCGTCCGGCAAAAGCGACTAGACTGCATATACATCTGGAATTTACTGCGGCAGACGAGTGCAGGATTGATGTGACGGATATGGGATTTGGAGATCTTTATACCGTCGAGCAACCTTACATGGCATGAGACGATGAAGAGTACGGGGGGCAGAAGAATGAGCGGATATATTTTGTGTCAGGTAAAACGGCAAAACTGCCTTATTATATTGAAAACATCAGTACCAATATCTATTCCATCGAAGAACTGTGCTTTTATTTTTATCATAATATATATCTGCTGGACAGTACGATCCTGAACGAGGAATTGTGTTTCTGGATCCGGGATCAGCTGGGATTGAAGAAATTGGCAGAAAATCTGTATAAACATCTGGATGACGATGAGATGAAGGTGGGAGATTTTATCCTTCCGGTGTTCAAGGAGATCAGTTATCTGTCTCTGGAAGAGTTCCGCAGATTGAATCAGCAGATCCGACAGCTGGCAAATGAACCGGAAGTGTTGCGTCAGAAGCGAAAAGGTGATTATTTGATGGAACACGGAAAATATGTGAACGCCATCAAGGTTTATCAAAGGGCGCTTCGCCGGGAAGCGGAAGATGACATCGAAGTGACGGATATCAGAAAACCGGAAGCGCCCGAAGCAGCAGCGGACCATACTGTAGGAGTGCAGGAAACAACAGAAAACCCTGCAGGCGCAGAAGCAGAGTCTCCGGTTGCGATCACCATCGATATGATGGAAGATCCACAGGGTGGAGTAGAGGAAGAGACCGACAGTACACCGGAGAATCCGGAAACAGATGCAGCGGAGACGGATAGTTCTCTTCCCGGGAGGAAAAACAGGAAGAAGTGACCCAGACCAGGAACTTCCCGGCCAGGAGATCCGTTCTCGGAAAACAGTTTATCGGAGAAATCTACCGACAATATGGGCTGCGCCTATGCAAGGCTGTTTCAGATGGAAGAAGCGATTCGTTGCTTTGAGATCGCCTACGGCAAACTGCACACGATGGGAGCGGTAAAGAGCCTTCTGTATGCCGTGTATATGGAACATGGTGTGGACGCTTTTGTGGAAAAGGCGAAACAGCTGGAAGTCGATGAAGAACGCCAGGAAGAAATCTATGTAGAAGTGGAAGAAGCTGTGGAAGACCTCTATGACACACCGGAAGGCCAGGAATATAAAAAGTTACTGGAAGAAAAACAGCAGGGCAGAGAAGAGGATTATCAGCAGGGGATGGAGCATCTGCTGGAACAGCTGACTGCGGAGTACCATAAGAGTACGGGATACTGATAAAAATTATCAATAAAAATAATTGAATATCAGGTTAAACAGGAAAAAGCAGAGTAAGGCGGTGAATAAAACCGGTCGCACTGCTTTTTCTTTGGTTGCATTGCATATCAATCATTGGTTCCGGGGATCAGTTCTGATAAAAACGAATTTTCGGAAAAATATGCTGCAGATGAGAAATCCCCGGCGTGTCCATAGTACAAAGACAATTTTCGAAAAATGTCTTGACATTAATACTTTACTATGATAGAGTGTTAGCATATGAAAAACCGGAGGGTAATTGTTATGAAAAAGAAAACAGTAAGCATCATGGTAGCAGCAACAATGGCACTGTCCCTGTTTGCAGGATGTGGTTCCAGTAAAGTATACAGCGACCGAAGATACAAGCAAGACCGAGAGCACAGAAACAACGGATGAGAGCAGCGAAAATGCTTCCGCAGAAACAACGGATGAAAGCAGCAGAACGACGTT
>ENA-OQKL01000571-OQKL01000571.1-human-gut-metagenome-genome-assembly--contig:-NODE-571-length-11433-cov-2.914912_pt1 | contig 11433 bp, 7 predicted proteins | sample MGYA00242779_ERZ504800 | MGnify/ENA primary metagenome ERZ504800 (study PRJEB26092, sample SAMD00036410) | human gut metagenome | host: Homo sapiens | study: EMG produced TPA metagenomics assembly of... | reverse complement strand
CTTTGCTAGAGAAGAATGGCTTCGTTCTTTATAAAAGAATACATGGACTACTATAAGCAGGGGAATTGTCGAATATGCGTTCAAACGGCCCGTTGAATGAGACGATTGTCTTTAAAAGATGTGCATGACCAATGAATGCAGTGTTTTCAATTAAACCTCAGTATGCTCAGAAAATATTTGAAGGATCAAAATGGTATGAATTTCGAAAGGTTTGCTGCAAGCAACCAATCGAAAAAATATATATCTATGAGACTTCTCCAGTTTGTGCGATAACAGGCGAATGCACTGTAAACGATGTTCTTCAAGAATCACCACGTGTTTTGTGGAATCTCGTATCAGAAAATGCGGGAATACCCGAAAAGGAGTATTTTCGATACTTTAAAGGGCGCGAAAAAGCGGTTGCTTATAAGTTAGAGCACGTAATTCATTATAGCACTCCTAAAAAATTGCAGGATTTTAATTTCAGAACCCCTCCACAGTCATTTTATTATATACGTAACATATAAACTTATCATTAAGTCCTCTGCTTAGTTTTAGTGAGCGGGGGACTTAATTTTTTAAGGACATAAAATGTGATGTAGAGCTTGCTTAAATATAACGTCTTGTTCCTTCGTTCGCTTTGCACATCCCTTTGGGCGTTTCCCGGCACGGAGGAGCTTTTTGTTTTCATACCGCCGCAGCATGAGAGCGTCTATGTTGTCGGCGGTGTATTCCAAACCGTTCTGATTCAGCACCCGGACGCGCTTGGCAAGGCACATACGTGGCCAGCCCGTAGTCCTGTGTTACGACCACATCCCCCGGTTTTAGCCGGTTTACCAGCGCAAAGTCCACGCTGTCAGAACCTTTATCGAATACCAACGTCTGCGCACCTTCTCGCTCGATTTGGTGAGAGGTGTCGCACGGGATGATGACCGAGATACCGAACCGCTTTGCAATCTGCAACGTCAGATCGACGACCGGGCAGCCGTCTGCATCGATCAAAATGGTCATGCGTGTTCCTCCATCACCCACCGAAAGGCTTTCGCAGTGCGTAGGTCGGCGTCTTTGAAATGCCCGCGCTGTTCCATTCAAGGGTGCAGTCTGCGCCACGCTCTATAAGCCGGCTGTGCAGGGTGCGGATATTATCCCCCACGCAGCCATGACGGCGTTTTTTCGTGTGTTCCTCTTTGTCGCCAAGGCTCAGATAAATGTGCTGTGTTTGCATCGGGTGCTGCTGTTCAAACTCCATCCAGCCCGGAAACCATACAGAGGGCGAGGCGGCGGCGATACCGTAGAACAGATTTATCTGGGTGGAGGCCCACAAAGCAAACAGCCCTGCCAGCGAGTAGCCGCCCAGAATGATTTTGACGTTTTCCGGGAGATCAAACTGTTGTTTCAGTGACGGAATGACCTGCTCTGTCAGAAAGCGCAGGGTGTCCGCCGCATTGCCGCCAAAGCTTTCTTTGCCCCACACCGCAGGGGCTTCCCACAGGGAAAGTTCATCGTTCCAACTTTCCACCGGAACCGCAGCGAACAGAAACGGATGCGCTGCGCCCTGTGCAATGGCTGCAACTTCGTTGTCCATGCGCTGCAATTCGTGTTCATCCGTCATCTGAAGTAGAAGATATTCGGCGCAGTCTGCGCCGTAAATACGGCAGGGTCTATCTCCGATTTGAACTTGCTTTGCGGTCACGGCAACTGCCTCCTGATAAATTTTTGATGAGTCCAGTATAACAGCTGCGAGCGGAATTGACAATTCAGATGGATGCAATAGCTTCTGCAAGCAGTGCTTCGTGGTACCATTCTGGTACGCCGAAGCTCTCTTGCAAGCAATGTCTTTGTATATACAAAGCCCCTTGCCTTGCAAGAGCTTGTTGGACACAGCCCAAACCCGTTGTTCTGCATCGTGCCGATGCAGGCTTCGCGTTTTTCAAAACGCTCTTTCAGCACTCCGCAGGAGTGCGCAGCCATCACGGGCCGTGATGTTCACAGGGATTGGGATTGTATCCCAACAAGCAGAACACGCACGGCAAATTTTCAATGCCGTGCGTGTTTGAGCCTTTATATATACAGAGGCACTGCTTGCAGATGCTAGAGCAATCAACAAATGCAAACTGGATTTTTTGTGAAAAGATACAGGAAAGACAATGAGATTGGTGTTTTGAGTCAAAACGCATTGCCTGCGAACGCGGCAGAGAGTATACTTTGATATAATAAATCATAAGTTGTCGAAGCACTAATTGTCCTTAGCAGAAAGAAGATGGGGAATCATGGCAAAACTGAAAGCAAACAAACCGACTGCGGATGTCCTGATGAATTCCATGCGTGCAATGGGATATTCCTTTGAGGCGGCGATTGCGGATATTGTGGACAACAGTGTCAGCGCACAAGCCCGGAACATCGTGTTGCGATTTCCGATAGACCCATCCGATTGCTGCGTTGCTGTCTGTGATGATGGTATCGGAATGAATAAGAAAGAACTGCTGGATGCTATGAAATATGGCAGCCAGCTGAAATCCGCCAATCGTTCCGAGGATGATCTTGGAAGATTCGGGCTCGGAATGAAAGCGGCTTCTTTGTCTCAGTGCCGCCGGTTGACTGTTGCGAGCAAAAAGGACTGCAAACTTTCGGCCTATGTATGGGATTTGGATGTCATTGAGGAAAAGAAAGATTGGTATATGGTTGACTGCTCAAAGGAGCAGATTGCGGAAATCCGATACATTGACTTCCTGAATGATAAAGAAAGCGGAACGATTGTCCTTTGGGAGAATTTTGACCTTATTGAGAAGTCGAGCGGAAATGTCTACGCAGAACTCGGAAAACATCAGAACGCAACAGCAGAGTATCTGTCCTTGATTTTCCATCGGTATCTGAATGGTGAGGGCCGGAATCCACTGACGATCATGGTGAACAATTATAAGCTGACTGGACTGGACCCTTTCCTTGAAAATCACAGAAAAACGAATGTCCGCAGAAAAATTGAAATTCCAATCAAGGATTCTGAAGGAAAGGAACAGATTGTAAGCGTTCAGCCATTTGTTCTGCCCTTCCAGAAAGACTTGAGTGCAGAAGATAAGAGATTGTCTGGTGGGATTGAAAATTATCGGGCAAAGCAGGGATTTTATATTTATCGGAACAAACGGTTGATAATCTGGGGAACATGGTTTGGCAGACATCGGGATGAACTGACAAAGTATGCCCGGATCAAGGTTGATATTCCGAATTCACTGGATGACATCTGGGGAATTGATATCAAGAAGCAGCATGCCACAATTCCGGCGATTATCCGCAACCGCCTGACGAAAGCTGTTGACGAAGCAATGGATCTTGCAGTGAAGGCACAGACCTATCGCGGACGGGTTGAGAAAGTGGATGAAAAGGTTGACTACATCTGGGACCGCATAAAAGAACGGGATAACCAGTTCGTATACAGGATCAACCGGAATTCCCGGATTTTTGACCTTCTGAAAGAAAAAGTGGATGATGAAACATGGAACCGACTGGATATGGTGCTGGACGAAATCGAGAATTCGGTTCCCTATCAGCAGATTTATATTGACAAGTCGCAGAACCGCGTTGATGATACTGTGGATGATGAACGGGTTGCTGAAATTGAGAGCAAGGCCAGAATTCTGATAAAGATGTCCATGGATATAGGCGCAACTGATCGCAATGCTGTGATCGGACGCCTGTTCCAGTCTGAACCGTTCTGCAAATATCCGGAGTTGGCGGAAAAACTCAGGGAGGCATAAAATGGGACTCGATATTGAGAAGGTCGCCGTGCTGACAGGTATGGTCGATAAGCTGGTACAGATGAAACATGTGGATAATGCTCTGGATGAAAGTGTTGTTGAGAGCTTATCCAAAAAGCATTATTCATCAGCGATGTGCCTTACAGTGATGATGAAATTGCAGCCGTCAAACGGGATATTGCCTATAAATATCAGATTCAAGCACGTCCTGGCCAGAGCATTCTGGCAGATTATGAGCAAGCCAACTGGTATGACGACAGAAAAGCTGAAATTCAGCAGAATTTCTGGACACGATACAAGAATTATCTGATTGACGAAAAGCATTTCAGCCCGAACGTGGTCAGTACGCTGGGTAATGACACGTTGGATCAGAAGCTGATGAATTATATTCTGGATCCGAAGGCGGACTACGGAAAACCTGTACTGAAACGCGGCCTGATTATCGGCGACGTACAGTCTGGAAAGACTTCGACCTATATCGGCTTTATCTGCAAAGCGGCAGATGCAGGCTACAAAGTGTTCATTTTGCTGACCGGCACGATCGAATCCTTGAGGAAACAGACACAGGAACGAGTGGAAGAAGGATTTATTGGTATTGATATGTCGGCCAATACTACCGGAGGAAAACGCGTTGGCGTGGGTCTCGACAACAAGCCGATTCATGCAATGGCCTTGACCTCCCGTGCAAGTGATTTCCGTGGGAACTCGGATAAAATAGCGGTGTCGCTTGGCGCAGATAAGGATGCAGTTGTCTTTGTCATCAAGAAGAACACCACAACGCTCACCAAGCTGACGAAATGGCTGATTGACCTGAATGCAGATCCGCGGACACACAAGATTGATATGCCGATGCTGATGATCGACGATGAGGCGGACAACGCATCCATCAATACAAGTTCTGACAAAGAGGATCCGACCAAGATCAATAAGCTGATCCGGAAGCTGGCTGATGTGTTCACAAAGTCCAATTATGTCGGGTTCACGGCCACGCCGTTTGCCAACGTTTTCATCGATCCGGAAACGACGGAGAAAATGGAAACGCATGACCTTTTCCCGGAAGATTTCATTGTGGCGCTTCCGACACCCAGCAACTACATCGGACCAACAAGAATTTTTCCGAAGGACGCAGAATTCCATTCGCAATTGGTTTATATAACGGATGCAGGCCGGGAAGAAGAAGACGGCTACTCTTTCTATTTCAAGCACAAAAAGGACTGGAAAGGCAAACTCCCGGAAAGCATGACGGATGCCATCTATGCCTTTTATCTGGCGAATGCAATCCGTGATCTGCGGGGTGATCAAAGAGAGCATAGATCTATGCTGATCAACATCTCCCGGTTTGTCAAGGTCCAGAAGTATATCAAGGAAGTTGTCGAGAGGATTCATGCAGAAGCATACCGGTCGCTGAAGTATAATCTTTGCAGCGATTTTGAACTGTCCATGAAAGACCCGGTGCTGAACCGGATTTACAAGGTCTGGCAGACGCAGTATGAAAAATGCGGATTTACATGGGATGAAGTTGCAGCAGCGCTTTTCGATGCGATGGAGAAAATCCAGATCAAGGTTGTGAACAGCTCCAGATCTTCTGAAAAGCTTGAGTATCCGAAAAATGAATCCTTGCGTGTGATTGCAATCGGCGGTCTGGCACTGTCCCGTGGTCTGACGCTGGAAGGACTCATTATCAGCTATTTTTATCGGAATACTTGTACCTACGATGTTTTGATGCAGATGGGACGCTGGTTCGGATACCGGCGCGGATATGAAGATCTTTTCCGCATCTGGACGCATAAGGCATCTGCGGAGTGGTATGCGGAAATCGCGGATGCGACTGAAAAACTAAAGGAAGATATGGTGTTGATGCGGGATCTGGGGCAAAAACCGCGTGATTTTGGTATCCGTGTACGGAACAACTCGACAGACCTCAATATCACGGCCTATAACAAAATGCGCAATGCCACGGATGAGTTTGATGTGAGCAGCTACTTTGGAAGTATTGTTGAAACACCATATCTCCGGTTTGATGTGGAAGCCCAGAAAAATAACTTCCGGGCGGTGACAGATCTTGTAAGCGAGTGTCTCTCCAGAGGATATAGCTTTGAACGCAGGGCAACAGGTTCCGGAAGAAAAGGCCGGTATGTGTTGTCAGATGTTCCGAAGGAATTGATAGTAGAACTCATTGACAGACTCTCCATATCGAAGTACAGCTCGTATTTCAACACAAAGCAGATCTCGGAATTCCTGAGCGGATGCACAGACGCATCCATAGACGTCTTTGATGTTGCTTTTATGGACGGAGAAAGTCCGGATAAAGTGGCAGATGTCTGCGGTCAGAAAATCACCTGTGTCGAACGAAAAACCTGTATTATCGACAGTGAACTCGATAGATTGAGTATCGGAAGAAAAGGTAAATTGGGAGGCCCTGGAGATGGTTTGACGGGAATTGTTGATTTCAATGGGAAAACTGCAGAAGAAATCATTGAAAATGCCAAGGCTTCTTTCCGTAAATTCTATGAAAAGGAAAAAGGAGTACCATTTGATAAGACAAGGGTATATCCATCGGAGACATGGTTCCGCTTTGTTGAGGACAGAAAACCACTTCTGCTGATTTATCTGATTGATATTGGTGCAGCGGAGGAAAATCAGAAAAAACAGGAAGCAGAATTCAAAGCTGCAATGGGAAATACGCCGGCAGTAGGTCTGGCATTGGGTCTGCCACGCAATGATGAGGAAGCAGGGCTTACATCCACCCGTTATAAGGTCAACCGTGTCTATAACTGGTTTGATCGGGAGGAAATGGAAGATATCCTCGCAGAAGGAAGGGAAGAATAATGACAGGTGTCATGGAGGAACGTTTTGCGGCTTTTCTGAGACCCGGATATTTTTCGAGAGTGGACAATCAGCATCCGTTGGAATTGTACATTGGTCTGGACGAAAAAGGGCGCAAAGCCATTGAACTCCGGGCAAGGTTCACAGCACGAAAAGTGACGGGCACATCGGCTATTGATGTAAACCAGTATAAGAATGAAAAATACAATACAATCCGCTTTTCCTTGTGTGATGAAGAGATAAAAGGGCTGTTCTTCAAATTTTGTGATGATCTGATAGAACAATCGCGTAGTATCGGAGACAAGGGGCAAGGATATCAGACCATTGTCAACCGTTTTTTCCAGTGGAAGAAATTGTTTGTGGGTTCCAAACATGTATTCCTTACAGAACCCGAAATCATGGGTCTGATCGGAGAAATCCTGTTCCTGCGTGGGAAACTGGCAGAGCAGATCGGGCTGGAAAATGCGCTGAAGAGCTGGAGCGGGCAGGAACTCACGCATAAGGACTTTTCCTATGGAGATTCGTGGTATGAGGTGAAAACCATTCACCGTGGGATACCAGCAGTGAAGATATCCTCCATCGAGCAGCTTGAAAGCAGTACGGACGGAGAACTTGTGGTTTTCTTTCTGGAAAAGATGAGTGCCGCTTACAATGGTGTGAATCTCAACAAGCTGATTCTGGAGACGAGAAGCCTTTTTGCATCGGATGAAGACCGGAATGATTTTATGGCAAAGGTTGCCCTTCAGGGATATGTGTACAATGACTACTACGATGACTTCATCTATGAGATAAGAAGCTGCAACCGGTATCGTGTGACAAACGGTTTTCCGAGATTGACGCACGAGTTGCTGCCAGAGGCAATCTGCAAGGCATCGTATGAAATTCTGCTTCAGAAAATTGAGCAGTACAAACTGAAAGATCAAGAGGCCGTATAATGGACTATCAGGCGTATAAAAAGGAATTTCTGGAATCTCTGCGCAACGATTCGGCCATCAACGGGACGGATACGGAGGATGAATTCCTGAACAGGACATTGAGCCTTCTGGTTGACTATGATGAAGTTAATGATCCTGTCCGCTTTGGTATGGGCGACAAGAGAGGGCGCGGAAATCGCCTGATGCGTGCAGATGGTTACTGTTTTGATGAAACGGATCACAGTCTGATTCTGTTCATCAGTGACTTTCAGGATTCAGAAAATGCCGCCAACCTCACCAGAAGCAGGGTTGACGAATTGTATTGGAGATTGTATTATTTTCTGGATGAGGTCTGCAATGGTCGGATGGAGGACTACTTCGATGATTCGGATGACATCCTCCGGGTTGCAAGGATGTTCCGCAAGCGGATGACCTGCAATATCGACGACCCGCAGCTGATTCTGAAAATCAAGTTCTATGTTCTTACCAATAAGGAACTGGACACAGCCTTGCTGGATGCCAATCTTCTGGAAACAACGATCCGGAAGAAAAAGGGAGCCGCAAAGAAAACCCGCACAACCAAAAAGATCAAGAAAGCAGACTTTAACGGGAAACCGCTGGAAATCAACCTGTGGTATCCGGAACGTTTCTATGAAATGGAAATGACAAACAGCAATGAGCCGGTTGTCATTGATATCCCGAAGGATTTTTCTGAAGTCGGAGTTCATGGTATTCCGTGCATAAAGGGCGACATTGGTGAGAACCTTGGGTATGAAGCCTATATTGCAATCATTCCGGGAAAACTTCTGGCCGAGATATACATTGCCTACGGAAGTAAGGTACTGGAAGGCAATGTCCGTGCCTTTCTGGGAACCAGTGGAAGCAAGAGTGTCAACAATGGTATAAAAAGAACAATAAACAACGATGCAACAAAGTTCTTTACCTATAATAATGGAATAGCAACAACCGCAAAGGGCGTGGAAGTTGAGAATATCAATGGACAGAATCTGATTACAAAGATAGTGGATTTCCAGATCATCAACGGCGGACAGACGACCGCAACGCTGGCGGATGCTGTTCTGAAAAAGACCAACGTTGAGCTGGAAGGCATTTATGTCCCGATGAAGCTGACTGTGATCGAGGACCGGGAAACGGAAAACGAGGACGGTGTCCGCTTCTATGACGAGATGGTGCAGGCAATTGCCCGCTATGCCAACAGCCAGAATAAGGTCACGGCGGCGGATCTGTTCTCCAATGACCCGTTCCATATCTGGATGGAAAAGATGTCGAAGAAGTGCCTTGCACCTCCGGCGAGATATTATACGATCCCGACAGGCTGGTATTATGAGCGATCCCGTAAGAAATACCAGCAGGAACAGGTGAAACTTCGCGGCGATGAACTGAGGCGTTTCCAGAAAAAATTCCCGAAGGATCAGGTCATCACAAAAGAGCAGCTGGGTATGTACCTGACAACGGTTGCCTGCAAGCCACACATCGTTTCCAAAGGCAAGAACTGGGTCATGAAGGAATTCGGAAATGACATCAGCAAGGAATACCGTGGGAACAATGATTCCTTCAATGAATTCTACTTCAAAAAAGGAATCTGCGCAGCGATTATTTTCCGGGCTGTTGATAACTACCTTGAAAGTCATAAGGACAGCGAAAAACGTCCGACGGGCTTTTGGTACAAAGTGGGCGGCTATAAGCTCAATATTGTACCCTATACGATTGCAAAGATCCTCAGCAAGATTCCGGATGGATATTCGCTGAACTGGAATGCAATCTGGCAGAAACAGGCATTGTCGCCTGCATTCATGCATGAAATTGAAATTGTGACCAAGCAGACCAATGACTTCATTTGCGACAGCCATGGTATGATTGTCACGGAATACTGTAAAAAAGAATCTACATGGGAAGATTATAAGGCCGATAAAACATATACCCCTTCAGTAGCCTTTATGGACGAGCTGGTTCCTGTATCGCTTATCAAGGAGGAAGAAACTTCTGCGAAAAAAGAAGCCAAGGAATCCAATGACCTCAAGGTTGTGATGGGTGTGGTTGCGTTGGGTCCTGGATATTGGAGCAAATTGATGGATGCTGGTATCAGGCATTCAATGCTGTCTTATCAGGAACAGACGTTGTTAAAGCAAGTCGTGCAGCTTTCATCGACGGGAAATATTCCTGTCTCCGCTTCAGGGAAGGTGCCGTACAAGACAATGAACATGATCAGGTCGGTGCTTTCTATCAAGGAAAAACTGGAGTCGGAAGGAATATCAGTCACAAATGGAGAAAACGTATAATATTGTTGAATTGTTCAGCGGCATCGGAAGTCAGGCAGCTGCCCTGAAAAACTCTTGGTGTAAAGATAAACACAGTCGGAACAAGCGAGTGGGATGTCCATGCAATCGTAGCCTATGATATGATTCATGGAGGAACAGATATTCCGGCGGATATTGCGCGGATGTCCAAGGATGAACTCCTTGAAAAAATGAGCCACTATACATTCAGCAATTCAGGAAAGGCACCACTGGAATATGAAGCTCTGCGTACATATTCAGTGGAATCCCTGCGATACATCTATACCAGCATCAAGCGAAATCATAACTTTGTCGATATAAGTGCTCTGGAAGGAAAGGAAATGCCGGACGGAATAGATATTCTCACCTATTCTTTTCCCTGTCAGGATCTTTCCAACGTCGGTGCATTCCACGGCTACAACAAAGGAATAGACAAGGATTCGGGCAGCCGATCCAGCTTGCTGTGGCAGGTAGGAAGAGTACTTACAGAGATGAAGGATACAGGAAAAACGCTGCCCCGGTTTTTGCTGATGGAAAATGTCCCGACACTTCTCTCCCAGCGCCACAAGAAAAATTTTGAAACATGGATCGGCGAGCTGAGCAAGTTGGGGTACGTCAGCAAATACTACCAGCTGAATGCTTCGTCTTTTGGCCTCCCCCAGAACCGCCCCCGCCTTTTGATGATCAGTGTATATGTCGGAGACGATGAAAACAAAAAATCGCTGACGGAAGATTATTTTGCAAGAAAAAGCAGTCCGGAGGATGTCGTGAACGATTTCCATACATCCGGGCACTATAAAGCAATAAAAATCCGTGATCTGCTTCGGAATGACTATCGGAATCCGATCTGGTTTGAGGAGGCAGTGGAGTGCACTCCCAACGATACTGTATCCAGAAGGAAAATCTGGGAAGATAATCCGCAGATTGTTCTGGAAGGAAATATCATCAATCCGGAAATTGATACAATCCGAACGATCACTACCAAGCAGGACAGGAACCCGAACTCCGGTAATCTGTATTTTGACAGCGGAATTGAAGGAAAAGGAAAGTTCAGATATCTGACTCCCCGTGAATGTATGCTGTTTATGGGATTCAAGGATACGGATTATTGGAAGTTGAAAAACAATAATGTCGCATTTCATAAAGGTGACCAATTATTTTCAAGAGATAAGATAATCCGGATGGCAGGAAACAGCATTCCGGTGAAATTGCTGGAAGGCGTTTTCTGGCAGATTCTCCAGATTGATAAACTAATGGATAAAAACGATGGATGTTCACAGTAAGGCTGTCCGGAGCTATAATATGTCCTGCATACATGGCGAGGACACAAAGCCGGAAGAGATTGTAAGAAAATATTTATTTTCAAAGGGATTCCGTTACCGGAAAAATGACAAAAGACTTCCGGGAAGCCCGGATGTTGTGTTACCGAAGTACAGAACCGTTATATTCGTGAATGGATGTTTTTGGCATGGGCATGATGGGTGCAGATATTTTGTCTGGCCCAAAAACAATGCGGAATTCTGGCATCATAAGATAGAAACCAATATTGAACGGGATGCCCGGAAGAAAAAGCAGCTTGAAGATGCAGGCTGGAATGTGATAGTTGTCTGGGAATGCCAATTGCGTCCGGAAAAACGTGATAAAACATTGGAAGAATTGGAAAGT
>ENA-OQKL01000570-OQKL01000570.1-human-gut-metagenome-genome-assembly--contig:-NODE-570-length-11434-cov-6.227204_pt1 | contig 11434 bp, 10 predicted proteins | sample MGYA00242779_ERZ504800 | MGnify/ENA primary metagenome ERZ504800 (study PRJEB26092, sample SAMD00036410) | human gut metagenome | host: Homo sapiens | study: EMG produced TPA metagenomics assembly of... | reverse complement strand
AAATTCTACGTTCATCTTCAGTGTCATGAAATTTACAGTCGCATCCTTTACTCCAGTAGTAGCTTTTGCAGCTTCCTCCATTTTATTTGCACAGTTTGCACAATCCACATCAATTTTGTAAGTTTTCTTCATCGTCGGTTTCCTCCATACTTTCCTTTTTCATTTTATCATTCTTTCATATGAGCATTTGTTCATATGTTTGATTCTATTATAGCGTAAAGTTCGTAAATGTCAATATATTTTTAATACGCTGGGATTGTTTCGGAATTGAATTTTCCAGACCATTTTTTTAATAAACGATTTGCATGTGTTTTTTAAGAAAATCAAGTGTTCTATCACTTTCCAAATTGATAGTGGACATATAGAAAATAAAAGATTGATTATGTCCCACTTGCATCGTGTGTTGGGACATATATGATATATTTTTCCAACTATGTCCCACTTATCACCGCCATCGGGACATATTCATATACTTTCTTGATATATGTCCCTCATCTCTATTCTTTTGGGACATATCACATACTTTTTTCACATATGTCCCACTTTCTTTTAGGTTCGGGACATATCTCATAACTTTTTTCACATATGTCCCATTTAAACATCTTCCCCGTATTCACCGTCTGTTTCCGGTTCTTCATAATCATCTGAGCCATCATAAATGTCCTGCATCAATGGTTCTTTTACTATCTTTTTCTTTCCGATAAGCACTGCCGCTACAGCTGCGGTAATCGGTACGGTCAGCACAACCCCAAGAGTTCCCGAAAGTCCCTGCATGATTTCTGTTCCGATTACATAAGAATTGATCAGCTGATTATAACTCAGATTGTATGCATAATTGACAACGAGCGTAGACAACGAACCACCGACATAGGCAAAAATCAGTGTATTTGCCATGGTTCCCATCATATCGCGCCCCACACGGATTCCCGACACAAACAACTCTTTTGTCCCCAGTTGCGGACTGCGTTCGTGCAGTTCCTGAATCGTGGATGCAATTGACATGCCAACATCCATGGTTGCCCCAAGTGCGGCTATAATGATTCCCGAAAACAGAAGCTGTCCTATTTTTATCTGTGTATTCTGTGCCACATAATTCAACGTTTCGATATCAGACACATTATACCCGGTAATGCCTGCAGCTTTTCCAAACACAACTGCGGCTGCCACAACCACACCGCTGACCGTTCCCACCACTGCAGATACCGTCTTTTTAGAGACTCCGCCCAAAAGCCACAGGGTCAGCAATGTCGAGAGAATGACAACAACAATGGTAATACCGATCGGTGAAATGCCCCGGTACATCAGCGGAAACATCAGATAAACAATACACACACCGGTAAATGCCAGACTTGCAATGGCTTTGACTCCTTTTTTCCCACCTATCATACATATCACCAGACAGAAAAAAAGTACAAACAGATAAATCGCCATAGTACGGTCTTTGCTGTATACCGTAACGACAGCATTATCATCTGTGGAACTGACAATGACAATTACGCGCGAACCAACTTCACAGTTCTCCATGCCAAACAGCGAACCGCTTGGATTGACGGCATCAAACTCTTCCCCTGCATATGTTCCGGATTTGACCTGTACGCGCACCTCCTGTGTCCCGTATCGGTTTCCATCTTCTGCCAGATTATCTTTCGTGATCTTCGTCACGACTGCTTTCTCATAGCTTTGCCCTTCCGTGGAAATCAGGGATACTTTTTCGAACTGGTTTTCTTTGACTAATAACAGTAGGAACCCCACCAGACAAAGGGTTCCCACTAAAACTTTTTTCCAGTTTTTCTTCATTATTATTTAGCTGCTTTCTTTACTGCTTTCTTTGTAACAGTAATTGTAATTGTTTTACCTGCTGCCTGATACTGGCTGGTTGCTGCTGCCTTTACTGTAATCGTAACTTTTCCGGCTTTCTTCACTGTGACTTTTCCGTTTTTGTCAACGGTTGCAACCTTCTTGTCGGAAGATATATAGGTAAGCGGTGTTTTCGCTTTTGCATTTAAGGAAAAGGCTTTGTCTCCTACGGTTTTTTTGTAAGAGTTCTTCGCCTGAATGGTCTGCTTTACCGCATCTTTTACGATCGTATATGTGGTAGATCCCTGTAACTGTTTTCTGGTCGTTGCATCATAAGTTGTTACAGAAAACTTTTTGTCCGTTACTTTTACTACGGAATAGGTTGGTGTCCAGGTCTGGCTTCTCTCAGAAATGAAGTCCTGTTTGGAAGCAATCAGGTTATAGAATTTTGAGCCTGTTGCAGAGTTTGCCTCTAAATATACGGTTCCTTCCGGATTGGTAACGGTTCCGCCAACGGTCTTGTTTACGATTTCATAGCAGTTATTCTGTGCCTGATAATCACTGTCTTTTTCAGCTTCCTCTACAGATTTGTATCCATAAGTGCTGTAAGAAGTATGATCCTTTCCATCCCCCTCAAGCTGGAAGGTTCTGGAATAGGTATGATCATGTCCCTGCATCACCACATCAATCTTATACTTATCCATCAGTGGAGTAAGCTGTGTACGAAGCACCATACCATCGGAATCGGAATGGTCGTAACCACTGCCGTAAATATCCTGATGGAATACCGCAATACGCCATTTGGCATCTTTATTCTCATTGATTGCTTTTTTCATGACATTCTCATGCGTTGCACAGTTATAGTTGTTTGTGTCAAGAACAATGAACAGGACATTTCCATAACGATAATAGTAATCGGTTCCTGCCTTTGTCTTTCCCTGTACATAATTGGTATCGGTATCGGAAAAAGCATTTGGATTATTAAAATGCAGGCTGTACTGATTCGAAACACTGTCGTGGTTACCAATGGTCGTTGCTACCGGAAGGGAAGTCAGTGCCTCTGCCCCAAGATATCCTGCATATTCCCGCTCGTTGCTTCCGTAGTTCACCTGATCTCCTGCGGACACAAGAAAACTTACATCGGAATGATCCTCGAGTGCTTCATTTAATACGTTGTTCCAGTTATAGCTGTCATTTCTTGCTGCAAGATTTTTTTCCGGTGCAGAAGTTACAACATTTCCTGCATTTTCCATCTTTTCACTCTCACTGCTGGTCTGGCCTTTGGAAGCCCCGATCTGCGGATCTCCGACATACAGAAAAGAAAATTCATCAAATGCCTGTGTGGTATAGTTTTGTGTATCCTGCCACTTTCCATCCTGAAATACCTGATAATAATAGCTGGTATTTTCTTTGAGACCGCTTACGGTTACTTTATTGGAAAAATATTTCGTGGTATCTATGGTCACAGCTTCGGTCTGCGCTCCGGTGAACTCTGTCGCACCATCCATATTCTGTCTGGTAGAGATTCTCACCTTTGGAGTCTCAGCCGTTTTGCTGTACCATGCATAATTTAATTTTGTCTCATCCGCACCCGGAGTCAGTGATACATGTTCATACTCACTGCTATAAGCAGCCCAGTTCTTTTTCCAGTTGCTCCAGTCTGTAGACTCCCGGGAAGCATCATTCCAGTGTTCCGTTGCTGCTGCAATCTTTGTCGGGATACCAGTGGCAAACATTCCTGCCAATACAGCGGTGGAGAGAACTCCTGCTGTAAGTTTCATCACATTTTTTCTCATAATTCTTTTGTTCTCCTTGTGAAATCTGTAAGATTTATTACAGAATTTATAATAAACGGGTTATGTAAGATGTACTATCCGGTTTCTGTAATCCTTTTGTAAAAACAAAAAGAGTGGATGCTTTGGGACATCCACTCCACATGACGGCCTATGCCATGCCGTTTACGGTTTTATATTTATAGAGCATCTCCGCGTGGTTTTGTTCTTCCACCTGGATATCTGCCAGAAGTTTGCGCACATCGGAATCCCCGAATGCAAACACATCGGTATTATACGTTCCGGACACCATTTTTTCAGAACCAATGCTGTCTGTAGCAAGGAAATTATCGTTTTTCTTATCTTCCGGATTGGTCATGGAATCATAGGTTGCCTTTGGCTCATACATCTTTCCATCCCTGTCATTGACGTTGCAGGACGGGACACTGCCTTTCATGACCTGTTCCAGAGACTCCACATGCTTTTGCTCCGTTTTTTTCCAGATCGGCAAACAAATCCCGAAGCACCGGGTCCTTTGCTTCCTGTCCGTAACGTTTGTACTTCTCCACGCAGGAAAGTTCCTGTGTGTGCAGATCCTCAATTGTAGCCATCTCTTTTTCTGTTAAAACCATGGTTTATACCTCTTTCTTTCCATAAGATAATCTTGTTGATTGCAGAACATGAACACTCCGCAACCTTCTCCTCTAGTATCTGTAAAAAAATACAACACATACCTGGTAAAATTTCGTCAAAAAGGGTTGAAACTTCTCACAACAGATTGTATAATTTCGTTTGTATTTTATACAATGTTTACAAAAAGGTGGATTATTTTATGGAAGAACGAGAAAAATTAAAATCCCGTCTGGGATTCATTCTCCTGTCAGCCGGATGTGCGATCGGAATCGGAAACGTATGGAAATTTCCATACACTGCCGGACAGGGCGGAGGCGGTGCCTTTGTGCTGTTTTATCTGTTGTTTCTGATTATTCTCGGACTCCCGATCATGACGATGGAATTTGCGGTTGGGCGTGCCAGCCAGAAAAGTCCGGTCAAAGCCTACCATGCACTGGAAAAACCCGGACAGAAATGGCATATCCACGGGATTATCACATTGATCGGCTGCTATCTTCTTATGATGTTTTATACAACGGTCACCGGCTGGATGCTTCATTATTTTTATATGACGGTCACCGGACAGTTTCAGGGACTGGATGCCGACGGTGTATCCGGACAGTTTACCACAATGCTGAGCAAACCTCTGACCATGGGCTTCTGGATGGTGGTAGTTGTTTGCGCCGGCGTATTTGTCTGCTCCCGTGGACTGCAGAACGGTCTGGAAAAAGTAACAAAGGTCATGATGACTTCTTTGCTTATCATCATGATCATTCTGGCGGTCAACAGCGTTTTTTATGGATGGTGCAAAAGAAGGCCTTGCCTTTTATCTGATCCCGGACTTTGAACGGATGAAACAGATCGGTATTGCAAAAACCATTACGGGTGCCATGAACCAGGCATTTTTCACGTTAAGCCTTGGAATCGGCGCGATGGCAATTTTGGGAAGTTATATCGGAAAGGAACGCTCTCTGCTTGGTGAATCGGTAAATATTGCCATTCTGGACACGTTTGTTGCTATCACCTCCGGACTTATCATTTTTCCGGCATGCTTTACGTTCCATGTTGACCAGACTTCCGGACCAAGCCTGATTTTTATCACCCTGCCGAATATTTTTAACCATATTCCGCTTGGCAGACTCTGGGGAAGCCTGTTCTTTTTGTTTATGTTTTTTGCAGCGTTTTCCACAATCCTGGCAGTATTTGAGAACATCATCTCCTGCGGTATGGAACTGACCGGATGCAGCCGCCAGAAATCCTGTGCCGTTAATCTGGTACTGATCATTGTACTCTCCCTGCCATGTGTACTCGGATACAATGTATGGAACTGGAAAGGTTTTTCAATCTTTGGCGGGTCTGTGCTTGACCTGGAAGATTTTCTGGTAAGCAACCTGTTCCTGCCTCTCGGTTCCCTGGTATATCTGCTGTTTTGCACAAGCCGCTACGGCTGGGGCTGGAAAAACTACACAACCGAAGCCAATACCGGAAAAGGATTAAAAATTAAAAACTGGATGCGCGGCTACATTACCTATATTCTGCCGCTGATTGTGCTTTTTATCTTTGGATTTGGCATTTATGATAAATTTTTTACAAACTAAGGAGGATTTCTTATGTATCACGCAAATGAATCACGTTACGAAACCATGAAATACCACCGCTGCGGTGACAGCGGACTGATGCTGCCGGAAGTATCTTTGGGCTTCTGGCACAATTTCGGAGATACCGGTGTGTATGAAAATATGAGACAGATGTGCTTTACGGCATTTGACCACGGAATCACACATTTTGATCTGGCAAACAACTATGGACCGCAGCCGGGCAGTGCGGAGGAAAATCTCGGGAAGATCCTTCGGGAAGAGCTTTCTTCCTACCGCGATGAACTGATCATCAGTTCCAAAGCCGGTTTTGACATGTGGCCGGGGCCTTATGGAAACTGGGGCAGCCGCAAGTACCTGATTGCCAGCCTTGACCAGAGCTTAAAACGGCTCGGTCTGGACTATGTAGATATTTTCTATCACCACCGCATGGATCCGGATACGCCGCTGGAGGAAACCATGGGTGCACTCGACCAGATCGTGCGAAGCGGAAAAGCACTGTATGTCGGTCTGTCCAACTACGACGGGGAAACGATGAAACGCGCGGCTGCCATCTTAGAAGATCTGCACTGCCCATTTATTATCAACCAGAATTCCTACAATATCTTTAACCGTACCATTGAAGAAAACGGTTTAAAACAGGCCGCAGCAGATGGGAAGAAAGGAATTATTTCTTTCAGCCCGCTCGCGCAGGGTATGCTGACCGACCGCTATCTAAACGGTATTCCAAAAGACAGCCGTGTCAACACGGACGGACGTTTCCTGCATGCGGATCAGTTTGATGAAAAGCGGATGGCAAGTATCCGGAGCCTGAATGAGATTGCGGCTGCCCGTGGTGAAAGCCTCGCACAGATGGCACTCAAATGGGTCATCCGTGACGGTGTGGTCACTTCCGTTCTGATCGGAGCTTCCCGCCCGGCACAGATTCTTGAAAATCTGAAAGTGTTAAACTCTGCCCCGTTTACGGAGGAGGAACTGAAAAAAATTGATCAGTGTGCACTTTCTCTCTAGGTAAAACAAAAACCCCGGATATTTATTTCCGGGGTTTTGTCTTTTCCTGCATCTGCTATTTGACTTTGACTTTTAATTTTAAAACTTTGGTCTTTCCATTGTTTAAGGTTACTGTCACGCGAATGGACGCAGTTCCTTTTTTGTTCGATTTTATGGTACCCTTCTTATTTACAGATGCAATTTTTTTGTTATTGCTCTGATAAGAAATGCTTTTTACATTGTCCATATTTAAGGTGGCTGCCAGAGAAACCTTCTTTTGTTTTCCCTTCTTCACCTGAACGGTTTTATTCTTCAATGTAACCGTTTTTAATATTTTCGTTGTGACTTGATCCATATCTTTCTGATCCATAAGGACATAATCCTTATTGGAATCTGCTGAAAAATTCACATTTCCGGCTTTTGTAACCGTATAACTCTTGTCGTTTACAAGGACATAGGCACCTGTCTTTTGATCTTTTGCACACACATACAGCTTATTTCCGGTCTGTATGTCTGCTGTATTTACGGTCAGTGTATAGCTTACGTTGCCAGCCGGATCGGTGACCCGGATCGTCACATCTGTGTGTTTTCCATCGTTTTCTTCCAGTATCTGATTTATCAGATCAGCGGTCACCGTTGTTTTGATGGCTTTATTTTTCCGGGTTCCGGTAACGGTTACGGTTGGTGTATTTTGTCCGGCCGCGTTTCCATCGGACGGTGTTTGTGTACCAGCTGTATTTCCGTTAGACGGTGTTTCTACATCGGTTTTGTTTCCGTTGGACGGTGTTCCCCCTCCGGCTGTGTTACCACCCGAAGTATTTCCGCCACCAGAACTTCCTCCGGTCGCTCCACCGCCTCCGGAAGATGAGCCGCCTCCGGCTGTTCCACCGCCTCCGGAAGATGAGCCGCCTCCGGTTGTTCCACCGCCTCCGGTGGAACTGTCCTCTTTGATTGTAACGGTCGCGGCTTCACTTGTCACTGTTTCGTAATAAGTCTGTCCATCCTTATCATCCGGCTCATATACTGCCTTAAACTGATAAGAACCGCCATGTTTTAAGCCTGATACAACCGTATCGGCTTCCCCATATACGAGTTTTTCCTGTGCCTTTATTATGGTTCCGTCCTGATAAAAAGAAATCGAACCAAGCGGAATACTGCCATTTCGGACTCCATCTACCTGTGCATACAGATGTACGGAATTACCGTTTTCTGTCTCTGCCGTAAGACGAATCGATGGTTTCGCCGCTGTAATGGTAAAGGTTCCGACTTTTTCCTCTATCACATCGTACTGGTTTCCAGTTACTTTAAACCACACCTCATAGCTGCCCGGCTGCACCGGAACAACATTTTTCCCATCCTGCCGATAGAAAACTTCAGGCTTTACCTGCGAATCTACCGTCTTTCCGTTGTCCTTTCGGACTACATTTACCGTGGAAACAAAGCAGCTCTGTTTCAGCCCTGTGTATGCAGCTGTCTGCTGGATGGTATCATACTGCATCTTTACGGCAATTGGATTTACCGTCACGGTTTCGTTTGCCTGGGAAGGAAGTGCCCTGTAGTTTTCATTGGCTGCTCCTGCATAAGAAACTGTAATGGCATTTTCTCCCATATGAAATCCGTTTGCCTCTGAAACCGGAATCTTTATGGCTGCCACTCCGTTTTGAAGCGTGATGCCGGATACTTCATAAGGGGTCTGGTTAATGTATACCGAAAAACCAGCAGATGGCACGTGTCCCTGTAAGCTGCTATCTGTATAGACCGTCTGCACGGTAAGATTCAGTTCATCCTGCATGGACACGGCCGTTGGTAATCCATTTATCGTAGTGGTTGTTTCCTTTGAAGTAGCCGTCGAACCGGATGTATCCGGATCTTGTTTACAATCAGAACTACCTTCTGCTCAATTTGTTCATCTGCTGAAAATGGACGGATTGTGATGTAGTAGGTTCCCGGTTCTGGCAGTTTCAGTTCGCCACTAGTAGCATCTTCATAAAACTTCCGGTGTAATTGTATGTACCCCGTCCTGATTTGTCTCCGGATGAAATGCCAGTCTAAGATCCGAAACATTGGCATTTCCATCATCACCAACCGTTGAATTAATATATATGATTATTTGAACTCTACTTCGTATCGTAAGTGGAACCTAGATTATAAAGGTTTTCCCATTTTCCGGGTGTCCCTTCCTGCCATTCCACATCCAGATAATACGATTTATCACTACTCATAATATTTGAAACATTCGCCAAAAGTACAGGATTTTTTACTGTAACATTTTTTACCGCAACCGGTTCATCCCCTGACAACTCACTGGTTTTTCCAGATTTCTCCATTTCCAGACGATGTCCGTTCCAGTGTCATTCCCGCCTGTCCGTCTGTCGGTGTAAAAGAAACCGCCGTATCCGCAGCCCTTCCAAGTTCCAGATAGGTGTGACCATACTCCGCAATTCCGGATTTTCCATTTCTTCCATTCAGGGTTTCAAATGTAAGTGCACCCGTAATGGTATCTGTAACTTTCAGCTTCTGTTCTTTTCCTAAGATCAGTCGGTTTCCTGCTGAATCCGCACTCACAATCGAATGTACCTGTGGAGTTTCCATCTGGGAAAGATCAATCGCACTTGCCCCTTCCAGCCTGACCGTACAGCTGTCCAACGCTGCCGGTGCAAATGTTCCACCGCCCTTTACTGTGAGTTTTCCTACTTTGCTTATACCTGGAATTCCGGTATAGGACTGGTCGGTATCTATGGTCAGAAATGTCTTCCCTGCGTGATTTTCAGATACTCCGTACACCTGTTTCGTGTCGGAACCGGTAAGTGAAATTTCCACATCGCCGGAAACCGTATATTGTCCATCCGCTGCCGGTGGATCCGGCTCCTGCGTGGAAAACCAGTCATCCTGATTTACATATGGTTCAATGGCACCGGATGCATAGATTTCCCCATTTTGCGTACCGGAAACGTGCGCAAGCACGATCTGTGTCTTACCGTCATATGTTCCGTTCATGGAACCGGCATAAATATTCCCCAGATTGGTACCACCACCCGTAATCAGAATCTGTGCCTCTGATCCCGGATGATTCCCCATATTCTTTCCATTCTCATAAAGGGATCCGCCAAAGATATCTACATAGCGGAATCCGCTGTCGCACGTAACATTCTCAAGAACAAGTTTATGCCCATTTGCAAAAATTGCATCGTGCAGACGATTGGAAAACCGCAGCGTAATGTTTTTAAATGTCACATCCGTATTCAGGATAAATCCCCCCTTACGGTTGGAAAAAGTATTTCCATTTCCGTTGACGGTCACGCTTTTATCAAAAATAAACGGTTCCGCAGCCTCGGCATTTAAAAAACGCACCACTTCCCAAAATTGAGATTTCATCCCCATTGCCGGCAGCCGCATAGGCATCCTCAAATAAATTGTAGGGATTTCCATAGCTTCCATCTCCAGAATGGGTAGAATTTCCATCTTTAAATTCCGTATAGATCGTTCTTGCCGCTGTCTGCACAGCCTCCTGCGCCTTTACCGGCACGACAGGCTGCACGGTAATACACATGGTGAGCACGATAAAAAATGCCCATAGACGTTTTACTACATTGTCTGGTTTCATCTGATTGTTCTTTTTCATCCATTTCTCCTGATAATCAGAACAGGGGATGAGTCAAAAACTCATTCCCCTGTCACTTCATTGATAGTCTCTGCCATCATCCTAACATGGTTTCCTATCATCGTCAACAAATTTATGACCTGTTTTTATACCTATATCATCTGCTGATTTTATATTTTATTATTTCTATCTGTTCTATCTGTGTGATATCAATCTTCTGATTGAAAATATAACGAGCCCCACAATATTTCATTTCACTTGCAGATGCATAGCCATCTCCAAGTTCTTCAAGATCTGTACCATCCATGAAAGGATGTTTCTTTTTTTCAGCTCCTTTTCTGTCATCGGTAAGAGGTAACTCTCCTATGGAATATTGCTTTCCGTCTTTTGTTGTTGCAACTACATGATAAAAACACCCTTTTTCTCTCCAGTCATTGACGGGACAAATACTAACCGTATAAGGTGTAATTTCAACAGGGATTGGTTTTTTTGTTTTCTTAACATCCGCTTTTAACATCTTCTCCTTCATTGGAACAACTTTTCCCTTAACCAAAACATTTTTTAATGGCGTATTTGAATTATCCGGTGATTGAAATCCCTTATATACTTTCGGATTTTTCCACGCAGTATCATCGGAATAAAAGCCGCACACATTGATCTGAATACCATCACCTGTATCTATTACATCCACCTTACTGGTAGTATCTAACCCACCTAACCAATAATTTGTTCCTTCCAAAGATTTTACGTTCGGAAGGAACACCTTTGCACGCATAACCTTCGTATTTGAAGCAACCTGAATTGATGATATGATTATCTTTTGTTCTTTTCTGCCATCATCTTCTCTACTGTTTGATTTTGCATCAGAACTTTTTCCACACGCACACAGACAATATAGCATTGTAAAAATTAATAAGTACAGACTGATTTTCTTCATTCATAATCCTCGTATAATAAGTGTATAGCCAGTAGAAATGATGGTTATGCACTTATCCTTTCTATAAATTTATAGATGATCTGAGACACCTGGGATAAACCCTTTCCATCTCATCTACATTGGTTATTAG
>ENA-OQKL01000568-OQKL01000568.1-human-gut-metagenome-genome-assembly--contig:-NODE-568-length-11460-cov-5.649784_pt1 | contig 11460 bp, 8 predicted proteins | sample MGYA00242779_ERZ504800 | MGnify/ENA primary metagenome ERZ504800 (study PRJEB26092, sample SAMD00036410) | human gut metagenome | host: Homo sapiens | study: EMG produced TPA metagenomics assembly of... | reverse complement strand
GTGGCTGCATTGAGATAGCTGCTGTAGGACAAACTGTGATACACTCACCACATCCCATACAGTCAAGTGGAGATACGCTCATTGTATACTTGTAAGCGCCTGCCTTTGGCTTCATATCAGCAACCTTCATGTTGTCAGGAGCTGCCTTTACTTCGTCATCTGTAAGTAAGAATGGACGAATTGTAGCGTGAGAACATACAAATGCACAGTTGTTACACTGGATACACTTCTCTGGATCCCACTGTGGAACTGTAACGGCTGTTCCTCTCTTCTCGTATGCAGAAGCACCTGTTACATACTGTCCGTCTGCCTTGTCAGCGAATGCTGAAACTGGAAGGCTGTCTCCATCCATCTTAGCGATTGGATCAAGAAGCTCGTTAACAAGCTTAACAACCTCTGGACGTCCTGTGCGCTCTGCCTTAGGAGCATCTGCCTCTGGATTCTTCCAAGACTCTGGAACCTCTACCTTATGTACAGCGTCAACACCGGCATCGATAGCCTTGTAGTTCATCTCTACGACTGCGTCACCCTTCTTTGAGTATGACTTCTTAGCAGCAGCTTTCATGTACTCAACAGCCTTGTCGATAGGCATTACATCTGCAAGCTTGAAGAATGCAGACTGGAGAATTGTGTTAGTTCTCTTACCCATTCCAATCTCGATAGCCTTGTCGATAGCGTTGATTGTGTAAAGCTGAATGTTGTTGTCAGCGATATATTTCTTAGCGTCAGCGTTGAGGTGATGAGCAAGCTCTTCATCTGACCACTGGCAGTTGATCATGAATACTCCGCCCGGCTTAACATCCTGAACCATCTTCATGCCCTGGATAACGTATGCAGGGTTGTGGCATGCTACGAAGTCAGCCTGGTTGATGTAGTATGGGCTTCTGATTGGGTTGTCACCAAATCTCAAGTGAGAAATTGTAACACCACCAGTCTTCTTTGAGTCATACTGGAAGTATGCCTGGATGTATTTGTCTGTGTGGTCACCGATGATCTTTGTAGAGTTCTTGTTAGCACCTACAGTACCATCTCCGCCGAGACCCCAGAATTTGCACTCTTTTGTACCAGGTGCAGATGTGATAGGAGCTGGCTTAACCTCTGGAAGTGAAAGATTTGTAACATCATCCACGATTCCAATTGTAAATCTGTGCTTAGGAGTATCCTTCTCAAGCTCTGTATATACAGCAAATACTGAAGAAGGTGGTGTATCCTTAGATCCTAATCCGTAACGTCCGCCTACTAATACAACATCGTTCATTCCTGCTTCACGAAGTGTTGTAGCAACGTCTAAGTATAATGGCTCACCAAGTGATCCTGGCTCTTTTGTACGGTCTAATACAGCGATCTTCTTTGCAGTCTTTGGAATAACATTAAGAAGAGCCTCTGAAGACCATGGACGGTAAAGACGTACCTTAATAAGTCCGACTTTCTCTCCCTTTGCTGTTAAGTAATCGATTACTTCCTCAGCTACATCATTGATAGAACCCATAGCGATGATTACACGATCAGCGTCAGGTGCTCCGTAGTAGTTGAATAATTTGTAATCTGTACCAAGCTTAGCATTAACCTTGTCCATGTACTTCTCAACAACTGCTGGAAGCTCATCATAGAACTTGTTACATGCCTCTCTATGCTGGAAGAAGATATCTCCGTTCTCGTGTGATCCACGAGCTGCTGGATGCTCTGGGTTAAGAGCGTGTGCTCTGAATTCAGCAACTGCATCCATTGGACACATCTCTTTGAGATCTTCATAATCCCACTTCTCGATCTTCTGGATCTCATGAGAAGTACGGAATCCATCGAAGAAGTTAATGAATGGAACCTTTCCCTCAAGTGCTGCACAGTGTGCAACCGGTGAAAGATCCATAACCTCCTGTGGATTTGTCTCACAAAGCATTGCGAAACCAGTCTGACGACAAGCATATACATCACTGTGATCACCGAAGATATTCAGTGCATGTGAAGATACTGTACGAGCTGATACGTCAAATACGCAAGGAAGATTCTCACCTGCGATTTTGTACATATTAGGGATCATAAGTAAAAGTCCCTGTGAAGCTGTAAATGTTGTAGTAAGTGCACCAGCTGCAAGAGATCCGTGAACTGTACCAGCGGCACCTGCCTCAGACTCCATCTCAACTACCTTTACAGTGCTTCCGAAAATGTTCTTCTGTCCTGCTGCTGACCACTGATCAACTGTATCAGCCATTGGGCTAGAAGGTGTGATAGGATAGATTCCGGCAACCTCTGTGTAGGCATATGCTACATGAGCGGCAGCGGTATTTCCATCCATCGACTGTTTTGCTCTAGACATGATATTTCCTCCTGTAAAATAAATGTTCAATTATAGACATGAATCAGAATGTCTCTACATAATAGTTTAGTTTGTGCGCTGTAAAAAATCAAGTTTTTTTAGCAATACATTGTACAAAAACCCTAAAATATTTATTAACAAGGTAAATTTTATGTACAAAAGGGCACAATGGCTATAAATTGCCTGTAAAACACTTGCAAAATACTGGTTTTACGTTAAAATAGAAACGATGTGTTACAGAAACGAACAGGTTATTAAATAGGAAAGGATTGAATAAAGACAAAATGATTAGTGCAAACAATATTACATTAAGAATTGGTAAAAAAGCTTTATTTGAGGATGTCAACATAAAATTCACAGAGGGAAACTGCTACGGACTTATTGGTGCAAACGGTGCCGGCAAGTCTACATTTTTAAAGATTCTCTCAGGACAGCTTGAGCCTACAAACGGTGATATTGCAATCACTCCAGGACAGAGACTGTCATTCTTACAGCAGGATCACTTCAAGTACGATGAGTTTACAGTACTTGATACGGTTATCATTGGTAATAAGCGTCTCTATGATATCATGAAGGAGAAGGAAGCCATCTATATGAAAGAGGATTTCTCAGACGAGGACGGAATCCGTGCCAGCGAGCTTGAGGCTGAGTTTGCCGATATGGACGGCTGGAATGCTGAGTCGGATGCAGCTACTCTCTTAAACGGTCTCGGTGTACCTACTGAGGATCACTACACTCTGATGGCAGATCTGCCGGGTGCAGTAAAGGTCAAGGTGCTTCTCGCCCAGGCACTGTTTGGAAATCCTGACATACTGCTTCTCGATGAGCCTACCAACCACTTAGACCTCGATGCCATCTCATGGCTTGAGGAATTCCTCATCAATTTCGAGAATACAGTCATCGTTGTATCCCATGACAGATACTTCCTCAACAAGGTCTGCACGAACATCGCCGACATGGATTACGGTAAGATCCAGCTCTACGCAGGAAACTATGATTTCTGGTATGAATCAAGCCAGCTTATTGTCCGTCAGATGAAGGAAGCAAACAAAAAGAAAGAGGAAAAAATCAAGGAGCTGCAGGAATTTATCCAGCGTTTCTCTGCCAATGCCTCTAAATCAAAGCAGGCTACATCAAGAAAGCGTGCCCTCGAAAAAATCCAGCTTGATGAAATACGTCCATCAAGCCGTAAATACCCATACATTGATTTCCGTCCTGAGCGTGAAATTGGAAACGATGTGCTTTTTGTCGAAGGCATCTCAAAAACCATCGACGGCGTAAAGGTACTTGACAATATCTCATTCACTGTTAACCACGATGACAAAATTGCATTTGTCGGAGGAAATGAGCTTGCAAAAACAACTATGTTTAAAATCCTTGCCGGAGAGCTTGAACCTGACGAGGGCTCATATAAATGGGGTGTCACAACCAGCCAGTCATACTTCCCAAAGGACAATACCGCAATCTTTGATACTGATGAGCTCATCGTTGACTGGCTCACACAGTACTCAGAAATCAAGGACGCCACATATGTGCGAGGTTTCCTTGGCCGTATGCTCTTTGCCGGTGAGGATGGAGTAAAGAAAATGCGTGTACTCTCCGGAGGAGAAAAGGTTCGTGTACTGCTATCCCGCATGATGATCATGGGAAGCAATGTACTCATGTTCGATGAGCCTACAGACCACCTCGACATGGAGTCAATCACAGCATTAAACAACGGAATGATAAAATTCCCTGGAGTAATCCTCTTTGCCTGCCGTGACCACCAGGTAGTCCAGACAACCGCCAACCGAATCATAGAATTCCTGCCAAACGGTTCAATGATCGACAAGATCACAACCTACGATGAATATCTTGAGAGTGATGAGATGGCACGTAAGCGTCAGGTCTACTCAATGAGCGAGGACGATGAAAACGACAACTAAACGCTAATTATAATTAAAAGAAGCATCCCAAGCCGGGATGCTTCTTTTTCTGTTAAGTCACAAAGTAAGATAGGAATTTCCATCCTGTCTGCAACTATAAAAACATATTATAATTATATCCACTGTGATTCCCACCTTCGCAAGCGACTTTGAATTGATATCTGCCGGTATTACCCAGCCCGGTATTACTAACATATGAGCCGGTATTGTCATCCTTTATATATCCTCTATCTGCCAGTCAACAGGCTCCACTCCATGCTCCTTAAGAAACTCATTGGCTTTACTAAAATGCCTGCATCCAAAAAAGCCTCTGTAAGCCGACAGCGGACTTGGATGCGGTGCTGTCAATATCAGATGCTTTGAATTTGTAAGCATAGGAATCTTCGACTGTGCCGGGCGGCCCCAGAGCATATACACTATAGGTCTGTCCTGCTCATTTACAGCCTCTATGATTGCATCCGTGAACTTCTCCCAGCCGTGTCCCTGATGTGAGTTGGCCTGATGAGCCCTGACGGTGAGTACCGTATTCAAAAGTAAAACACCCTGGTCAGCCCATTTCTTCAGGTATCCGTTATTGGGGATATCACACCCCAGATCATCGTTAAGCTCCTTGTAGATATTCTGCAGTGATGGTGGAATATCCTTCTGAGACGGAAGCACTGAAAACGACAATCCATGCGCCTGATTGACATTGTGGTACGGATCCTGCCCGAGGATGAGTACCTTTACCTTGTTAAGTGGTGTAAAATGCATGGCATTAAATATATCATTTGCCGGAGGATATACCACATGTGTGGCATATTCATCTCTCACAAAATTGTACAAATCCCTGTAATACGGTTTTTTAAACTCGGCTCCCACAGCCTTTGCCCACTCGCCGTCAAGCATACTCATAATCTCAATCTACCGCCTATCTTCTGACCGACACACCTTTATCTGCCAGATAATTCTTTAAATCCATAATTTCAAGCTCCTTGTAGTGGAAAAGTGAAGCTGCAAGCGCTGCATCCGCCTTTCCCTCTGTCAGAGCCTCGTAAAAATGCTCCTTTGTGCCTGCACCGCCCGATGCGATAACCGGAACAGAAACGTTATCGGCAATAAGCCTTGTAAGCTCGATATCGTAGCCATCCTTTGTGCCGTCACAATCCATGCTTGTAAGAAGGATTTCTCCCGCTCCAAGCTCATTTGCCTTAACAGCCCATTCAATGACATCAAGGCCTGTATCTATGCGGCCTCCGTTCTTGTATACATTCCAGCCGCTTCCGTCAGCACGACGCCTTGCATCGATTGCCACAACCACACACTGACTGCCAAACTTGTCAGCCGCATCACTTATGAGCCGCGGTGTGTTTATGGCACTTGAATTTATTGAAATCTTGTCCGCACCCTCTCTAAGCAGCGCCTTAAAATCATCGACTGTTCTGATGCCGCCGCCCACAGTGAACGGTATAAACACCTTTTCAGCAACCTTTCTGACCATATCCACAACAGTGTTTCTATTGTCGCTTGACGCCGTAATATCCAGAAAAACCACCTCATCTGCACCTGCCTTATCATAAGCAGCCGCAATCTCAACCGGGTCACCTGCATCTCTTAAATTGACAAAGTTTATGCCCTTCACAACACGTCCATTATTCACATCCAGACATGGGATTATTCTCTTCGTAAACATATTATGCCTCCCCTATCCCTGCAAAATTTTTAAGTATCGAAAGTCCGACTGTGCTGCTCTTTTCCGGATGGAACTGGCAGGCGAACACATTATTTTTCTCTACAGACGCATGAATGTGTGTACTGTACTCTGTCGTTGCTGTGACAATTGCTTCATCAGTGGCTTTCAGATAGTACGAATGCACAAAATATACATACGGATGCTCTGAAAGACCTTTAAACAGCCTTCCATTGTTCTGTAAATCAAGTGAATTCCAGCCTATATGAGGTATTTTAAGTCCTTCCTTATCTGGTATGCGAAGTATCTGTCCGTCAAGCACATGAAGCCCCTCAACGCCCTGGCTCTCATCGCTTCCCTCAAATAATAGCTGAAGACCCAGGCATATGCCAAGAAATGGCTTGTCCATGTCACAAACCTCATGAATCACCTTGTCCAGCTCGTATTTTTTAAGCGAATCCATTGCATCTCCAAAAGCTCCTACTCCGGGAAGTATTACCTTATCGGCATTTAAAATCTCATGCCTGTCTCTGGTCACAATACTCTCCTCGCCTATAGCTGTAAGAGCCTTTTCCACACTTCGCAGGTTGCCTGCTCCATAATCGATGATTGCTATCATATCATTTTGTCTCCTCTTTAATGCCTAATTCATTTAATTTCTGTGTCAGTGCCAGTGTATAGTCATCTCTATCATCTATATTATACAGAGCAATGGCATCAACAACTATCGACATATGCCATTTTTATATTTCTTCACGTCATTGTAATAAACCCATTCTTATTCTATGACTTTTATCCTAATAATACATATGGTAACACATTTATTGATTGTTTGCAATAAATAACTCAAGTTCAAACCAGAATTCTACACCATCCTTGTGATTTATGACACCATACCCTCTGTGATGCAGTTCCATAATAGCCTTTACTATAGACAGTCCTATGCCGCTTCCGCCATATTCCCTTGTTCTGGCCTTGTCCACCTTATAGAACTTATTCCATATATTTTCTATATCCTTATCAGGTATCGGCTCTCCCGTGTTAAACACGCTGACCCTCACACGGTCGCTGTACATGCTGTATGATACAGTGATAGTACCACCTCTTGTGCAGTGATTTATCGCATTGCTGATATAGTTTGTCACAACCTCTTCAATCTTGTATATATCACCGCTCACATATACGGAATCGGTGCGGTCAAACCCAATTGCAGCCTCATTTTTCTGTGCCAGAAGCTTAGATGAGTCTATAACCCCTCTGACAAGCGATGTCAAATCAAACCTCGTCATCTCAAGCACATCACTGCCATCCTCCAGATGATTGAGAGATAAAAGCTTCATAACCATGCGGTTCATCTTGTCAGTCTCGTCCATGATGACATCACAGTAGAAGTTACGGCTCTCATCATCGTCATTTACGACCTCTTTGAGTCCCTCAGCATAGCCCGAGATCAAAGCAAGCGGAGTTTTTAACTCATGTGACACATTTGACAAAAACTCCTTTCTCATCTCATCAATCTCTTCTTTTTTCTTTATATCACGCTGTAATTCATTGTTTGCCACCTTTAGTCTTGTGATGGTCTGCTCAAGTGTCTGCGACAGCTCATTCATATGCTCACCAAGCACATAAAGCTCCTTTGCACTGTTTTCCGTATCAATGTACTTCGCATCAAAATCAAGCTTCGCCATCCTTGTCGACAGCTCAGTCATATTTCTTATCGGCCTAGTCATGTTGCGAGCAACAATATATGCCATAAACACTCCCACAACAATAGCAGCCACTGTGCCTATTGCAAAAAAGCGGTTCGATATGGACACGCTCTCCTTAATGCTCTCAAGCGGTGTCTTCATGTATACAAAGTTACCGTCAATCAGTCTGTTATTTATGATAATATACTCTGTCCCCAGCCTTTTATCCTTCTGCCTTGTCATATTCAGGTTGTTGTAGTCTGCCGAATACGACGACATGCTCGCCTCCAAAAGCAGCTGAAATATTTCCTGATTGTCAGTGGTTCCCTCAATTATGACTTTACCGTATTTGTTGAACACAACCGCATCTATATTGGCGCCAACACATTTCTTTTCAAATGCTACAGCAAACGTATCATCTGAAAGTTTGTCATTTTTTGCAGCCAAGTCCACCATTTTGTATACAGCAAGCATCTCTTTTTCCTTGTTAAATACATAATACTTTTCCAGCAGTGTGTTATTAGCCATCCAGAACACTCCCACTATCAGAAGTACAATGAATGAAATCACAAGCGTAAGCTGTGTGGATAACGTTTTTTTCTTTTTCATGATGACACCTCTTATCCCGAATCCATTAGTCCTAAGCTTAACACTTACTGTATCTCGAACTTATATCCCACACCCCAGACAGTCTTTATATAGTCGCCTTTAGCGCCCATCTTGCTTCTTAATTTCTTCACATGTGTATCAATAGTCCTCGCATCGCCAAAATAATCATAGCTCCACACACTGTCAAGTATGCGCTCCCTGGTAAGCGCAATTCCCTGATTGCTCATAAAGTAATCCAAAAGCTCAAATTCCTTTACCGAAAGTTCAATATCCTTGCCATCAATAGCTACAGTGTGTGCCGTCTTGTCCATGACAATACCACCGGCCTCGCTTATTACTGCCTCCTTGCCCAGTTTATTCGCCCTGCGAAGGAGAGCATTTACCCTGGCCACCAGTATCTTAGGAGAAAATGGCTTTGAAATGTACTCATCAGCACCAATGTCAAAGCCGTTTAATTCATCACGCTCATCGCCCTTAGCTGTAAGCATAATAATCGGCACCTTTGAAGTCTGTCTGATTTCACGGCATACCTCAAAACCATTTATCCTTGGCATCATTATATCGAGCACCAGCAGTGCTATGTCCTTCTGCTGATAAAATATATCAAGTGCCTCCTCGCCGTCTCCGGCCTCAAGTACCTCATACCCTTCCCTTGCAAGGAAATCATGCACGAGCTTTCTCATCCTGCTCTCGTCATCTACCACCAGTATCTTTATTTTGTCCACTCTGTTGCATCCTGCCTTTCATCCAGTGCTTTTTCCCTCTCTTCTACTGCCTTGCCTCTTCCTTTGTCTGAAACTCAAACCCATCAACTACATACATCATATTCCCTATTTCTAATCATCGCGCTCTGCAATCTCACCCGAACGATATGCCGCAATGAGATGCTTTAGATCAGCTATCTTTTCCTTCATCTTTATTCCGGCATCCGTATCTCCGACAAGTATTCTCTTATCAAGTACCTCTACAGCCTCACGCCTTGATACGATATCCCTCTCATCCCTTACTGCCGTCTCCGGTGATTCAAACGGCTCATGTGCTGTCAATGTCAGCCCATATGAATTGTAAATCAAGGTATATCCCGCGATGCCTGTCCGCCTGCGGTACGCCTTTGAAAAACCACCATCTATGACTATCACTCTGCCGTCGCACTTCACAGGGCTTTCACCTCTTAATCTGTGAACAGGAACATGTCCGTTTATGATATGGTCTCTTTTATCATGCAAACCAAACTCCTCGAGTATACGCTGCGCACACTCAGGCTTGTTTATATAGTCATAATAAAAGTTTTTCTTTTCTATTTTCATGTCATCGTCATCTATAAAATATCTCTCAAACGTAGCCATCTTATTTCTGCCATAAAGCGGAGAATATGGTGCTGTCCATATGTACCACATGATATCGCTGCCCTTTTGTCTTTCCAGCTTATCATCCGAGAAAAAAGCCTTTCTGACGTAAGTCTCCAGTATATCAAACAAAGCCTTGCCACTATACTCTTTACCGTAGATATTTACCTTTGCGAAGCTTCCGTCCTCCTCCATCGGGATGCATCCGTGGAAAAGCAGATTGCCATTATATACCTTGTACATGCTGCCTTTTTTAAGCAACAGCCCAACGTGGTTTTTAAGCTTCTCGCAATGAATAAACGAGCTCCTGAGCCTCTGTATGACTTCCTCTTCCCCCTCTGTCAGCCTGTAAGGATCAGCCGGGTCAATTGTCGGAAAGCTTGTATCAAGAAGCTTATAAGTTCTGCCCTCAAGCTCTATAGTGCCATGTTCATAATCAATATGTTCCAAGAGCAATCGCTCCTTCATGCCATACTCAGGCCACTTCTTAATGAGCTGTCCCTCCAGCTTGAAACGTATGATGGCAATGGCCTTGTGCATCTTCTTTATCAGATCACTCTCCATATTATCTGCGCCACTTGGAGCCACCTTAAACACAAATCTGGTGCATGGGTCATCCTTGTAAGCCTTCAGTGCAAACGTAGCAAGCGGAAGCATATTTATGCCATAGCCCTCCTCGACCACGTCCAGATTACCATATCTGATACTGTTTCTGACAACAGTTGCAATACATGCAGGATTTCCTGCGGCTGCCCCCATCCAGATAATATCGTGATTGCCCCACTGTATATCCAGCGAGTGATATCTGCACAGCCTGTCCATTATCAGATGTGGCCCCGCTCCCCTGTCATATATATCACCAAGCACATGCAGATGGTCAACAGCAAGTCTCTGAATAAGCTCGGAAAGCACCACTATAAACTCCTCCGCAGTGCCCAGCTCCACTGTTGTATTGATGATTGACTCGTAGTAAGCCTCCTTGTTTAACACCTCCGGCTTTTCTGTGATGAGCTCCTCTATAACATATGCATACTCCTCCGGCAAAGCTTTTCTCACCTTGGAGCGCGTATACTTTGATGAAACGGTCTTGCACACCTCTATCAGCTTATAAAGAGTCGTCTTATACCACGAATCCATATCCGGCTCGTCCTGCTTAATAAGCTCCATCTTTTCCCTCGGGTAGTAGATGAGTGTGGCAAGCGCAGCCTTGTCAGCCTTGTTCATCGCCAGACCAAATACATCATCTATCTTCTTTCTTACAGCCCCAGAACCATTTTTCAGCACATGGGAAAAGGCTTCATACTCACCATGCACATCAGATACAAAGTGCTCTGTGCCCTTTGGCAGGTTTAAAATAGCCTGCAGATTGATAATCTCAGATGATGCCTTGCCTATTGTCGGATACATCTCCGACAGCTGTTCCAAATAATGTAAGTGTTCTTTATCAATTGCTATATCATTCATTTATATCTAGACCTCGTAATACTGATTCATCACCTAATAAAACATTGTACCAATTAGCTGTGCTCTAATCAATGCCTCAGACACATTTATTTCAAAAAATTTTTTGATATTATTATAATAAAGCTGCATTTGTTTAAATAAAAAAGTGTAAGCTGCATTCAGCTTACACTCAGACCGTAGACAAAGTGCTCCGAGAAACTTCCGTTTCTCGGAGCATTTTTCTTTGTGTTTATGAAATTTATTCCGAAAACAGGAAATTTTCCCTTGGATTATGCCATCCGTAATCCCCATTCCTGCTTGCATTTTGCAAGCTTTTTTAAATTCATGCACGCAAACGTAAGCGCGACTTTCATTGTCATCCGCGCTTTGCCATACAACTGCGTATATCGAAATCCGTGGTTTTCCTTTGCCGTTCCAAAGATTCTTTCAATCGTTTCTTTTCTGT
>ENA-OQKL01000567-OQKL01000567.1-human-gut-metagenome-genome-assembly--contig:-NODE-567-length-11490-cov-3.897210_pt1 | contig 11490 bp, 11 predicted proteins | sample MGYA00242779_ERZ504800 | MGnify/ENA primary metagenome ERZ504800 (study PRJEB26092, sample SAMD00036410) | human gut metagenome | host: Homo sapiens | study: EMG produced TPA metagenomics assembly of... | reverse complement strand
GCAGGGCATCCGCTTTATCAAGGGCCGTCTGTCATTCAAGGGGAGTGAGATTGACCGCAGTTTCAGCTGGTCAAGGCTGGATGCGGCATTGGACCATAACCATGTCACGTCCCTGGAAAATGACGTTTCCCAAAAGCAACCATGCCATGAACAAAGTCATGGTTCTGTTATTGATAACCTGGTCGAAGTCATCGGTACGGGCGGCGTGTTCATGCCGTCGGTGGCACCGACGGAGGACGAGAAAGAGGCGGAACGCCTGCGGAGAAAGAAGAAGCGCAGGAAAGGAAGGAGTTTGTAAACTAGTATGTATAACGAAAAAACTTTGAAAGATGAAACAGGAAAATTATCTGGAAGGCATCTACGGATGCCTTGAAAGGATCGAGAAGAAAGTGGAGGCACTGCCCGTGGAAGGCACAAGCCCCATAGTTGAAAACCGGACCATTTCCCCGGAAGGGATTGCGGAACTGAAAATCCGTCTGGAACGCCTGCAATCCGCAGTGGAGAAAAACAGTTCGGAAATAGCAGCGGTACGTAGCAATACCGCCCGGTTGTCGGAAGGCAGGCCGTTGTCTGCCGAAACGTTTGCCGGAGAAATGGAAAAGACAAGGGACAGCCTGCGGCAGGACAGCCAGGCGGTAAAGGAAACGGTAAGACGGCTGGATGAGAGAATGGTCCTGTTGAAAAAGGAACCGGTACACAAACTGGTGACCTACCGTCTGGAAAGCGCATCCAAGGCGGTGGTAACGACAGCTTCAGCACTGATCCTGGCACTGGTCGTTTCCGTCTGGACCAACTGTAACCAGTACTGCACGAACCGGCTTTTGAAGGATGCCGATTTGAAATACCGTGCCATCAGGATCTGCCTGCCCGGGGGATGATCCCGACATCGCCTTCCTGGAGAAGCATTTCACCATCGAGCGGGACGAGGAAAAGATCCGGCGTGTGGAAAGGCTGGTGACCGCTTTTGAGGACTCGGTCAGGAACCGCATCCGTAATCATGAAATGGCGGCCTACAAGGACAGTCTGGCGCACCGGCTGTTCAGGGAGGCACAGGAAATCAGGAAGCAAGTGGACAATCCTAATTCAAAATGACTGCACTATGGCAACAATCAAAACCAAATTCAGGTCCTCGTCCGTGGAAGGCAGGGAGGGGACGCTCTATTTCCAGATCATCCACGGAAGGGTGGCGCGCCAGATAAACACCGGCTACAGGCTGTTCCCTTCGGAATGGGACGGATGCATGTCGGAAATCATACTGCCGGTATCCGGTGATGCCAGAAGAAGCCTCCTGCTTGCGTTAAAGGAGCGGATGGAAAAAGACATCCGCCGTCTGGAAAGTATCATTGCCGGACTGGAACGTTCCGGCGGTACCTATCCCGCCGGCAGGGTTGTCGAACTTTTTCACAACCCGCCCCCTGAGGACAGCCATAATTTCATGGCCTTCGGAAAGAGGCTCGTGGAGGAACTGGAGCGTGTCGGCAAGAAGCGCACCGCCGAGAGGTACACCACCGTACTGAACAGCTTCACGCACTTTCGGGGCAGGGACGGCGACATCCCGCTGGAGGATATCGGCTCCACCCTCATGCTGGAATACGAGGCATGGCTGAAGGACAAGGGGATATGTCCGAACAGCACCTCCTATTACATGCGGAACCTGCGTGCCGTCTACAACCGTGCGGTGGACAGGGAACTGACGGTACAGCGCAGCCCTTTCAAGCATGTCTACACCGGAATAGACAAGACCGTAAAACGTGCTGTTCCATTGAAAGCGGTCCGCATGATACGTGACCTGGACCTGCGTCTTTCCCCGGGCATGGAATACGCCAGGGACATGTTCATGCTGAGCTTTTATACCCGGGGCATGTCGTTCGTCGACATCGCCTACCTGAAAAAGGCTGATCTGAAGAGCGGCGTGCTGACCTACCGCAGGCGGAAGACCGGCCGGCGTCTGTCCATTAAATGGGAGAAGCCCATGCAGGAGATCCTGGACAGGTATGGCCACAATGACAGCCCCTACCTTTTTCCGGTCATCAGGGATACGGCCAAGGATGCCGTGCGGCAGTACAGGAGCGCAGCGCATTTCATCAACGGAAAACTCAAGGAACTCGGGAAACGGCTCGGGCTCGGTATGCCGCTCACCATGTATGTAGCTCGACATGCATGGGCGAGTATTGCCAGAAGCAAGAATGTGCCGCTGGCAACCATCAGCGAGGCGATGGGACATGATTCGGAAAACACGACCAGAATCTACCTCGCCTCGCTGGACACCTCACAAGTGGACAAGGCAAACGACATCATACTCAAATCCTTATAACGGGGACGGATGCGGCACGCAGAATAACGGACAAAGGCTGTGCCGTTCCTGCTTCTCTTTTTAAGAGAAATATTACACATTGCAAAGATAGGAAAAATATAGGAAAATATCCACTTGTATGATAAAAAACAGTTTTCTTCGAAAGAAAATGTTTCAAATTCCGGTTTAATTGTCAAACAAATCCTCGTCAGGTTTCATATATAGCATCTGATTATCAGAACTATCCCTTTCCGGTATTTCTCTTAAAAACGAAAAGTACCAGAAAAGATCCATGAACTGTCAATATAGCGGCAGGATACCGTTGGAGATATTCTTATTGACAATTTAAAACCCGGATGTTTTTAAAAAAACGGATTTTTAGAAGGTCGTTTTGTAATACAATAAAAACTTGTTAGAGCATATGGCTCGTTTTCTTTGGCAAGAGAAATATTACAATGCGCAAAATTACGTAAAATATTGAAAAAACAATAGAAAACGGGTGATAAAATTAACCAAAACATTCATACAGAGTGTATTTGCTTAACATATGTTGGATAAGTACCATAATGCCGTTCCGTATTTCTATCTGTCCGTCAACCAGTTACGTAAAATATGATCCCCGGATATTTCTCTTGCCAAGAGAAGTAGCGGCAGAAGCCTCGGAAATGAGGTCTGTACACTTTGTCAAAAGTATGGGACTGATAGTGGATATTATGAATAAAGGAAATGTAATCCGTTGTAATACATACCAATATACGAATTGGCATGAACTAGGGGTATATCCTCACCTATAAAATAATCCCGGCAATATGGGTATGAGTTTTTCTACGGTGGAAGAAAAAAAGCAGGTCCGCTGGTTCGTCATGCGCGCCTACAAGAATGAGAAAATGGCGGAGGACAGGCTGAAGGACAAAGAATACGGTCTGGAATATTTCATTCCGAAACATTACGCCGTAAAGACCTATCACGGGATGAAGTCGACAAGGCTGGTGCCGGTCATACCGAGTCTGGTTTTCGTCCACGCCAGCCACTCGCAGATCACCGAATTCAAGAAACGGTACAACTTCCTGCAATTCACCATGTGGAAAAAAAAGCACGGGTATGGAATATATCACCGTGCCAGACGACCAGATGGACAGTTTCATCCAAATAGCTTCCCTGCATGAGGAGGATACGGCCTATTATAAGCCGGATGAAATCGACGTACGGAAAGGTACCCGTGTATGTATCCACGGCGGCAAGCTTGATGGAGTTAAGGGTGTGTTTATGCGGGTAAAAGGGAAACGCAACCGCCGGGTGGTCGTGATGCTTGAGGGGATTATGGGGATATCGGCTGAGGTTCATCCCGATTTGATTGAAGTCATTTCCTGATATGGAAAAGTCTGGAATCCTTATTCACGGTTTTACGCAAATTAAAAAACAATATCTGAATATATGTATTTTTGGATTGTAAATTGTTCACTGGCATTTTTGCTTTGTGTTCTCTGTGCGGGTATCGTCATTCCCCAGATTCTGCTAATCGCTTTTCGCAAACAGCTGTTCGACCTTCCCGATGAACGGAAGATACATCATTGTGCGGTGCCACGATTGGGTGGTATCGCGTTCAAACCGGTCGTGTTTTTCACCATAGCTTTGTTACTGGGAATCAATATGGCACTGGGGCATTCGGAAATGTTGTCTGAAATCGGAAACAATGTACGGCCTTTGGCTTTTGCTTTCTGCTCCATCATGGTACTGTATCTGGTCGGCATGGCCGATGACCTAATTGGTATCCGTTATCGTGCCAAGTTTGTCATCCAGATCCTGTGTGGCGTGATGCTTATCGCCGGTGGAATATATATCAATAACCTGCACGGCATCCTAGGTATTCATGCGGTTCCGTTATGGCTGGGGTATCCTTTGACCATTTTAATCGTGGTCTTCATCATCAATGCCATCAACCTGATCGACGGCATTGACGGGTTGGCTTCCGGGCTATGCAGTGTCGCCTGCCTGTTTTACGGTCTGATTTTTTTCATGCTCCACCAGCATGTCTATGCCATACTGGCGTTCGCCACATTGGGAGTGTTGGTACCGTTCTTCTATTACAATGTTTTCGGGAACGCCGAGCACGGAAGGAAGATCTTCATGGGTGACACAGGTAGTTTGACCGTTGGCATGATGCTCTGTTTCCTCAGTCTCAAACTGACCATGTGCGGTCTAGACGATAATACAGGAAATGTACATCCGATGGTGCTGGCCTTCTCACCCTTGCTGGTTCCATGCTGCGATGTGGTCCGGGTCTACCTGCATCGGGTACGCAACGGAAAGAACCCGTTCCTGCCGGACAAGAACCATATCCACCATAAGCTGCTTGCTCTCGGAATAAAGCAGCGCAATACCATGATCATCATTGTTTCCGTGTCAACTATATTCATACTGCTCAATATTCTTCTGTCCCTTTATCTCAATGTGAACTGGATCGTTTTGGGTGATATATTGATATGGACTCTCGCCAACATCAGGCTGACAAAATCTATCGCACAACTTCAATCGGAACAGAAAACCAACAAATAAAAATCAATAAATATGAAAATCAGATACATTTTATCCTTATTAACCGTGGCCTTTCTATTGGGATCATGTGCCACACCGAAAGTCGCTTATTTCACGGACCTGAAACGGGGTACCGCAGAGCAAGTCTTGAACCCGCTGGAAATCCGGATACGTCCAGAAGACAAGATTTCCATACAGGTCAACAGCAAAGACCCCTTATTAATGAACCTTTTCAACCTTCCGATCATATCCCGACAGATTGGTACGACATCAGGTACATCCAATAGTCAGGGAATATCAGGATATACAATAAATAAGGATGGGGATATTGATTTTCCTGTGCTGGGACATATCCATGTGGCAGGAATGACACGCGCGGAGATCGCCTCGTATATAAAAGAGGAATTGGTTTCAAAGAATCTCGTGAAAGACCCCGTTGTTACAGTGGAGTTTATGAACCTGACCGTTTCAGTGTTGGGCGAGGTTGCCACCCCCGGACGTTTCAATATCGAAAAGGACAAGCTGACACTTTTGGAGGCCTTAAGCATGGCCGGGGACCTTACCGTCTATGGGAAACGGGAAAACGTGCTGGTACAACGGGAGGAAAACGGGAAAAAAAACCCTGTATCAGGTCAACCTGAATTCGGGATATGACCTTTATGCCTCTCCTGTGTATTATTTGCAGCAGAACGATATCGTTTATGTGGAACCCAACTCAATGAAAGCACGGCAGGCGACCGTCAACGGCAATAACGTCCGCTCAGCCTCTTTCTGGATGTCATTGGCCTCGTTGCTGACGACCATTACCGTGTTGATTGTAAAATAATATAGAATCAGATATGATGACCGTAAATCAAAAGAATATAAAACCGGGGCAGCAGGATGATTTCCTGCGAATACAGGACCTGTTATACCTGTGCCTCGCAAGATGGAAGTGGTTCGTCTTGTCTTTAGCGGTAACGATCGGTGCCGCTACTGCCTATCTGTTACGCACTCCTGCCGTATATACACGTACCGCTTCGGTATTGATCAAAGAGGATTCCAAAGGCAAGTCGGTCTCCTCGGATTTGGAATCCTTCTCGGAGTTCGGGCTGTTTCAATCCGGTACAAATGTGAATAACGAACTCATCACCTTTCGATCACCGTCTTTAATGACCGAAGTGGTTAAACGGTTGCGTCTGGATATGAATTACTTCGTTCGGGGAAAATTCCACCGTCAGGTAGCCTATGGACTGACATTACCGGTGGATGTAACGATAAATGACTTGCCTGAGAATGAATCAGCCGGTTTTACGTTGGAAATACAGCCGGACGGTACGTTATACCTATCCGACTTTATACGTAACGGGACAGATCTTGAAGAAAAGGACGTAAAGGGAAGCTTGCTCGACTCCATCACTACGCCATTGGGAAAAATCATTATCCATACAACACCCAATTACGTGAAAGGCGAGGCATATACATTATATGTAGGCAAATCCAGTCTGTATAACGCCGTCAACTCCTGCTCGTCCAATCTGTCCGTTTCATTGAACAGCGAGAAAGCGTCAGTCATAGACTTGTCATTCAAGGATAACTCCACACAGCGGGCAGAAGATGTATTGAGCATGTTGATTTCCGTTTATAACGAGAATTGGGTGAAGGACAAAAACCAGATCGCTGTCAGCACCTCAATGTTCATCAACGAGCGTCTGGGCGTAATCGAACGGGAACTGGGAAATGTGGACGAGGATATCTCCTCTTACAAGTCAGAACATCTGTTGCCCGACGTGCAGGCGGCATCGAGTATGTATATGGCTCAAAGCAGTGCGGCCAACGCGCAGATCCTGTCCCTGAACAACCAGCTTTATATGACCCGTTACATCCGGAACTATTTAGCCAACGATGCCAACCGTACCCAACTGCTTCCGGCCAACTCCGGCATTGAAAGCGCCAATATTGAATCGCAGATTGCCGAATACAACAAGCAACTGTTGCAGCGCAACAGTCTGGTTGCGAACAGCAGCACGGAAAATCCGCTGGTCGTGGATATGGATCAGGCTCTGGCATCCATGCGTGGGGCGATAATCAGATCTATCGACAATCAGATAGTGACCTTGAATTCGCAGATAAAAAGTTTGCGGCAGACGGAGCAACAGACGACATCACGTATAGCGGCCAACCCAACACAGGCCAAGTACCTGCTTTCGGTGGAGCGCCAACAGAAGGTAAAGGAAGCTCTTTACCTATTCCTGTTGCAAAAGCGTGAAGAGAACGAACTCTCACAGGCGTTCACGGCTTATAATACCCGCATTGTTACCCCGCCACACGGCAGCATGTTGCCGACATCCCCTGTGCATAAAAATATCTTTATGGTCGCATTCGCTCTGGGGCTGCTCATTCCGATAGTCATTATCTTCATGCGCGAGAATATGAATACCCGTGTACGGGGAAGGAAAGACCTGGAAAACCTGACTATACCGTTCATCGGTGAAATTCCGCTGTTCACAAGAAAGAAAAAAGGGATATTAGGAAAGAAACCGCAGGAAGTCAAGGCCGTTATCGTCAAGGAGGGCAACCGTGACATCATCAACGAGGCATTCCGCGTATTGCGTACCAACCTGGAATTTATGACCGGCAAGGACAAGACTTCGAATGTCATCATCATGACCTCATTCAATCCGGGCAGCGGCAAATCGTTTCTGACCATGAACATCGCCGTGAGCCTTGCCATCAAAGGAAAAAAAGTGCTGGTAATCGACGGAGACCTGCGCCACGCCTCTGCATCATCCTATATCGACTCTCCTGACAAGGGATTGAGCGACTATCTGGGAGGTCGTATCGATAATCTGGATGAGATCATCGTACCCGATCCGAAACATAAATCTATGGATATACTACCCGTGGGAACGATTCCTCCTAACCCAACGGAATTATTGTTCGACGAGCGGTTAAAGCAGACAATCGATACTGTAAGGGAGCAATATGACTATGTGCTGATCGACTGTCCGCCCGTTGAACTGGTGGCCGACACGCAAATTATTGAGAAACTGGCCGACCGTACCGTTTTCGTAGTTCGTGCAGGATTACTTGAACGGAGTATGCTTGCTGAATTGGAGAAAATCTACGAGGAGAAAAAATACAAGAACATGTCCCTGATCTTGAACGGGACCGAGGGAAGTGGCGGTCGCTATGGATACCGTTATGGCTATCGATATGGTTATCACTACGGTTACGGCTCAGGATACCACTAAGGTTCCGACGGAAAACAGGGTGGGGATAAATGGATGATTATTAATTAAAAAAATAAAATGTTTTATATAAAAATACTCGTATCATTGTGTGGCCATTCAGGAAACGTATATCGCTGAAAGATAGCGGTATATTCAAGAATTTTACCGACTGTCACTCGCACATTCTGCCGGGTGTGGACGACGGTGTGCAGACGATGGAAGAAGCATTGGAAATACTGCGCCTGTATGAAGAGTTGGGCATAAAATCCGTATGGCTTACACCGCATATCATGGAAGATATGCCCAACACCACACTGCACCTCCGGGAGCGTTACGCTGAACTTCAAGCCACCTATAGCGGTCCGATAAAACTGCATCTGGCCTCAGAGAACATGCTTGACAACCTCTTCGAGGAACGGTTGGAAAAGAACGATCTGCTGCCCTTGGGTGAAAGCGGTGACCATCTACTGGTGGAAACCTCCTACTTTAACCCTCCGATGGGATTGAACAACATTCTGCTCCGCATCAAGGCTAAAGGCTATTATCCCATTCTTGCCCATCCGGAACGGTATGTTTATATGGGTGAGTCGGATTATCAACAATTAAAAGACATGGGAGTGAAGTTTCAGTTCAATCTTCCGTCAATAGCGGGTATGTATGGCAACCGGATTAAGAAAAAAGCCATGCTGCTATTAAAAGAAAAGGCTATTACTCATATAGGAACGGACATTCACAATTACAATATATTTCAAAAGTTCATTTGTACGAGTATTACAAAAAACTATACAAAACTATTTAATTGATAGTCAGACTGTTATAGTTTAAATAGATTATAATTATCGGTTATTAAGACCTGTAGATTCTGTTTAACTTTTTCTCTCTAGGTGGATTTGCATAAAATACATACAAAAAAATCCAACAGGCTGGAATTCAATGGAAATTGTAACAATCGACTTGGAGCAGATACACACAATCTCTCTTTTATCCAAACCAGTCTTAAAATAAATCATTACACCCCTATCAAGCAATAGGCTTGCAACTTCAACATAAAACCAACAATCCATATGTCATTAACAAAGTTTTAGTTACTGGTGGAGCGGGATTCATCGGCTCCAATTTATGTGAGTATTTATTGGCTCACGACTATGATGTAATCTGTTTGGATAATTTTTCCACAGGTAAACCTGAAAACATTTTTCCATTTCTACAACGATATCCGAATAGTTTAAACTTATCGTAGAGATATACGGAATCTGAACGATTGTAAGTAAGACTGTAGAAAATGTAGATTACGTTATAGCATGAAGGAGCATTAGGCTCAGTTCCAACGTTCTATCTAAAGATCCTATAACTACAAATGAAACTAATATATCGGGATTCTTAAATATGCTGACAGCCGCTCGCGATGCCAATGTAAAGCGGTTTTATATATGCAGCAAGTTCTTCTACATATGGAGACAGTCAGTCTCTTCCCAAAGTAGAAGATGTGATTGGTAAACCGCTTTCGCCTTATGCCATAACAAAGTATGTAAACGAGCTTTACGCCGATGTGTTTGCCAAAACCTATGGAATGGAATGTATCGGCTTACGATATTTCAATGTTTTCGGTCGTCGTCAAGATCCATTCGGGGCATATGCTGCGGTGATTCCTTTGTTCGTTAAGAAATTCATGGCTCATGAGAGTCCTGTCATTAACGGAGATGGTGAATATAGCCGCGATTTTACTTATATAGACAATGTGATTCAAATGAACATGCTGGCTATGACCACGACAAATCCGAATGCAACCAACCAAGTATACAATACTGCTTTCGGAGAACGCACCACATTAAACCAGTTGGTCGGTTACTTGAAAGAATTTTTGAGTGAATTTGACCCCGAAATTGCCAACGTGAAAATAATTCATGGTCCCAACCGCTTGGGGGATATTCCCCATTCCTTGGCATGTATTGATAAAGCAAAATCCCTTTTAGGTTACAATCCTCAATACAGTATGCGTGACGGTTTGAAAGAGGCTGTCAAATGGTATTGGAAGAATATTTAAAGTAATAATAACAGATGAAATTATGAATGAAACTAAAATTTGCGTAATTGGTCTTGGTTACGTAGGGCTCCCTTTGGCTCGTCTTTTCTCGACAAAGTATAAAACGATAGGTTTTGACATGAACCAAGCTCGTGTGACTGCTTTGATGGCAGGTCATGATGCGACACTCGAAGTGTCAGATGAACTACTCCAATCTGCCCTTGCCAATGGTTTTAAGTGTACTGCCAATATAGAGGAAATCCGTGATTACAATTTTTATGTAGTTGCCGTTCCCACTCCGGTAGACAAAAACAACAATCCGGATTTGACTCCGCTTTACGGTGCCAGCACAACTGTTGGTAAGGTAATCTCCAAAGGGGATATTGTGGTGTATGAATCTACTGTTTATCCAGGTGTTACAGAAGACGAATGTATCCCGGTTGTGGAAAAAGTGTCCGGATTGAAATTTAATGAAGATTTCTTTGCTGGCTATAGCCCTGAACGTATAAATCCGGGAGATAAACTTCATACAGTAGAAAAAATCAAAAAGGTTACTTCCGGTTCTACGCCTGAAATAGGTAAGAAAGTAAATGAGGTATATGCTTCTGTAATTACCGCCGGTACACATCTCGCTCCTACGATGAAAGTAGCGGAAGCAGCCAAAGTAATAGAAAACTCACAGCGTGATATCAATATCGCATTTGTGAATGAGCTATCCAAGATATTTACTAAAATGGGCATTGATACACAGGATGTACTGGAAGCAGCTTCTACCAAATGGAATTTCCTGCCATTTAAGCCTGGGCTGGTTGGAGGCCATTGCATTGGAGTTGATCCGTATTATTTGGCTCAATGTGCACAACGTCACGGTTATAATCCTGAGATAATCTTAGCCGGTCGCCGAATGAACGACGGTATGGGGGAATATGTGGCCAACCAAGTTGCGAAATTGATGCTGAAGAAAGGAATACAGGTGCTCAACTCTCATATCCTCATATTAGGGTTTACTTTTAAAGAAAACTGTCCTGATGTGCGGAACACAAAGGTTATAGATATTTACAATGCTTTGCGAGAGTATAACGTACATATCACCGTATATGATCCTTGGGCCAATCCTGATATAGTTATGCGAGAATATGGAATCTCGGTAACGAACCAACATCCTTTGGATAAGAAATTCGATGCGGCAATTATAGCTGTAGCACACGAACAGTTTATAGGCTTTGATGTAAAAACGTTACTAAATGCTCAACACGTCATATTCGATGTTAAAGCTATCTTTGAAAAAAACGTTGTAGATGGTAGACTCTAATCGGATTGTCTCCTTTGACATATTGAAAGGGGGAGGAATTTTATTGGTCATCCTTGGTCATATACAAATCCCTTACATGTTGAAAACCGTTATTTACAGTTTTCACATGCCCCTT
>ENA-OQKL01000565-OQKL01000565.1-human-gut-metagenome-genome-assembly--contig:-NODE-565-length-11514-cov-1.777466_pt1 | contig 11514 bp, 12 predicted proteins | sample MGYA00242779_ERZ504800 | MGnify/ENA primary metagenome ERZ504800 (study PRJEB26092, sample SAMD00036410) | human gut metagenome | host: Homo sapiens | study: EMG produced TPA metagenomics assembly of... | reverse complement strand
AGTTGAACGCTGAGCTTATTGCAGAGGGTTTCACTCCCATGAAAACCAAATTTCAAACGGAGAAAGATAAGTTGCGCGATTCCATTACTGCTGCGGCAAAGAAAGCAAAATCTTTTGAAGAATTCAGCCGCCTACTCCAAACCGAATCCAACATTTTGGTAAAAGACCACCGTGGTCGATTTAGTTACCTTCTCCCGGACAGAGAAAAATACATCTCTGCCAGAACTCTGGGAACCAGTTTTGACCGTGAACATCTTCTGACGCTTTTTGAAAGTAATGCGATTACCGCTGCAAAAGAAAAAAACGCAATGGAGTGTTGCTGACTCCATTGCCGTTCTCTATATCAAGTCCAATCTTCGTCTGGTAGTGAATTTGCAGGACTGCGTAAAAGCCCAGCAAAGTCGCGCCTATGCTCAGAAAGTCAAAATTTCCAATTTGCAGCAGATGGCAAATACCATCGTCTATGTACAGCAGCATGGTTATAATAGCTATGAAGATTTGAAAAAAGCGCGCGATGAACTGTCCGTCAAAATGTCCGATGCCCGCAACACCGCCAAATCTACCGATGCCGACTTAAAGCGGCTAAACGAGAAGATTCACTATCTGGGGCAGTATCTTTCCACAAAGGCTACATACAAAGAATTTTTGCAGGCGGGCAACAAGAAGCTGTACCGTTCTGCACATCAGGATGAAATTGCCAGATACGAAGGAGCCGTTCAATTCTTGAAACGCAATTCCACGGATGGCACAATTCCCACGATGAAAAATTTACGAGCAGAAAAGGAAAAGTTGCTTTCTGTTCGAACTGCACAATACGAAAGCTACACCTATTTCAAAGATTACTACCACGAACTGCAAACCGCTTGCAGGAATGTTGATATGATTCTTGAGACGGAACACACGCAGCAGCACAGCCGTACCCAGCCCAAGCGCAGCTACGAACAATCTATTTGATACAAACGGAAAAGCAGGTACAAGACCTTTCTTCCATGAAGTCTTGTACCTGCTCTCTTTTGTTTCTATACTTTCAATGGCTCAATTTGATTGGTTTTACGGTTGAAAAAGTATTCTTCTTTTTGGCATTGCTTGTAGCCAGTTCTCAGATAATACAGTGTAAACCTTGCCTCGGTTCTATTTATTTTATACAGGTCAATCCCAAAATGGTAGTTTATATGGCGTACAAGTCTTTTTACTTTGCGCGCATCGCCCTGTCCCGGTTTAGATGCTTTCTTCATCTCACAGCAAAAAATGTTATAGTTGAAACTTCTTCTTTTATGTAAAACAATATCTGGTGCCGTCCATCTTTCTTTTTATCTTCACTTCCCGGATATTTAGGTTTTATGTCAGTGTCCATGCGATTATATTCAATATCAATCACCAATTCTGGCATCGGGAAGATTTCTCGATAGATTTTATCCATGTGCATTGCGATTTTGCCGGCAATCGTTCGTTCCTGCGCCCCCGTAACAAACAATTCTGTATCGTTCTCATAAAACAGCGTTAATGCCCGTTCCCATAGCAGAAGAACTTTTTCTTTTTCTTCGCAGCCCTGCACCTTGGTTTCCCCCATTTCCTTATTTTTTCTATTATGTACAACCATTTTACAAATAGCAAGACCTTTCAATAAAAAGAGTGGCAGTTCCTTTTAGGGGAACCACCACTCTACATCATAACGGATTTTTAATTTCTACGACTTCGCTCCTGCTGTTGCTGCTGAGTCTGCTCTTTCTGTTTCCGCTCTGCTTGCTTGATATGCAGCCGATCCAGCACCGACCATCTGCCACCAATGCGCCGTGGCTTTTTCGGCACGTTGTTCACGCAACCATCTATCATGTCGTAATTCTGCTCTGTGCCGGATTCCCGCGCACGTTCATACGTTCCGTTCGTCAAGCATTTTTCATGCTCGGTCATATCCTGCTGCTTTTTTTCAGCACGCTGAACATACTCTGTAAGTGTGGAGCGAACATTTTCAAAGCCGTTCGGAGCATCTGTCACAAATACGCCTTTACTGTCTACCACGACTGGAGAAACAGCATCTTTGCGCTGCTCATTGCGCATCATAAAAAAGCAAACACCCTCGACAACTTCGCTGTCATACGGAAGCCACGTTCCAGTCTTTCCATCAATCTGATAATTGGGAACCATGTAGATGACAGTGTTTCCGGCTGCATCAGCATCCATAAAGCCACCGAACTCTACCAGTTCCTCTTTATCGACGTAGAAAAACTTACGTCCCTTTTCTTCATCCCATACGATCACATCGCCAACACCAAAGGAGCGGCCAATAAATGTGTTTGGCCGCTTTTCTTCCAACCGTTTCCGGGCTGTCATTGGCGTATCGCTGGGTGCAGGCTTTCCTTTGTACGCACTCTGGTAATTCTGATGATGGATCAGGAACCCGTCCTCTACCTGCTGCGCATAGGATTTTGCCCAATGCTGATGATGTACCTCTTTGATTTGGAAAACTCTATACTGGTTTATCATTTACGGTTTTCTCCTTTTCCGGCTCCTACCGGCCTATGCCACTCCAACTCCAGACCCCTTGAACTGCTGCTCATTCAACTGCTGCATCTTCGGAATCGTCTGCTGGACAAGCGCAGCCATCTCTGCATCCGCCGCCAAAAGCGGCTGAACCTCTGTCAACACCTGAATCGTATCTTTGAGTGTCGGCTGCTCAAACATCGCCATCAGCATCAATTCCAGTTCATCAAAGCGTACATTGCTCATAACTCCATTCCTTTCGTTTTTGCTTTCTTCGGCTTATCCTGTTCCTGTGCAAGCTGCTCCTGCTTTTTGGCTTTCAGACTGCGCAGGGCATCCAGAACAGACTTTTTCGTGTTGCTGCGTTCCTGCTCTTTACTCTGCTGCCGTGCTACCATCAGTTTTTCCATATCGGAAATAGCCTGCTGCACCAGCTTATCATCCCTGAAGTAGTTGATGGAGTTGATGTTCTCACGCTGCACTTTGTCGTTCACGACCAGCTCATACATTCCAACAAAGCCGCCATCTTCCTCGATGCAGAATCCAATGCACTTGTCAGCATTCATCCGTTCGGACGGAATCTTGTCATAGGCTTCCAAGGCTTCTTCCATGGTCAGATGGTCGTGGAACTCTCCCGCAAACGTAAACTCCAAACACTTCGCAACATAAAAGCTGAGCGTTTCTTCCGGCACAGGTCTTTCTGCAGCGAGTTTTTCTTTCAAAACCTCTGCCTGCTGTTCCGCCACCGTATCGGCCTGTTCCCGCAGCTCTGCCGCGTCCATGACTTTACTCTCTGCCGCATCGCAGCCGAACTCTGTCAGCAGCTCCGTCATAGCCTCCTGCACAGACTTATCTCCGTCCGTTTCAAGGATACCGCCATCCCGCTCCGTGAAGTCCTTATTATATAAGGTATAGTCGAAGCCATCGTCACAGGTCTGAATGTGGAAATAGGCATCCGGCAGTTTGTAGGCCAGCTCCACATCCTGCACGGCTAACGCCCCCTGCAACGGCTGCACAACATGATTCTGAATATATGGGTTATCCCAGCCCGAAACCGTTTTGTAGTCCTCCACGATGGTGTCAATGCCGTTCCTGCACTGCAAAATATCCAGCGACCCCGGCAGTGGATCAGAATTTTTCTCCACGCCCAAGGCTTTCATGTAATGGTTCGGAAGTGCCTGATACTGCGACATTGCATCGTCGAGATTTCCGAACCGCTCAATTTTCAAAGGTGCGGCCTGCAAATTTTCGACCACATAGAACTGCTTTACGAAAGGCTGCTCCTGTTCCAGTTTTTTCTGCGCATCCAGTTCTTCCCGGAACATCGTTACAAAGCCATCCAGAATTGCCGGATGGCTGTCAACCACCCAATCCGTGCGGAAGGTCATGCGCTCTGCGTTATGCTCCGGGGTACTGACCTGCTCCGCCCATTCCTTATTGCTGGGAGAAAAGCGGCCGTCGTAGTTTTTGTGGTGCAGAGTATTCGCTAGAATGTAGCCCACACGCTCCATGCCGTACTGCCGCACCACCTGATCGACTGCATCATCGCCAAGGTACATTCCGTCATAGTTGTCCGCAATCGCTTCATGGATCGCCTGCTTGCACTCGCTGTTCAGCCGATAGGATGTACGGTATAAATCCACCTCGTCATTTTCTTTGGCATAGCTGAACGGCTCATAATAGACAGGCACATCCGAATAGTCCTGTGCGCTTTTGTCCGGCACAGGCGCAGCCTTTTCAATGATCTCCGATACCACATCATCCTTATTCGGCATATTCCATTTTTCAGAAAGATACTCTTTTACCGCATCCAGAAATTCATCATCGAAGCCGTTCCACAAATCCTCCGCTATCAGCTTGCCCTGCTCATTGACCGCAACACAAGCCGCAATATCGCCGTGTTCCTCATGTTCCAGCAGGAAGAACTTCTCGCCGCCGATTTCCGTTTCATCAATGGCGTACCATGTGCCGAGATGTCCCTCAACTGCGATGTGGTCGGAATCGCCGTGGATCAGCGCATTGTTTTTCTGGTGCTGTTCCTCCATAAACTCTCGCACGGTCAACTCTGCGCCTGTGAAGTTCAGCCCTTCCTCGCCAAGTTCCAACCGTCCCTCTGCGCCAAGGTCAAGTTCTTCGGCCATCAGGACAGACGCTGCATGGTTCACCACCACAATTTTCTCCACTGCAATGGGCTGGCCTGGGTCATAGTCCGAACCGCGCAGATCATAGCGATATAAGCCCTCCGGCACATCTTCATCCCGCAGTCGGCCATTGCTGAAAAGACCAGGCTTATCAAAGATTTCGATTTCCTGCAAGTTTTTCGTTCAAAAGGTTCTCTTTCTGCAAATCCATATTCCTTTCCTTGAAAAAATCCGGCAGTTCCGCAAAACCGATACTGTCCACATAGTAGGCTTTGACCGTACTGCCATCATTGAGTACCACCACATCACTGACCGACAGCGAATGCCCTGTAAAGTCTGCCGGGCGCTGGATATTGAACCGTTCATAAATGCCATCCAGCGTATCCTTTTCCGTAAGCGGTGCGGCATAGATCAGGTCATAATCTGCACGGGAAACCGTCATACCTTTCTTCTGCACATAATCCAGCCCCATGAAACGATAGTTATGTTCCGGGTCACGCTCTGTAATCTGATAAATTCCGAACTGCTTTTCGCTGCCATACAGCAACATATTTTCCCGTTCTGCCATGTTCCGCTCCTGCTCCAAGTCTGCTATTGCTATCTGGAAGGTATCACTTCCGCGCTCGATTTCCTCTCGTGCCGTGACAAGAATCGGCCACGGGCTGATGCGGACGAGATAAATCTGCTTTCCCTCGTCATACAGTCGTAAAGCCTGTTCACGATTTATTACTGTCAGCTTAAAATCCGGGCGCGCATACTCGTTCTCTGCATAATCTTCCCGCTGCTCCAGCAGAATCGCATCCCATGCGTCTGCCTTAATGCCGAAAATGCCATCGTGCTGCTCGATTTCCTCTTGGCTTACATAATCACCTGCCGTGCCATCACGGAACAACGGATAGATTCTCTCACCAAGCCGATGCCATTCCCGGTGCGCCTTCTTTCGTCAGCGGCAGCACATCATCTTTCCGGTAGCCATAGTCGTGCATTTCCGAAAAACCAATCATCCCATCCGGGAGATTTTCGATTTTCTCCTGTGCCTCGTACATCAGGCGGTTTGACTTCTTCTTTGTCATCCTCGGCCAGTGCAGCTGCAATACCGTTTCACCAGTTCTTCCGTTGCTGCCCGGTCATCCAGCTTGAAAGCAAAATTCACGATGAGGTTTCGCTGCTCATCATCGAAAATCGTCTTTTCCTGCTCCTTATTGGCAATCAACTTTTCCGCATACTGCATCGCAGTCATACGCTCTGCGCTCCTTTCCGTGACTGCCGCTTCCAGCTTTTCCAGAAAGTCAGCTGCGGTCAATCGAATCGTATCCATCGAATCTTTCAGTTCCTTCATCTCCTTGCCGCTGGCCCAGCTCGCCACATACGGAAAAGAGTAATCGGACGTATCAATACCCAAAGCCGAGCAGACCGTAAATGCAATACTTTCGGCTTCGGTTTCTTTCGTGAGCCTGTCTTTTTCTTCGCCGCGCTGCTTCATCAAATCGCTGTTATGCAGCATCGCATGAGCGACTTCGTGGATCATCGTCTTGATGGTCTGGCTCTCGCCCATACCTGTCTGGATGCAGATTTCTTTGTCTGCATCACTGTAATAGCCTTTGGCATCCCCTTTGATTTCATCAAACCGCATCGGTACAGGCGACACCTGCTCGATTGCCGCCGTAAGCAGCGCATAGTCTTTGACACTGGTCGTCAGTTCGCTCACTTCCAGCGACGGAATCGGTTCCCCATCGGTCTGTGAAACATCAAAAACCGTCGTCACTCGGAAGCGCGGAACCACATACTCCACACGTTCCATTTCCAGTTCACCGTTTTCGTTCAGCACAGCCAGACCCGTATCCTTGTCGATTTTCTCGCGTTCTTCCACTTCCTTGATGGGAGCCGGAGCGATAATCTGGATGCCCTTTTCGCCTTTTTTGACGTAACGGTTGAACTTATTCTTCCATGCGTTAAACCCTGCCACCAGTGTGGCATCAGGCCGCTGCATAGCGATCAGTAGCGTATTGTTGAAACTGTAATTATGGAATTTTGCCATCGTGCGCAGGTACGTCGTGTACATTTCAGATGTAAAAATCTCCTTTACGCCCTGCTCCAGCCGTTCCGTGATTTCTTTCATCTGCTGTTTGCGGTCAACTGCCATGCAAGCCCTCCTTTTTCTTGACCCATCGTTTTTTCATCTGGCGCGGATATTGGTCGGCCTGTTTTGGTGCTTTTGCACCGTTCCATTCCAAGCCTCCGGCTCTGCCCTCACAGGTGTAGCCGGCAGCTTTCAGGGATGCTCCATTTTCCGTATCCAGAATGTAGGTGATCACTTTGTTGTAGCCCATGGCCCGTGCTGCACGGTATGCCGCCGCATACAAAATACTGCAAGCGTTCGGCGTTCCATCCGTACACAGGCGATTAACTTCCAGCGTATAGCCATCATCCAACCGCCGCGCCACAGGTCTGCCGCAGATAGCAACGCCCACTAACGCGCCATTTTCTGATACGCCGATGGAGAACTTATGCCCCCGCGTCGGTTTATGGTGGCGGTGATATTGCTGCACAAATGCGTTTGCCGTTTTCAGATTGATCGGTGTTAATGTCAGCAAAGACCCTCCTTTTTCAAAAATGCCCCGTTAGATTCCTTGCAGAGATCTAACGGGGTTATCCTATTTACAGTTCCATATCGTGACTTTTCCGCTTCTGGGATTTCTGCGGTTCTACGCTACGTTCTACCTGTTTTGCATGAAGCTGTGCCAGCACAGAGGGTTTTCCGCACATTGTCCGCAGTTCGCTCTGCAACGCGGCCTGCGTAGTTCACAGGCTGGCGCGGCTTATCCGCCACTTCGGTTTCGGCTGCATCCTCGTCCACTCCCAGCGCATCCTCACTGCCCTTTTTCATCCATGTTGAGCAGCGAGTTCAGCTCTGCAAGGCGCGCGGATTTTTCGGCCAGTTCCGCTTCCTGCGCAAAAGGACGTTTGGCTTCTTCCTTTGCCTGCGCCAACTGCTGTTCCAAGGTTTCCAGTCTGCGCTCTACCTGCGGCAATGCTCTTTCGATGCCTGCCAGTGCATTGGTAACGCGCAGGATATTACCCTGCGGGTCTTTGCCGACTTCCATCGAATAGTTCCATGCGCCTTTGATGGACAAGCGGAACACCTTATCGAAGTTGTCAAACCGGGAGTGCAGTTCAAACGCACCGTAGCTGCCGATCCTGCCCTCGGTGCCAGCCGCTTTCAAAGCCTTGCAAGCCTCGATAATGGCGGCACCAGCTTCCTTGCGTTCGGTGTACACCTTGCCGCTGATTTCCATAGAGAAATGGTCTTTATCCTGCGCCAGAAGCGGTTTTGCCGCTTCCATATCGGTTTTCAATGCTTCGATCTGACCCTGTGCCACAGCGATTTCTCGCGGATAGCGGCGCGCAATATCCGATTCCAAACTATAAATCTGACTGGTGTGATTGGCTTTCAGCAGCTTCAGCTTGCTGACCTGAATATCCAAGTCCATCTTTTCCTTGATGTAGGGATTGCCCGTTGCCAGTGCCTTGATTTCGGCATAAGACAGCGCGGTATCGTCCACATCGTCGCAGGCACGGACAGGCGATTTGGAAGTCATGATCTGCGAGATGAACTTCTGCTTATTTTCCAGAATCTGCCACATATACGAATCAAACGTATTTTCAGTGACGTAACGATAGATTTTCACCTGCTTATTCCGGTTTCCCTGCCGGAGAATACGTCCCTCCTGCTGTTCCAGATCAGAGGGCTTCCACGGGCAATCCAGATGATGCAGGGCAATCAACCGATCCTGAATATTGGTTCCCGCGCCAAGTTTCGGCGTAGACCCCATCAGGATACGCACCTGTCCGGCGCGCACCTTTGCAAAAAGCTCTGCCTTTTTGGTTTCGGTGTTATACTCGTGAATGAACGCCACTTCTTCACGGGGAACACCTCTCGCCACCAATTTTTCCCGCACATCATCATAAACATTGAATGTACCATCGGCTTTTGGTGTCGATAAGTCACAGAAAATCAACTGTGTTCCCCTATCCAGGGCAGATTCTTCCCAGACCTTGAACGCATTGTCCACACAGCGATTCACCTTGCTCTCCGGCTCGTCCGGCAGCATCTCGTTCATAAGACGCTGGTCGAGTGCCAATTTTCTGCCATCGTTAGTTATCTTCAGCATGTTATCGGACTTGGGATTCACATTGCCATTGCGCACGGCTTCGGCGCGATCTGCAAAGGAACTTACCATTTCCTCCTGCGTTTCGCTGGGCTTCAGCACCTCGTTGATGTACTCTGCTTCTGGCACAGGCAGGTTCAGCATATCTGCTGTCTGCACATCTGCGGACTCTTTGAATAGAGAAATCAGTTCCGGCAGATTGAAGAACCGGGCAAAACGTGTTTTCGCACGGTAGCCGGTCCCTTCCGGGGAAAGCTCGATTGCCGTGACGGTTTCACCAAAGGATGCCGCCCAATCATCGAAATGGCTCAGTCCCATCTTCTGCAGGGTGTCATACTGGAGATACCGCATAATGGTGTACAGTTCCACCATCGAGTTGCTGACCGGGGTTCCGGTTGCAAAGGTCACGCCCTTGCCGCCTGTCAGCTCGTCCAGGTACTGACACTTTGCAAACATATCGCTGGACTTCTGTGCATCGGTCTGAGCGATACCTGCGATGTTACGCATTTTTGTGTAGAGGAACATATTTTTATAGAAGTGCGACTCGTCCACAAACAGACGGTCAACACCCAGTTCCTCAAATGTAACCACATCATCCTTTCTCGTCTGGTCGTTCAGCTTTTGCAGCTTTGCTTCCAGTGTTTTCTTTGTTTTTTCCATCTGCTTGACCGTAAAACTGCGGCTGTCCTCACTCCGGGCATCTGCCAGAGCCAGCGTAATATCGTCGATTTGACGTTCTACAATGGCTTTCTGTCGTTCCGGGGAAAGCGGCACTCGTTCAAACTGCGAATGACCGATCACGATGGCATCGTAATCGCCGGTTGCAATGCGGGAGCAGAACTGCTTACGATTGCTGGGTTCAAAGTCCTTTTTCGTTGCCACCAGTACATTGGCATTAGGATAGAGTCGTAAGAAGTCTGCGCCCCACTGCTCTGTGAGGTGGTTTGGCACCACATAGAGGTTTTTCTGCGATAAGCCCAGCCTGCGGCTTTCCATGCCGGCAGCAATCATCTGGAAGGTCTTGCCGGCACCTACGCAATGCGCCAGCAACGTATTGTTGCCGTACAGAATGTGCGCTACCGCATTTTTCTGGTGCGGCATCAGAGAGATTTCCGGGGTCATGCCCTCGAAACGAATATGACTGCCATCGTACTCACGGGGACGAATCGCATTGAAAATCCGGTTATAGGTCGCACACAAATCCTCGCGGCGGTCTAAATCCTTGAAAATCCACTGCTTAAACGCTTCCCGAATGGATTCCTGTGCCTGCTGTGCAAGCATGGTTTCCTGCTTATTCAGCACACGGTGATCTCCATCCGCATCGTGAATCGTATCGTAGATTTTGGTATCCCGGAGGTTCAGTGCATCTTCCAGCAGCTTATAGGCATTGACCCGTAGGGTTCCGTAAGTGTTGGTGACAAGCGGATTGCCGCGATCCAGCGACTTGCCCGAAATGTTCCATGCACCAGAAATTTCGGAATAGGTTGCCTTAATGTCAATCCCGGCATAGTAGTTCCGGGGTTTTGAACACTTCTTTCATAAACTGCGTGATGTACTCCGGCTTCACCCAGTTTGCACCCAGCCGCACTTCGATTTCCGAAGCGTCCAGGTCTTTGGGCTGTACCCGTTTCAGGTAGTCCACATTGATTTGATATTCAGCATGGTTTGCCGCAAAGGTTTCTGCTGTGGCGAGCTTTTCACGCACATTGCCGGACAGGTATTCATCCGAGGTTTCCCACTGCTGTGTCACAGGATTTCGGAAAATCGCACCTGCCAGTTCATCCATGATCTCCTGTTCCCGGTTTGCCGCAGAGCTGCACCATAAACGGCACATCCACCTTTGCTTTCTCTCCAATGGAAAGTGCCAGGGCTTCGCTTGGCGTGTCCACTGAGGTAACAGGCTCCGGCTTACGGATGGTACGTTTGGTAAAAATATCGGCAAGCCGTTTGAGATTCTTCTCCTCATCCAGAATTTCCAGTGATGCCAGCAGACAATAGCTGCTGTCCTGTCGGAACGCCCGCTTATTGGCAGTGCTGTTGATCAGACCATACTGCGCCTTAAATGCGGTGTACTGCTGTTTCAGTTCATTCTGCAAAAGCTGAACTTCTGCATCCGAACCATCATGCAGCTGACAATCCAACAGTTTCCGGGTGGTTTCCCGAAGAGCAATCATACCCAGCACTCGCTCTGCAGTTACGGCAGGCAGTTCCACCTTATTCATAAAGGAATTTTCGCGGTAGTAAATCTGCCCATCTACGTTCGTAAAGCCGAAATTCTTCACGCTGGGGTCTGCCGGGATAGGTTCTTCCTGCACATCCAGTTCATCATCGGAAATTTCCGGCTCCGTGATGGTGGCATAGATGTTGCCGACCGCCTCTTTTAACTGCTTGGCAAGATCTGCGCCTTCGATGGGCTTGACCGTAGTTTCCTGCTTGCCGTACTGAGTGCTTTCGGTGGTAATCTCCCCCAGCACCATCTCAGGATGCTTCGCAAAATACTGGTTGATGGAGTATCCTTCCGGCGTTTCGGCAAGGTCTACCCACTCTGCCCGCTCCACCGCTGCACGGTCACGCTTCTGCAGGAACAGAATGTCAGCAACCACGCTCGTGTTGGCATTGCGCTGGAACGCATTGTTCGGCAGACGAATCGCGCCTACCAGATCGGCACGGTTGGAAAGGTACTCACGGACAGAGGAATCCTTCTTATCCATCGTACCGCTGGA
>ENA-OQKL01000563-OQKL01000563.1-human-gut-metagenome-genome-assembly--contig:-NODE-563-length-11525-cov-2.461748_pt1 | contig 11525 bp, 13 predicted proteins | sample MGYA00242779_ERZ504800 | MGnify/ENA primary metagenome ERZ504800 (study PRJEB26092, sample SAMD00036410) | human gut metagenome | host: Homo sapiens | study: EMG produced TPA metagenomics assembly of... | reverse complement strand
CCGAAGTGAAACTGCACGCCGTAGCTTTCAAGGTACTTCACCATCGGCTAGAATCATGGACTCATACTGGTTGTACTTTGTAAAGCGCAGTGCCTTGAAATCCGGCAGTACCGCCGATGTGGTGGATAAAGCGCTGAATGTACAGCTTCATCTCGAGTGCGGAGTGCCAGGTTTTCAAAGGCGAACATCGTGCGCCAGTAGAGCCAGAAGTTGGAGTTCAGCACCTCGTCGTCGAATACGTCCGTAATGCGCTTGTCCTGCAAGTCTTCGTTACGGCGTAAAGAACAGCTTCATGATCTCCATAGCGACCCTTATCGGAAATATCAAACTTACCGTCCGTGTGGGCGTCCTCGCCGCGGTTCACGGTCGCGCGGCACAGGGAGTAGTTCGGGTCTTCTTGTTAAGCCAATAGTATTCATCCAAAACGGAAACACCCTCGGTCTCTATGGACGGAATGGAACGGAACAGGTCCCACATGACTTCAAAGTGGTTGTCCATTTCAACGGCCGCCGCGCATCACGTAGCCGACGTTTTCAAACTTCCAGCCGTCGCATGCACCGCCCGCGAGCTGCTCGTTTTTCGAGGATGTGCACATGCTCGCCTTTCATCTGGCCGTCGCGCACCAGGTAGCTACGCTGCTGTAAAGGGCTGCCAGACCGCTGCCGACGATTATACGCCGATTTCTGGTCTACGCCCTCCGGCTTCTTCGGTCTTGCAAATGCTTCATAGTTGCCGCTTGCATAATACATATAAAAAACCTCCTAAAGTGTTTCTTTTGTTTTTGTGTCTACATCTTAGCATGTCTTTTTGTGCGAGACAATATACAGAAAAGCCGCCGTGTTCAGTTTTTAAACACGGCGGCAAATGCGTATAAATTTTTATCACGAACGGCGTTTTGATAAAAAAGGGCAGCGCCATACTCTCAAACAGCGCTGCCCGTATGATTTCAAATTTAAGCGTTTCTGTACCGTTCCAGCGCGGCAGAGACACTGCCGTGTATTGCAACGGAAAGATCGGCGACGATTATATTTGGGTCATCCTTCATGTCGTGCTTGATCCAGTCCAACACAAGCCCACAAAGGCATATTATAGAAATTTGCAAGGAATTTCTTGTCTTCGTCGCGCACGTTCATTGCCTTTGGCTTTTTCGTTATTCACGTGTATAAGAAGATCATAGGTGATGCGGTACAGGTAGTTTTCCACCTTTTCACGGCTGATGGAACGGTAACATTCATGATAAACGGCCTGTTTGCGTTCAAATCTTCAAAAATGCGCAGGTAGCCTTGCTGCCAAGTATCGTAGTCCTTTTTGCCCTCCAAAATGCGACTGGCTTCTTCCTCAAATGCCCATTCAATGAGGTCGTAAATATCCTTAAAGTGATGTAAAACGTCATGCGGCTGATGCCGCAGTCATCTGTAATATCGCTGATGGTGACTTTATCGAGCGGCTTTTTAAGCAACTGATTTTTAAGCGAAGCGACAAGCGCACGCTTTGTGACCTGAGACATAGTAAACCTCCGGCAGTTTTTTCTTTCTTCTACACGAATATACCACGAAAGGTCCTTAATTTCAAGGAACAGACTGTGAACTTTCCGTTTAAAGGGGCGGTCATATTGTCCGCTTTCCGCTCATACAATGTAGCGAAACAAAGGGCAGCGAAAGGAAGGTTACAGAGCTTATGCGGATGGAAACAAACACAGAGCGCTATGATGGCTTTGAACAGATTTTTGACGGCGTACAGGAGTGTCCCGTAGATACGGAATACACCCTGCCGGATTACTGTGCGGATATCCAGAAGATTTTAAAGTGTATCGTCACACCGGAGGTCACGTCCGTTTCGGCGGCAGGGGACAGCCTTACGATCGACGGCTGCGCTTCCATGCATGTTTTATATCTTGATGCAAAAGGCGGCTGCGTGCGCGGATTCGATACGAAAAAGGAGTTCACCTGTTCGGTGCGGCTGCGTGCACAGGCGGAAAACGTGACGGCGGAAGCGGAGCCGTTCGTGCAGCACATGACCTGCCGCGCCATGAACGCCCGCAGGGTCGATCTGCACATTACTTTGGGACTTTCCGTGCGCGCTTACGCCGTGCGGCAGCTTGAAATTGCAGACTGCATTTCGGATGACCGTGTGGAAACAAAGTGCGAAGAATACGATGTTACCCGCGCCGTGGGCTGCGTGATGCACGCGTTTATTTTGGAGCAGAACGCAGAGCTGCCAAACGGCAAGTCGCCTATTGAGACCGTTTTGCGCTGCAGTGTGCGGTATCAGATCGATACGGTGCAGCCACAGGCGGGCGGCGCGGTCGTCACGGGAAAGGCGTGTGTGGAAATCTTATACCGCACGTTTTCCGATACCGCCATGCCGGAGCGCTTTTCGTGCATACTGCCGTTTACGCAGACGGTGGAGTGCGCCGGCGCGGGGGAGGACTGTACCATACAAATCTCTGTGCTTCGCGGCGAATGCACCGTACAGCCGCGTGAGGACAGCGTGGGCGAATATACCGTGCTGAATCTTTACCTAAAGCCCACATTCTGCGTGCAGTTTACAAAGTCATGTACCGTGCGCACTGTGTGCGACGCGTATTCCATAAAGGGCGCGTGGGCGGCGAAATACAAGAATCTCTCGCTGGAGCGCTGTGAGGTGCTGCCGCCGCGCAGCGTGCGCGTGAAGGAGAACGTACTCGTTCCCGAAAACGACCTCGAGCAGGTGCTCGACATTTGGTGTGAGGGCCTCACGCTGACGGCGTTTACCGAAAAAGAAAACGCCGCCGTGCGCGGCAAATTCACCGTGTGCCTTTTATACCGCACGAAAGAGAAGCAGATTGCCTACACGGAGCGTATGCTCGATTTCACCGATGTCCATACCGCAGAAATCGTCGGACGCCGCAGTGTGCGCGGCGAGATCACATCTGTGCAGTATGTCATTACGGACAGCAGCACGGTGGAGTGCACCGCAGAGCTGCGCATGGAAGAACAGGTGCGCGTGGTATACGCCGCACGGTCACTCGAAAGTGCGGAGCTCGATGAGACCACCGAGCCGGAGCCCTGCTGCGCGGCGGTGTATTACGCTTCAAGCGGCGAAAAGGTCTGGGACATCGCAAAACGCTACCACGCCCGCGTCAGCGCCATCCGCACGCATAACGACTGTATGGAAGACGTTTTGAGCGAAGACCGCCCCGTGATCATCTGCCGAAAATAAGACAGCGGAAAGGATATGGCTATGGAAGCATTCAGCGTATATAAAGATATGCAGTCGCGCACGAACGGCGAAAGTTTACATCGGCGTCGTCGGCCCAGTGCGCACGGGCAAATCGACCTTCATCAAGAAATTTATGGATACGACGGTCATCCCGAACATCGAAGATGAGGCCGCGCGCGACCGTGCCGTCGACGAGCTGCCGCAGTCCGCCTCGGGCCGAACCATCATGACGACCGAGCCGAAGTTTATCCCCGAACAGGCCGTCACCGTAAAAATGGACGATACGGCGGAGTTTAAGGTGCGGCTCATCGACTGCGTGGGCTTCATCGTGCCGAGCGCCCTCGGATACATAGAAGAGGAGCAGCCGCGCATGGTGCGCACACCGTGGTTTGAGGACCCCATCCCGTTCAACATGGCGGCGGAGATCGGTACGCAGAAGGTAATCACGGAGCATTCGACCATCGGGCTCGTCATCACGACGGACGGAAGCATCAGCGACATACCGCGCGAGGAATACGAGGAAGCGGAAGCGCGTGTCATTGCAGAATTAAAGTCCACGAACCGCCCGTACATTGTGCTTTTAAACTGCGTTTACCCGAATACGAACGAAGCCCGTGCGCTTGCAAACGAGCTTTCCGAGCGTTATAACGTACCGGTTCTGCCCGTGAACTGCATGGACATCACGGAGCAGGACATTCAGGGTATTTTGGGGAAGCTTTTATATCAGTTTCCCGTGCGGGAAATTCGACTCGATATTCCCGGCTGGATCATCGATCTTGACGATGACCACTGGCTCAAAAAACGAGATTTTTGATACCCTGAAAGGCGCATGCGATATCCATAGGGTCTGCGAGGTGCAGCAGGTTTCGGGTAGTCTCGCCGCATGCGAGGACCTCAAAACCGTCCGCTGCGCGCGCATGGATCTCGGCAGCGGCGCGTGCGTGCTGGAGCTTACCCCGAATGCCGTCGCTGTTTTTCAAAATTCTCGGCGAAAAGACCGGCATGGAGGTCGCAGCGAAACCGCCCTGCTCACAAAGCTCATCGAGATGAACGAGATTAAAAAGAAATTCGCAAAGCTGCAAAGCGCCTACGACGACGTGATGCAGACGGGTTACGGCATCGTCATGCCCGATATGGAGGAGCTGACGCTCGAGGAGCCGGAAATCATCAAGCAGAACGGCAAGTTCGGCATTCGCCTGAAAGCGGCCGCACCGTCCATCCATATGATGCGCACATGCATCCGCACGGAGGTTACGCCCATCGTCGGCTCGGAGCAGCAGTCCGAAGATCTTGTGCTGTACTTGCTGAAAGAATTTGAGGAAAATCCGTCGCAGATCTGGGGCTCCAACATTTTCGGCAAATCGCTGCATGAGCTTGTGAACGAGGGCATGCACAATAAGCTCGCCCGAATGCCGGAGGATGCGCGCGGCAAGGTGCGAGAGACCATTGAGCGCATCATCAACGATGGCTGCAACGGGCTTATCTGCATCATTTTGTAGCGGAGGGAACCATGCAGTTTTACGAAACGCCCACACCAAACGACGAGGAAAAGCCGTCCGAGCCGATACCTGCCGAAACAGAAGCGCAAGTGCCGAAGGGCAGAGCCGCCGCAAAGAAAGCCATAAGCGGCGGCTTTTGCCTTACCGTGTTCCAAACGCTTGTATGCGTGCTTATTTTGCTTGCGGCGTTTTTCCTGCGCGGCTTTCTGCCGGAGCTATACGGCGAGCTGCGTGCCATATACGATGCGGAGCTGAATCGCTCTGTTTCGATTTTGCAGGATGACGTTCCGTATTCATAATACGGTACTCACGCTGCGCTTCGGCTTTTTTGCGGTGCTGGCCGTGCTGCTCACATTAGACGGCGGTGTGCATGTGCTGCCCGCGCTTTTGGCGGTGGCGGTGCATGAGACAGGGCACATTCTGGCAGCAAAGCTGTGCGGCATGCAGATCAAATCGGTCACGTTCGGCGCACTCGGCATTCACATGGCAGGGGAGACGGCAAGCGTCGGCGATTTTCGTCGCGCCGTCGTGTCGCTTGCGGGGCCGTTTGCAAATCTACTTAGCTTCCTGCTGCTTTTGCCGCTGCCGCGCGCCTATCCTGCCGTGCAGCTCACGCTGTTCGCGTTCCACGTGCTGCCCGCCGTACCGTTGGACGGCGGCACCGCGCTTTACTGTCTGCTGCGCGGCACATTTAGTGAAAAAACGGCCGAGCGCACAATAACCGTGTCGTCCGTCCTTCTGGCGCTTACCCTCGGCACGCTCGGGTTTTCGGTTTTGATTTCTACGGGCTACAACTTTACGCTTTTGTTTTTGGCGGTTTACATCTTATTTTACTTAATTCTGAAACAGCGGGGGAACATGTGTTGAAATTCCCCCGCTGTTCGGTTATAATAAAATAGATAAGTTATGCAAAGGTCAAAACGAAAGGTAATTTTATGCTGAATAAAAAACTGGACAAGATCCTGCCGAAGGTGCAGAAGCCGGGACGTTACGTCGGCGGCGAGCTGAATTCGGTCATTAAAAATAAAGGGGACGTGGACGTACGCTTTGCGTTCTGCTTTCCTGATACGTATGAGATCGGCATGTCACACCTCGGCATCAAGATTCTGTATTCGATCTTCAATAACGTCGATTACATTTGGTGCGAGCGCGTGTTTGCGCCGTGGATCGACATGGAGCAGGCGATGATCGAAAACGACATTCCGCTCTACGGCTTAGAGAGCGGCGACCCCGTCAGCGCGTTCGATTTCATCGGCTTTACGCTGCAATATGAGCTGAGCTTCACAAACATCCTCAATATGTTAAAGCTTTCCGGCGTGCCGCTTTTGAGCCGCGACCGCACGGAACTCAAAAACATCGTGGTCGGCGGCGGCCCGTGCGCCTGCAACCCGGAGCCCATCGCGGATTTCTTTGATATTCTGTTCCTCGGTGATGGCGAAGAGGTGGATTTGGAGGTCATCGAGCTGTTCCGCAAGTGCCGCAAAGAGGGCAAAACGAAGCAGGAATTCTTAATGGAAGCGGCGCAGATTGAAGGCGTGTACGTGCCGTCGCTTTACGATGTGGAATACAACGAAGACGGCACCGTGAAAGCCTATATCCCGCACGCCGGCGTGCCGAAGACCATCCGCAAGCGCGTCTGCAACGATGTGGACAACATGTATTTCCCGGAAAATTTCGTTGTGCCGTTTCTCGACATCGTGCACGACCGCGCCGTCGTTGAAGTGCTGCGCGGGTGCATTCGCGGCTGCCGCTTCTGCCAGGCAGGCTTCCTCTATCGCCCGTTCCGCGAAAAGAGTGTGGAGACCATCAACCGGCAGGCAAAGCGGTTGTGTGAAACGACCGGCTACGATGAAATCTCTCTTTCCTCGCTCAGCACCAGTGATTACAGCCGACTTTTCGAGCTGCTCGACACGCTGCACACGTGGTCGGAGGACGAGCGCGTCAGCGTTTCTCTGCCGTCCCTGCGCGTCGATAACTTCTCCACGGAGCTCATCGATAAAATTGCGTCCGTGCGCAAAAGCGGCCTGACGTTCGCGCCGGAAGCCGGCACGCAGCGCATGCGTGACGTCATCAACAAAAACGTCACGGAAGAAGAGCTCAAACGCACCGTGCAGATTGCGTTCAACAACGGTTGGTCGAAGGTGAAGCTCTATTTCATGATCGGCCTGCCGACCGAGACCGATGAAGACGTCATGGGCATTCCGGGCCTCGGTCAGAAGGTCGTCGATTGGTATTACGAGACGGAAAACCGTCAGAAGGGAAGAAAGGTCGCCGTTACGGTCAGCGCCGCGGCATTCGTACCGAAGCCGTTCACACCGTTCCAGTGGTTCGGGCAGGATACCATCGAAATGCTCGAGAGAAAGCAAAAGCTCCTGCGCGAGTCCACATTCTCCCGTAAGCTTACAGTCAACTACCACGGCGCGGAGACAAGTTTTCTCGAAGCCGTGTTCGCGCGCGGTGACCGCAAACTGAATGCCGTTATTCTGGAGGCCCATAAGCGCGGCATGCGCTTTGACGGCTGGGCGGACTGCTTCGATTTTGACGCGTGGATGCAGGTCTTTAAAGATCTCGGCATAGACCCCGCGTTCTACGCAAACCGCCAGCGCAGCTTTGATGAGGTCTTCCCGTGGGATCACCTCGATTACGGCATTAAAAAGGAATTTCTCATCGAGGAATGTAAGCGCGCCTATGCGTCTGAGACGACGCCGAACTGCCGCGAAAAATGCTCTGCCTGCGGTGCAGCCTGCTTTAAAGGAGGTCTTTGCGTTGAGAAAAGATGTTAGAGTCTGGTTTTCCAAAACCGGCACGGCACGGTACATTTCGCACCTTGATTTAAACCGTTGCATGTCCCGCGCGTTCCACAAAGCAAAGCTGCCGCTGTGGTACACGGAGGGCTTTAACCCGCACGTGTTCTTGACGTTCGCGGCCCCGCTTTCGCTCGGCTTTGAAGGCCGTCACGAATCGATGGACATTCGCCTCATCGAGGACATGCCGTATCCGGAGCTCATCGAAAAATTGAACGCCGGTCTGCCGCACGATATCCGCGTGTGGGCGGTGACGGAACCCGAAATGAAGGGCAACGATGTCGCAAACGCCGAGTACATCCTGCGTCTGGAGTGCGAAGACCCGGCGTTTGAAAAAAGCGAGATGCAGCGCGTGCTTACCGAGCCGGAGCTTACGGTAAAGAAGCACTCCAAAAAGGGCGAAAAGATCGTCGATATCAAGCCGTACTTTGAAGACATGACGTTTGAAGAAAAACCAAACTGCCTTGAAATGACGGTGCGCCTGCCCGCGGGCAACCAGGGCGGTATTAACCCGACGCTCTTTGTGGACGCCGCAGAGCGCGTACTGAACCGCGAGTTGCTTGTCCGCGTGGAGCGCACGCGGCTTTTCGACAGCGCGTTCCGCGAATTTAAGTAAAACGGCGGAAAATCACGTCTGTTTTTCGCGTAATGCGCAGTTTATCTGCATTTTTTCGCGATCTTTGTGCGGGTTTCCGTTAAAAAACACTTGCTTTTTTCCGCATGTTGTGATAAACTATTTAAGCATTTGAAATCCGTTGGCCCTCAAACGCTGCCAATGGGGATCAATGCACGGTGCAAACCGCGTCATTGAAGCGGACAGTCCTCTGCGGCGCGTACCGCATGAATGTCTGAAAAATTATCAGGAGGAAGATCAAATGGACGCATTAAAGCTTATTGCTGCCGATTCCGTTAAGGAGCAGGCACCTGAGTTCAACGTTGGCGATACCATCCGTATCGACGTAAACATCCGCGAGGGTGAGCGTGAAAGAATTCAGCAGTTCGAAGGCACAGTTATTGCCCGCAAGGGTTCCGGTGTAGGCGAGACCTTCACGGTTCGCCGTGTTTCCTACGGCGTAGGCGTGGAGCGTGTATTCCCGCTGCATTCCCCGAACGTGAAGAACATTGTCGTTGTCCGTAAGGGCCGTGTTCGCCGTGCAAAGCTCTACTATCTGCGTGACCGCGTCGGTAAGGCTGCTAAGGTCAAGAGCCAGGTTCGCTAAATCGAATAGCAAACGGAGTAAAAGGGGCAATGCTTTGTCCCTTTTTTACTTTATATAGAAATAATACACTGTAAAAACAGAAATTGGTGAAAGCTGCATGGAAAAAAACATCAAAACCGCGTCTAAAGGCGTCCGCTCCATGTATGAGTGGCTGGAGGAGATTGTCTTTGCGCTTGTGGCCGTCATCCTTGTGTTCACGTTCCTGTTCCGTGTTGTTACCGTCACGGGCAAGTCGATGCTGCCGAATTTTGTAGAGGGCGAAAAGGTCGTTGTCACGAACCTCGGGCACGACATAGAGCAGGGCACCGTGGTCGTTGTCACGAACGTTTTGGAGGAACCCATCATCAAGCGCGTCATCGCAACGGAGGGGCAGACGGTCAATATCGATTACGACACCGGCACCGTGTATATCGATGGCGAAGCGCTGAACGAAACGCAGTTCGGCATTGAAAACGGCATCACGTTCCATCCGTATGACGGGTATGAAGCGCTCGTGTTCCCGCAGACCGTGCCGAAGGGCTGCGTGTTCGTTTTGGGCGATAACCGCACCGTATCAAGGGACAGCCGTTATGCGGAGATCGGCATGATCGACACGCGCCATATCATGGGAGAAGCCGTGTTCACGCTTTACCCGTTCGATCGCTTCGGTTTTGTGAAAACGAATGAGAACAACTAAGAAAACAAGATACCCAGAGAGGATACAGTATGAGTGAAGTACAATCGGTACAGTGGTTTCCGGGTCACATGGCGAAAACGCGCCGCGCCATCCAAAGCAGTCTAAAGCTTGTGGATATTGTCGCGGAGCTTATCGATGCCCGCATCCCCGTCAGCAGCCGCAACCCGGTGCTGAAAAGCATCATCGGCAATAAGCCCAAAATCGTGCTGCTGAATAAATTCGATATGGCAGATCCCGCCCGCACGGCGGAGTGGATGGATTATTTTAAACAGCATAAAACTGTCGCCATCCCGATCGACTGCAAGACCGGCAAGGGCCTAAACCGCTTGCTGCCGGAGATCAAAAACATCCTGCGTGAGCAAATTGCTGCGTGGGAACGCAAGGGCATGGTGGGCAGACCCATCCGCATCATGGTCGTCGGTGTGCCGAATGTCGGCAAATCGTCGCTCATCAACCGCCTTTGTAAGGGCGGCAACGCAGGCAAAGCTGCCGTGCAGGATAAACCGGGCGTGACGCGCCGCAACCAGTGGTTCGCGATTGGCAAGGGTCTCGAGCTGCTCGATACCCCGGGCGTGCTGTGGCCGAAGTTTGAAGATCCGGTCGTCGGCGAACATTTGGCGTTCACCGGTGCCGTGCGCGACGAAATTCTCGACATTGAGGGACTTTCTTACCGCCTGTTGGAGCTTTTGCAGGACTTATATCCCGAAGCCGTCAACACGCGTTATAAAACGGATATTCGTCCCGAAGAAGAACTTAAGGGTCACGAAATTCTGGAGCGCATCGGCAGAAAGCGCGGTATGCTCATTTCCGGCGGCGAAATCGATACCGAGCGCGCAGCCGTGAACGTGTTGGACGAATACCGCGGCGGCAAACTCGGACGCATCACATTAGAGCCCGTCGGCCGCCCGTTAAAGTAATATCGGAAAGGAAAATTCCATGGATTATTCCTTTGAACATGAAGCCTATTTAAAAGGCTATACCGCCGTCTGCGGTATCGATGAAGCCGGCCGCGGTCCGCTTGCCGGCCCCGTTTACGCAGCTGCCGTGTGGCTTCCGGAGGGGCTTGTCATCGACGGCATCAATGATTCCAAAAAGCTGAGTGAAAAAAAGCGTGAGGCGCTCTTTGACGTCATTAAAGAAAATGCCGTCGCTTACGGTATCGGCTTTGCGGACGAAAAAGAGATCGATGAGATTAACATTTTACAGGCGACATATCTCGCCATGCGCCGTGCGTATGACAATATGCAGAAAGCGTGCGATTATGTGCTCATCGACGGCAACCGTATGCCGCCCATGCCCGTGCCGGGCGAGACCATCGTCAAGGGCGATGCAAATAGCCCCAGCATCGCGGCAGCATCAATCTTGGCGAAAGTCAGCCGAGACCGCGTGATGCTGGAATACGCAAAGCAATACCCCGGATATCATTTCGAGAAGCACAAGGGCTACGGCACCAAAGTGCATGTGGAAGCACTGCACGAATTCGGCCCGTGCCCCATCCACCGCAAGACGTTTTTAAAGAAAATTCTGGGCTGAGGAGGTGCGCGCATGCCAAACACCGGTTCCGGCCGCCTCGGCGAGCAGCTGACGGCGGAATATCTGGAAGAAAAAGGCTACGAGATCGTGGAGCGCAACTTCAAGTGCCGCTTCGGCGAGATCGATGTCATCGCGCAGAATGACCGTTACCTTGCGTTTGTGGAGGTGAAGACCCGCAGCGCAGACGGCCTCAGCCACCCGTTTGAAGCCATTACGCCCTCTAAGCGCGCGAAGGTCATCAAAACGGCACAGTATTATCTCATCAACCACGAAACGAATTTGCAGCCGCGCTTTGACGCCGCTGCCGTGTTTACCGAAAACGGAGCGTTAGTCAAGATTGAATATCTCGAAAACGCTTTTTATTAAAATCAAATTCGCTTTCAAAAGCGAAAAATGACGAAAGGGTGCTTTTCATGCGCTATTTTGACCTGCACTGTGACACGCTTGTAGCGTGCCTTGACCAAAACAAATCTTTGATCGACAATGACCTGCACGTCAGCGTAAAGAAGGGTGACCGCTTTGCGCCGTATGTGCAGTGCGCCGCCGTGTGGCTGCCCGATTCGGTGCGCGGCGCTGCGGCTTTGCAGTATTT
>ENA-OQKL01000562-OQKL01000562.1-human-gut-metagenome-genome-assembly--contig:-NODE-562-length-11530-cov-2.163729_pt1 | contig 11530 bp, 8 predicted proteins | sample MGYA00242779_ERZ504800 | MGnify/ENA primary metagenome ERZ504800 (study PRJEB26092, sample SAMD00036410) | human gut metagenome | host: Homo sapiens | study: EMG produced TPA metagenomics assembly of... | reverse complement strand
ACGAAATCTCACCATATCGGTAAATGGAGGACAGCAGTCCGTAACAGTCGATAATCAAACAATCGGCCTGTGTCACATTTTCTTCCGTAGCCTCGGTATAGCGGATGCACGGACGTTTCACCTTATCTAAAATCTCCTTCAAATGACTGTCGCTCACCACATGAGGAGCAATAACCAGCTTCATCTCAGGATGCTCATTGAAATACTTGATAAAAATATCCTCATCCGGTCCCCATGAGCTGCCTGCAACAAAAGTCAACGAATCACCTTTGAACTTCTCCACCAGCGGAAGCTGCTTGGCTTGATGGCAGATATCCAGCACGCGGTCAAAACGAGTATCGCCCACAACTGTCACATCGGTCACGCCAATTGTCGCCAGCAATTCTTTGGAAACTTCGTTCTGTACAAACAAATGAGCAAAAGTCCTCAGCACCTCACTATATCTCTTCCCATACCAACGGAAAAAAATCTGATTGGGACGGAAAATGGAAGATACGCTATAGGTGGGAATACCTCTCCTATGCAACTCATTCAAGTAATTCTGCCAAAATTCGTACTTGATAAAAAATACCATACAGGGATTAGCCAATTCTACAAACCGACGGACATTACGCGGAGTGTCGAAAGGCAGATAGCAGACAAGGTCTGCCCCCTGGTAGTTCTTTCTCACTTCATACCCTGAGGGAGAAAAGAAAGTCTGCAATATTTTATATTCGGGATGCTCCTTACGGATACGTTCTATCAAAGGGCGTCCCTGTTCGAACTCCCCCAATGAAGCTGCATGAAACCAAATATAACGGGCATTTTTGTCTATCTTGTTACGCAAGATATCAAATACTTCCCGGTGTCCTTTCACCATTTTGGCGGGCTTGGCACTGAACAGGCCGGCAACCTTCACCCCGAATAGATAAATATAGATGACTAGATTATAAATCATGATTCACGGTATTACTTGAGCACTTCCACAGCCCGACGAATGCGTCGCAATGTTTCTTCTTTTCCTAAAACAGCAGAAATATCAAACATGTGCGGCCCTTTGCCCTCGCCTACCAATGTCAAACGGAAGGCATTCATGATATTGCCCAAATGATAACCTTTATCTTCTATCCATTTCATGACCACAGCCTCCTGATTCTCCAGCGAGAAGTCGTCCAAGGCCTCCAATACGTCCGCCAACTCCAGCATACGTTCGGGAGAGTCCTCTTTCCAACGTTTTTTACGGGTCTTCTCATCATATTCCGTAGGAGCGACGAAGAAGAATTTGCAAGTTTCCCACAAATCCTTGATAAAACTTACACGATCTTTCATCAAGCCTACCACGGTCACCACTTTATCCATAGGAGCTTCAATGCCATGCTCTTTCAAGATCGGCATGAAAAGCCCGGCTACTTCCTCATTGCTTTTCTTCAATATATATTCATGGTTAAACCATTTTCCTTTTTCAAAGTCGAATTTTGCCCCGGCTTTGCTGCAACGGTGCAGGTCAAAAAGCTTCACCAGTTCATCCAAGGACATCAGTTCCTGGTCATTTCCCGGATTCCATCCCAACAGGGCAAGGAAATTGATAACAGCTTCGGGCAGGTAACCCGACTCACGATAACCGGAAGACACCTCACCGGTCTTGGGGTCGTGCCATTCCAACGGGAAAACAGGGAAGCCAAGACGGTCACCATCACGCTTGCTCAGTTTACCGTTACCATCCGGTTTCAACAACAAGGGAAGATGTGCGAACTCGGGCATGGTATCCGCCCAGCCGAAAGCCCGGTACAGCAGGACATGCAACGGAGCGGAAGGCAACCATTCCTCACCACGGATTACATGGGAAACTTCCATCAAATGGTCGTCCACAATGTTTGCCAAATGATAAGTAGGCAGTTCATCCGCCGATTTATATAAAACTTTATCATCCAAAATGGAAGAATTGATCACTACCTCGCCACGGATAATATCATGTACGTGTACATCTTCATTCGGTTCAATCTTGAAACGTACCACATATTGCTTCCCATCGGCAATCAGTGCATCCACTTCTTCTTTCGGCAGAGTCAAAGAGTTACGCATAGACATACGGGTAGAAGCATCGTACTGGAAATTAGAGATTTCCTGACGTTTGGCGTCCAACTCCGCCGGAGTATCGAAAGCAATATACGCCTTACCGCTGTCAAGCAACACCTGTACATATTTCTTATAAATATCACGACGTTCAGACTGACGGTAGGGGCCGTAGTTACCACCAAAGCTGACTCCTTCGTCGAAGTTTATCCCCAACCACTTAAACGACTCAATGATATATTCTTCCGCACCCGGAACAAAGCGATTTGAGTCGGTATCTTCTATACGGAAAATTAAATCTCCACCATGCTGGCGAGCAAACAGATAGTTATACAAGGCTGTGCGCACACCGCCGATATGCAACGCTCCCGTCGGGCTCGGAGCAAAACGAACTCTTACTTTTCTTTCTGACATTGTTGTTTTATATAAAATACGCCGCAAAATTAATCTAAATTTCCCGATTTTTTCGTATTTTGCGCGCAAAAATATACGATTATGAGAAGTTTCAAGACCAACCAACGGTTTTCATATAAAAATTTGATTTATAAAAGCCTTATTTTCATTGCCACAGTATCAGTGATAGTCTACTTTTTACCCAATGAAGGAAAGTTCAACTATCAATTTGATATAAACAAGCCTTGGAAATACGGACTGTTACAGGCATCATTTGATTTTCCGATTTACAAAAACGACATACAAGTACAAAAGGAACAGGACAGCATCCTGGCAGACTATCAACCTTATTTCCAGATAGACAAGGAAGCCGAAAAAAATGTCCTTTCCAAATTAAGGGAGGATTACAACAAGACCTTACGCCATTCACTGCCGGGCACAGACTATGTACGTTATATTGAACGCACATTAAAGGCACTGTATGAGGACGGAATCATTGCCGGAAATGACTTGAAGCGTATGGAGGAAGACAGTATCATTGCCATACGGCTGGTAGACAAGAATGTAGCGACAAGCCGTTTTATCGACCAATTGTACACCGTGAAGGAAGCCTATGAATATTTGCTGAATGCGGATACCACCCACTACAAAAAGAAGATATTACAACAATGTAATCTGAATGATTACATTACACCTAATCTGGTTTATGATGAAGAAAAGTCCGAGGCGGCGCAAAAAGACCTGCTCTCTAATATTTCATGGGCAAACGGCTTTGTGCTGAACGGACAAAAGATTATTGACCGTGGAGAAATTGTTGATGAGCAGACTTACAACATATTGGAATCCTTACGCAAGGAATGGGAAAAACGTAGCGACTCGGTACAAGAGAAAAGACTGACATTGGCCGGACAAATATTATATGTAGGAATCTTCCTGTTCTGCTTCATGGCCTATCTGGAGTTGTTCCGGGCAGATTATTATGAACGGAAAGGAACACTCACCCTGCTATTTGCGCTGATTGTGTTCTTCCCCGTCCTGTCTTCCATTATGGTGGAACAGAACTTGTCAAGTATTTACGTGGTTCCATTTGCCATGATTCCGATTATAGTCCGTGTTTTCCTTGACTCAAGAACGGCATTCATGGCACATGTCACTATCATTTTGCTTTGCTCCATCACTTTACGTTTTCCACATGAGTTTATCTTGTTACAGGTAGTGGCAGGAATGGTGGCGATCTATAGTTTGAGAGAATTGTCCCAACGGTCGCAATTGTTACGGACGGCTTTGGTTGTATTTATCAGTTACGCTTTATTATATTTTGCTTTCGAGCTGATTCATGAAGATGATTTGACCAAGCTGAATACGCGCATGTACATCTATTTTATGATCAACGGTATCTTACTGCTGTTCGCTTATCCGTTACTGTTCCTTTTGGAGAAAATATTCGGTTTTACTTCAGATGTGACTTTGGTGGAACTGTCAAATATCAACAATAGCTTGCTTCGGGAAATGTCCGAAGTAGCTCCGGGCACTTTCCAACACTCATTGCAGATGGCAAACCTGGCTGCTGCGGCGGCAAACAAGATTGGAGGTAAAAGCCAGCTGGTGCGTACGGGAGCATTATATCATGACATCGGTAAAATGGTGAATCCGGCTTTTTTCACAGAAAACCAGTCGGGAGTCAACCCGCACAAGAGTTTAAGTTATGAACAAAGCGCCCAGGTTATCATCAGTCATATCACCGACGGGCTGAAACTGGCGGAAAAGCATAATCTGCCCAAAGTGATCAAAGACTTTATCAGTACCCATCATGGACGGGGACTGACGAAGTATTTCTACATTTCATATAAAAACGAACATCCTGACGAAGAAGTGGATCAGGAAAAGTTCCGCTACCCCGGTCCGAACCCGTTCACCAAGGAACAGGCCGTCCTGATGATGGCCGACTCTGTAGAAGCGGCTTCACGCAGCCTGCCGGAGTACACGGAAGAAAGCATCAGCACACTGGTAGATAAGATTATTGACACACAGGTATCTGAGGGGTATTTCAAAGAATGCCCTATTACGTTCAAGGATATAGCAACAGTCAAAGCACTGTTTAAAGAAAAGCTGAAAACGATGTATCACACCCGAATCAGTTACCCGGAACTAAGGAAGTAAGCAATCCTGCACAAGCATCTTCCAGTATATCAAGCACGTTCTCGAACCCTTGCGCACCGCCATAGTAAGGGTCGGGAACATAGTCTGCCACTTTGGTGCGGCAATAATCCGTCATGCGATGAATTTTCTTTTCCGTTTCCAGATCGGGAGCACGCTCCATCAGGTCCTCTATATTACGGTCGTCCATGCCGATGATCATATCAAAATGATAGAAATCCTCCGTACAGACAGGACGGGAACGATGGGTCAGATTGTAACCGCGGCGGGAAGCATGCATCCGCATACGACTGTCGGGCAATTCCCCTCTATGATAACTCAGGATTCCGGCAGAATCCACCTCTATCTCGTGTTCCAGTCCTTTTTTCTTTATGAGAGTACGCATCACTTCTTCTGCCGAAGAAGACCTGCAAATGTTACCGAGGCAGACAAAAGTATTCTTTTCATATATAATCTACAAATGAAGGTATTCTTTAAATGATTTCACATCACGGTTCATGATCAGCTCTTCAGGAAACCCGGTAAGCTGCAACAATTCATACAAATTATCGTAACGGGCTATATCAAACGAAATATGCGCGTCACTTCCCAAAATGACCGGAACTTCATATTTCTTGCATAAACGGAGAATGGTGAGGTTGTTCTCACGGGCATTGGGTTTGTTACGGGTGGGTTTTAAAGAACTGTTATTTATTTCCAATAAAGTATGGTGTTCTTTGGCTGCCAATACCATCGGTTCAAAATGTAACGCCGCCGTACCGTCTCCGGGGTGACTGATAATATGAATAAAAGGATTGCTGATAACCTGTACCATTCCATGGGTGTTTTCTTCTATCGTTCCATATTCATAACATAAAGAGTGGATACCCGCAATACGGATATCAAGCATCTTCATATAATCCTCGTCCAAATCGAGGTTTCCTTTACCATCCAGAATATTAATCTCAGCCCCCAACAACAGCTCCACCCCATACATCCGGCGGGGAACCACATGCAAGTTTCTAAAATAAATAGGATGGCAAGTACCGGGAACACCGGGCGAATGTTCCGTTATCCCTAAAACCTTCAATCCCTTATCGGCGGCAGCTTGCGCCATTTCTTGTAAAGTACTGAATGCATGCCCGCTGGCAATGGTATGGGTATGTACGTCTAATTCTATCTTCATCTTTATTTTCGTTTATCTTTTCTATTATCGTCCAGTGCATGGACCGGTTACTGTGGATCTACATCATAATAAACTAACAACGAACGGAAAACGTTCATCTTCCAATATGGCACGTTGTACGGCAAGCAGATAATCACGCACTTTCTTTATAGAAGCATTCTGCTCCACTTTCACAATCAGTTTTTTTTATAAATAAGGTCTGGATACGGGCCACCGGCGGTTTGTCCGGGCCCAATACCCTGTCGCCCAATCCGGAACGGAGCTGTGCCGCCATGGTATCCGCCGCCAAATCCAGAATATCCTCTTTGCGGTGTTTCAGATATACATAAATCAAACGATAATAAGGAGGATATTTGAACATCTGCCGTTCTGCCAATTGGTCATAATATAACTGCTCATAGTCATTATGCATCACTTGATGAATAACGGGTAAATCGGGCGATTTGGTCTGAAGGATAACCAGTCCTTGCTTATTTTTACGCCCGGCACGTCCTGCTACTTGGGCCATCAGTTGGAAAGCACGCTCATAGCTCCGGAAATCCGGGAAGTTCAACATCGTATCCGCATTCAGAATCCCCACCACACTGACATGATCAAAGTCCAATCCTTTGGACACCATCTGCGTACCAATCAGGATGTCCGTCTTGCCCTGTTCAAAATCCGCGATAATTTTCTCGTATGCGGTACGGGTACGAGTGGTATCCAAATCCATCCGGGCGACTTTCGCCTCGGGAAATATCAGTTTTATATCATCTTCTATACGCTCTGTACCGAAACCGCGATGCATCAATTCCACTCCGCCGCACGCCGGGCAGGAACGGGGAACTTGATAGGTATATCCGCAGTAATGGCAAGTCAGCTGGTTCAGCCCCTTATGATACGTCAGACTCACATCACAGTTCTTGCATTTAGGAACCCAGCCGCAGGTATGACATTCTATCATCGGAGCGAAACCGCGACGGTTCTGAAACAGGATAACCTGCTCCTTACACTCCAATGCCTCTTTTATCTGCTTGACCAGCGCCGGTGAGAAAGGGCCCTGCATCCGCTTCTGATGCGCCAGTTCCTTGATGTCAACCAGTTCTATATGAGGAAGCCGGATATCTTTATATCTTTCTTTCAATTCTACCAAGCCATACTTTCCCGAGGTAGCATTAAAGTAAGTTTCCACACCAGGAGTAGCCGTCCCCAGCAGCACTTTCGCCTTGAACATAGAGGCCAGCATGATGGCTGAGCTACGGGCATGGTAACGTGGGGCGGGGTCTTGCTGTTTATACGTATTCTCGTGTTCCTCATCTATGATGACCAGCCCCAAATTACGAAAAGGCAGAAAAATAGAGGAACGGACTCCGAGAATCACATCATAGCTCTTCTCTCCCAACTGTTTCTGCCATATCTCCACCCGCTCAGCGTCCGGAAACTTGGAATGATAAATACCCAGCCGATGTCCGAACACCCTTTTCAAACGCTCAGTTATCTGAGTGGTCAGTGCAATTTCCGGAAGCAAATATAAGACCTGCTTTCCTGTTTTCAGCACCTCCTGAATGAGGTGGATATAAATTTCCGTCTTGCCACTGGATGTAACGCCATGCAGAAGACACACATTTTTCTCTCTGAAGCATTGAAGAATGTTGCCATAAGCCTGTTGCTGCGCAATATTCAGCGGATTAATATCACCGGTATCCGAAATTCCTTTATCCAAACGTCCTATCTCCTGATGATAGACCTCAAAGACTTTCTTTTCGACCAATCCGTTAAAAACGGCCGCAGACCCTCCAGACTTTTCAAGCAGCTCTTTCTTTGTTACTTCCTTTAAAGCATACCCTCTGGCTACCCAACCGGACAATTCCACATACTTCATTAATATCATCAATTGTTTAGGAGCACGTGACAATTCATTGAACAGCCGTTGTAAGTAAGCCTCATCCGCTTCTCCGTTCACCAATCTCACCCTCGCCTCAGTACGCGGTTTGTAATTACGTTTCAGTTCCTCCTTGACAAAGATGGCCTCTTTGTCCAACAAAGACTTGATGACAGTCAACACATTTTTCAGTCCGCTGTTTTTTTCCAACTGGGTTACACACTGTTCTGTATCCCGGCTCAACAAATCCAGAATTTTCTGCTCTTTCTCCGGTAAGGGTGCAGTGGCTTCAAAATCGGGATTATATTCCACCAACGTTTCGCTTTCCAGTTTCATACCCGAAGGGATAGCCGCCTTGTACACATCTCCTAATGTACAAAGATAATATTCCGCCAGCCATTGCCAGAACTCATATTGTTTCGGTAACAGTACCGGAGATGAATCCAGCACTTCAGCTATATCCTTCGTTTCATACCCCTCCGGGGCCGCATAATGTACATTTGTCACTATTGCCGTATAGAACTTTTTCTTTCCAAACGGAACAACCACCCGACAACCAATCTGTACCATCTCTTCCATCTCCTGAGGAAGGGAATAAGTGTATTGGTTGGCAATAGGTAATGGAACTATGACATCTACGAATTTTTTCATGGTGCAAAATTACAAAAAGGAGGCATTCAGTGAAGAATGCCTCCTTTTTATCTTTTATTAAATAAGGTTGTCTAGAACAAGTATGCCAAAGAAACTTGCCAAGTGTTGTTCTTTATATTAACAGAATGGTGTCCATCACCCGATCCACCCTCTGTATAATATTCATAAGTACCAGTCTTGCTCAGAGCAAAATTATAATTAACCCCTAACTGTAAATGACGTATCAATTTAAGACCTGCTCCTACATTGAAACTGGTTGTAGATTTTTTCAATGACAATTCACGCGTCCATGTTTTATTGCCAATATTAAAATCAAACTGGGGACCTGCAGCAATATAAGCACCCAACATGCTACCAAGGCCAAAGGACCATTTCAAATTCACAGGAACTGCAAATGTCTTTAACTTCATTGTTTTCTCTCCATCGACCCCTAAGTCTGTCTGAGAATATAAAGCGGCAACATCTGCCCCTATCCCGATAATAGGCAGGGTGAATTCAGCCATCGGACCCACAAAAAAACCAGTCTTATTATCCCCTTTAAAAGCATCCTTTGAAAAACTCAATTTTGAAATATTCAAACCACCTTTTACTCCAAAGTGCAACTGAGCCTGAGCAGGAGCAGCCATCATCAAACATACAGCTACCATTAATACACTAATAATCTTTTTCATGTTTGTCTATTTTTAGTTTACGCCACAAAGATAAACACTTTTTCCATGTATAATGTTCAATCTCCCAGGAAAGTTACATTACGCTTTCCAATCCCCCCTTCCAAGAAGAAATATCAAACAAAAAACGGACAAGAATTTTTTAATTCTGTCCGCCATGTTCTCTTTCTAATATTCTTCCTCATTAAAAAACGAAATCCTCTTTGCTCGGATAATCCGGCCAAATATCTTCTATACTTTCATAGATTTCGCCTTCATCTTCCATCTCTTGCAAGTTTTCGATTACTTCCAACGGTAGCGCCCGAACGCATTGCATAGTCAATCAACTCATCCTTTGTAGTCAGGCCAGGGAGCATCCTCTAACTTCGAGGCCAATTCTAATGTCCAGTACATAGTTTTCTTATTTTTTAAGTAAATACTTTTCTTTCGTTCTCTAATTAGCCGCAAAAGTATAATAAATTATTTCATTTGCAACTTTTATCCCAAAAAATTTCATCCGTTTTAGTTAAATGATTTAACTTTCGGGTCAAAATGAATAAATAATCAGATAAACGGTTGACAAATGCTGTTACACGGGCATCTATGTCACATTCTTCAGCCAATGCAAGAATACGTCGCTCGGCACGGCGACACACCGTCCGGCAAATGTGCCCAACGGCTGCTCCACGGTCACCCCCCGGCAGAATAAAAGCATTCAAAGGAGGAAGTTCATTGTCAATTACGTCAATTGCCTGCTCCAACATCCGGATGTCTTCATCCTCTATACGACTTTCCATACGCAACTTGGTCTGTGTCTGATCCGTTGCCAGATACGAACCGACAGAGAATAATTTATTTTGTATACGAAAAATGATTTGTTTATCCTCCTCATCCGTCAAATACGTTTGCAACAATCCCAAATAGGAGTTCAATTCATCCACTGTGCCATAGGCTTCAAGCCGTATATGCGTTTTCGGCACCCGGGTACCACCTACCAATGATGTGGTTCCCTTATCACCTGTTTTGGTGTATATCATGCTTTTCTTCATGGTTCCGGTTATAAAAAATTTACAATATAATGCTGTTTATATCTCGCTTTATCAAAAAAGACCAACCCTATGTCATACAAATCAAAAGTGATACCCGTCGACTCACTGGCTACAATTTGCTCCCACCATTTCCGTTTTTCCCTCGATTCATGAATTCCTCCGACAATAAAGCAACTACGAGGTCCGGCATAAGGAAGTACCAGTTCAAAAACTTCTTTATAAAAAGGAGTATGCCCTATATGCAGACAATCTAATGTATGCACCTCCGCCAGTTTCTCCTCCAGTTGCCGGGAAGTCTTTGCCCAATCCCTGCCTTTCAAGGTGACGGAGTCCATAGTATGACACGCAGCCCGCATATATCCTATGGATGCCCCATTACCAATCCCCACTTCAATCAACGACTTTGGTCTGAAATAATTAACCAACCGGAATAGCAAACGGTTCACTTTCCTTCGATAATGTGGCAAATAAGCAGGAAATCCCCTTTCCTTCAATACCCGATAAGCATAGTAGTGATATTTTTCATAAACAACAGAAGTAATCAGAAAAAAATCAGACGGAGAGTGTACTCCGTAACCACAACGGTGACGGAAGCGACTGCACCAATTCCATATACGATGAAGAAAAAACATATTTCTCAGCTTTATTAAGTAACACAAAGATAAAAGATTACCCGACAATATCGAAATAAAATACTATTTTTGTTGCCCATTAGTTATTAAACCATTTATAAACGATGAAACACACACTCTCTTTTATGGTATGGGCAATACTGGCTGTCTTATTGCCTTTACAAATGGCCCAGGCCGCAGCTCCTCCCACTGAATTACAGAAAAGACTTCAAAATCTTCCGGACATCAGTGACATTAAACCAATGCAAAGTGATGCCTATCCGGAGAAATATGTATTCTTCATTAATCAACTATTGGATCCGCATCACCCCGAAGCAGGGAATTTCAAGCAAAGGGTTATTCTCTCGCATGTAGGTTTTGACCGCCCTACCGTACTGGTTACCGAAGGCTATGCCGCCCATTATGCCACCCATCCGCGTTATCAAGAAGAGTTATCCAAATTATTCAACGCCAATCTGGTATTCGTGGAATACCGTTATTTTGGTGAGTCCATGCCGAAGCCCTGCAACTGGGATTATCTCACGGTTGAAAATTCACTGTATGATTTGCATCATGTAACCACGACCTTGAAACAACTATACGATGAGAAATGGATAGCTACTGGAATCAGCAAAGGCGGACAGACTACGATGTTCTATCGCACTTACTTTCCCGATGATGTGGATATCTCCGTACCTTACGTAGCCCCCCGTCAACAATCATTGGAGACGGCCGTCACGAACCGTTCATTGCCAATAAAGTTTCGACTCCCGAAAACCGGAAACGAGTTGAAAACTTTCAACTGGAAGTACTTAAACGCAAAAACCGAGCTGTTGCCGATGTTCGAAAAACTATTGCTCAGATAAAGGATATACCTTACCGCATTCCTATAGCCGAAGTATACGACTTCAATGTATTGGAATACTCATTTGCCCTATGGCAAT
>ENA-OQKL01000560-OQKL01000560.1-human-gut-metagenome-genome-assembly--contig:-NODE-560-length-11563-cov-2.329923_pt1 | contig 11563 bp, 14 predicted proteins | sample MGYA00242779_ERZ504800 | MGnify/ENA primary metagenome ERZ504800 (study PRJEB26092, sample SAMD00036410) | human gut metagenome | host: Homo sapiens | study: EMG produced TPA metagenomics assembly of... | reverse complement strand
GCGGCAGCCATGCTCTCTAAAGGCCTCGGCAAGCAGCTCACCTGCGATTCGCGACCACGGCCTGCTGCGCAGAACGAGATGGAGAAGCTGCGAGGCTTCGGCCCGAACGGCCAATTCGAGCTCAATTTCGCTGCGTCAACGCTCGCCAGCGCTTCTACGATAAGCTCGCCGGCGTATCTGAGCCGGAGAAAAAGCGCAAGATCATCGGCGAAGAGTTCATCCGCGCTTTGAAGAGAAGCAAAGAAGATTGGCGCCGTCGATTTCCTCGCGCAGGGCACCATCTACCCCGACGTCGTGGAAAGCGGCCTCGGCGCGAAAGCACCGTCATCAAGTCGCACCACAACGTAGGCGGTCTGCCGGATTACGTCGATTTCAAGGAGATCGTCGAGCCGCTGCGTGACCTCTTTAAGGACGAGACACGTCAAGCCGGCCGTGAGCTGGGTCTGCCGGAATACCTCGTCAGCCGCCAACCGTTCCCCGGCCCCGGCCTTGCCATCCGCATCATCGGCGAAGTCACGCCGGATAAGGTCAAGATGGTGCAGGAAGCCGACGCCATCTGGCGCGAGGAGATCGCAAAAGCCGGTCTCGATAAGAGCATCAGCCAGTACTACGCCGCGCTGACCAACATGCGCAGTGTGGGCGTTATGGGCGATGAGCGCACCTACGACTATGCCGTGGCCCTGCGCGCCGTGACCACCACCGATTTCATGACGGCCGAAGCCGCCGAGATTCCGTGGAGCCTGCTCCAAACCGTCACCAGCCGCATCGTCAACGAGGTCCAGCACGTCAACCGCGTTCTCTACGACTGCACCGGCAAACCCCCGGCAACGATCGAGTTTGAATAATACTCGAAAGGCCAAAAAGCCTTGAAAATGCTGGACTTTTGCGCCCAGGAATTGCTCCGTGGCAACAAAATGACAACATTTTAGATTATCCAAGAATAAAGAGCTATCTGATTTCTGTTAGTGAAGTCAGATAGCTCTTTTTGTCTGTTTTCTTAACTTTTACCCTTCAACCTTACAGTTTCCCGCATAGGTGAACGCAATGTAGGACTTACCGCGATTGAGCTGCAACTCGTTGCCGTTCGCGTCAAAGAACTTCAGCGGGTCATACATACCGGCCTTAGACCAAGTAATCGGCACCATTTTGCCCTCGGAAATATAATAGCCCTTTGCATTTTCGCCGCCTTCCCAGTTGATAAGCTTGTGGCCATCAACATCGTTCGGACGCAGGGAAATGTCCGCTTCCAAAACGATAACATTCTCAAATTGCAGCTGCTCGTTTGTTTTGCAGTCCATGTGCGGCTTGTTCTGGTAGTTTTTCATGTACACATGCCTGTCTGCATCATAGCTGAATGTACTGTAATTCGCGCCAAAGTCAACACGGATATTTTTTGCATCCTCTCCGCTCGGAGCAGCATTTTTGTCCATCTCAACGAACTTAAACGCTGTGCCCATCTTATCTTCCTTCAAATCGGTACGAACATTGCTATCTTCCAGCATTTCCGGCACCTTTGTACCGTAGAACATACCGGTATGCTCCCAGGCGTAGCCCGCATTGATACGATCCTTATCACGGCCAAAATACTTGCCTGTACCGTAATAGTCTGCATCGAAATGATCAATCTCCATGCTATTGATTGTCTCCGTCGCAATGGTCGGGTCAATTCCCCAATGCACGTAAACCGCATCAAACCCGACCGCCAAAATTGGATAATAGTATCGGCAGCTGCGCACCGAACACACGTCCGGCACCTGCGTGTAGTCGCCGTACACCGCCATCAAACGGGTCAGGTCGTATTCCACCGGTAACTCAAAAATAAGATCTGCGGCGGAGATGCCATATTGCGGCAGAGCGGCGTCTACGTTATTCACCATTACGGCGACAGGGCGTTTACCGATGGCGCCGTCCGTCAAGGTCGGCAGGCCGGTGAGCAGGTTCACATTCGCCGGTTCCGTGGAAAGTGCTTCCGTGGGTTCCGCGGTGCTCTCTGCTGCGGAAGATTCCGCCTTTGCCGTCGGAGCAGCCGTGGCAGTCGCTTCCGGCTCGCTTGCGGCGCTCTCCTCCGTCGGTTTTGATCCGCAGCCCGCGAACACAGTCAGGCTGAGCAGCAAGGCGCTGCACAACGCAAATATTCTCTTTTTCAATTTTATCAACCTCCATTTGTTGATTTCTGCTATTTATTATAGTCCGAAACGCACCGAATTGCAACAAAAAATGCACGAAAATTGTCGGGCAGCGCCAAAATGCCGATACCAAGCTGCACAACGAGCGCAAAGTTGAAAATGTAAAGAGCTTATGCAGCAAAATATCCCCCGCTCTGTTCAGAACGGAGGATACTTTAAACTTTCATGTGTTTAGTCTTCAAACATGCCTTTGATCTTGCCGAAGAAGCTTTTCCGCTTCTGGTAGTTCTTTTCGTCGGCATTCTGTTCAAATTCCTGCAAAAGCTCTTTTTGGCGCTTGCTTAGGTTTTTCGGCACTTCAACGGTTACGCGCACGTACTGGTCACCGCGTCCTCTGCCGTTGATGTTCTGAATACCCTTGCCCTTGAGCTTGAACACGTCACCCGGCTGCGTGCCCTCATGCACGGTGTAGCTCACCTTACCATCGAGCGTCGGCACCGTGACTTCCGCGCCGAGTGCAGCCTGCGTGAACGTGATTGGCATATCGCACCAAACGTCGTTGCCGCGGCGCGTGAAAATGGCATGCGGACGAACTGTAATGTATACGTGCAGGTCGCCGTTCGGACCGCCGTTGGAGCCGGCATTGCCCTTGCCGCCGACATTCAGAATCTGATCGTCATCGATACCCGCCGGAACGGAAATCTCGATCGTCTTCTGGCGGCGGATCTTGCCCTTGCCGTCGCACGTTTTGCACGGGGTATCGACAATCTGGCCTCTGCCGTGGCAGCGGTCGCACGTGCTTGTGGACTGCACCACGCCGAACGGTGTGCGCTGGTTGATGCGCACCTGGCCGGAGCCGCCGCAGTTCGGGCAGGTCTTGGGGCTTGTGCCCTTGGCCGCGCCGGAGCCGTTGCAATCCGGGCAATTTTCGATCTGGTGGTAGGTCACATTTTTCTTGCAGCCCTTTGCCGCTTCCTCAAACGAAAGGGTGACGCTTGCCTCTACGTCACTGCCGCGGCGCGGTGCGTTCGGGTTCGCACGGCGTCCGCCGCCCCCGAAACCGCCGCCGAAGAAGCTGTCGAAAATATCGGTGAAACTCAAAAACCGCCTGCGCCGCCGGCATACGGATTTCCGCCGCCCGCGCCGCCGCCGAAGTTCGGGTCTACGCCCGCAAAGCCGAACTGGTCGTAGCGTGCCTTCTTGTCTTTATCAGAAAGTACCTCATACGCTTCGTTGACTTCCTTAAACTTCGCTTCCGCATTTTTATCTCCGGGATTCAAGTCCGGGTGGTATTGCTTTGCAAGCTTGCGGTACGCCTTTTTAATCACATCGTCTGATGCGCTCTTATCGACCCCAAGCACTTCATAATAATCTCTTTTGTTGTCCGCCATCCGCTGTCATCTCCTCGCAAACTCCAAAAGGCAAGGGACGCCTTTCGGCTCCCCTTGCACTTTTGAACGTGTCATTTATAAAACTTAATCGACGTCCTTGTAGTCTGCGTCGTAGACGTCACCGTTCGGGTTCTGGCCGCCCTGCTGCGGGTTTGCGCCCGGGGCTGCCTGCTCGCCCTGCTGCGGTGCACTTGCCTTATACAGCTTCTCACTGACCGCGTAAATCGCCTTCTGCAGCTCATCCATGCCGGACTTGATCTCCTCGACCGTGCCGTTTTGCATGGTGGTCTTCAGGGCTGCAACCTTGTTGTTCACTTCGGTCTTGTCCGCCTCTTCCAGCTTGTCGCCGCTCTCGTTCACGAGCTTCTCCGCCTGGTAGCAGAGGTTCTCTGCGTTGTTCTTCGTCTCAACCTCTTCACGGCGCTTCTTGTCTTCCTCTGCGAACTGCTCAGCTGCCTTAACAGCCTTATCGATGTCTTCCTTGCTCATGTTGGAGGAAGAAGAAATCGTGATGTGCTGTTCCTTACCGGTGCCGAGATCCTTAGCGGAAACATTTACGATGCCGTTTGCGTCGATGTCAAATGTAACTTCAATCTGGGGGATGCCGCGCGGAGCCGGAGCGATGCCGTCGAGCTTAAAGAGACCCAGCTGCTTGTTATCGCGTGCAAATTCACGCTCGCCCTGCAGAACGTTGACCTCAACCTGCGTCTGACCATCAGCCGCCGTGGAGAAAATCTGGCTCTTCTTGGTCGGGATAGTGGTGTTTCTGTCGATGATCTTCGTCATCACGCCGCCCATGGTCTCAACACCGAGAGAAAGCGGAGTAACGTCAAGCAACAGCAAGCCCTGAACTTCGCCGCCGAGAACGCCTGCCTGAAGTGCGGCGCCGATTGCAACGCATTCGTCCGGGTTGATGCCCTTGAACGGCTCTTTGCCGATAAGCTTCTTAACCGCTTCCTGAACAGCCGGAATTCTGGAGGAACCGCCGACCATGAGAACCTTGTTGATCTCACCGATGGAGAGACCGGAGTCGCTCAGTGCCTGACGAACCGGGCCCATGGTCTTCTCAACGAGGTCTGCGGTAAGCTCATTGAACTTTGCTCTGGAGAGCGTGAGGTCAAGGTGCTTCGGGCCGGTCGCATCCGCCGTGATGAACGGCAGGTTGATGGAAGCGCTCGTCATGCCGGAAAGCTCGATTTTTGCCTTCTCTGCCGCTTCCTTAATACGCTGCATAGCCATCTTATCGCCGGAAAGGTCGATGCCGTCGGAAAACCTTGAAGCTTGTTGATGATCCAATCCATGACGCGCTTATCAAAGTCGTCGCCGCCAAGGCGGTTATTGCCGGCCGTAGACCAGAACCTCCTGCACGCCGTCGCCCCATCTCAATGATGGAAACATCGAACGTACCGCCGCCGAGGTCATAAACCATGATCTTCTGGTCGTCTTCCTTATCGATACCGTAGGACAGTGCTGCTGCCGTCGGCTCGTTGATGATACGCTTTACATCGAGGCCCGCAATCTTGCCCGCGTCCTTCGTTGCCTGACGCTGTGCGTCCGTGAAGTACGCCGGAACGGTGATAACTGCGCTCGTAACGCTCTCGCCGAGGTAAGCTTCCGCGTCGCCCTTCAGCTTCTGGAGGATCATTGCGGAGATTTCCTGCGGGGTGTAGCTCTTACCGTCGATCGTTACCTTGTGGTCTGTGCCCATCTCTCTTTTAATAGAGGATATCGTGCGGTCCGGGTTTGTAATCGCCTGACGCTTTGCGACCTGACCGACCATGCGCTCGCCTGTCTTGGAGAATGCCACGACAGACGGGGTGGTTCTTGCGCCTTCTGCGTTTGCGATAACGACCGGCTCGCCGCCTTCAATAACCGCTACGCAAGAGTTTGTTGTACCAAGGTCAATACCAATTGTCTTTGCCATATCAATTACCTTCCTTTAACTCAAATGAGTGTGTGAATTCTGAATTACTATATAAATGGATATTTGCTGATTTAGTTTGCTACCTGTACCATGGCATGTCTTACGACCTTATCGCCCAGCATGTAGCCCTTTTGGAACACCGCCGAAATGACGTTTTCGCCAAGCTCGTCGCTTTCAATGTGCGCCACCGCGTTGTGCAGCGCCGGGTCAAACGGCTCGCCAACCTGACCGATTTCTCGGATGCCAAGCTTTTCAAAGCTCGCCTTAAATTGGTTTGCAATCATCTCAACGCCGTTTTTTCATATCCTCTGCGGAGGCATTTTTCCTGTGCCAGTGCACGGTCGATATTATCGGCCACCGGCAAAATCGCGTTGATTGTATCGGAAACGGCGTTATTGTAAACGGCGTTCTTTTCGTTTGCGGAACGCTTGCGGAAGTTATCGTACTCGGCAAGCACGCGCAGGTGCTGCTGCTTGTGGCTGTCGAACTCCGCCTGCAAGCGGTCGTAATCCTCTTTCGGAATCTTCTCGCTCTTCTTTTTCTTTTCTCCTTTTCCGCAGCCTTTGCAGATTCCTCTGCCGGCTCGGTATTCGCTTCCTGCTCGGGTTCCTGAACAGGCTTCTTTTCCTCTGCCATCTGGCAACGCTCCTTTCTCTATTCTTCCCGCATGATGCGCGTAAGCATTTCGCCTACACGATCTGCGACGTATGCTGTTTGTGCCGCGACGTGTGCGTACTGCATCCGCATCGGGCCGATCACGGCGACCGCGCCGGCATCTCTGCCGTTCACGCTGTACCGTGAGCAAATGACCGACGATTCCGCCAAGGCGTTCTGCCCGGTCTCTGTGCCGATCTTGATCTGCGTGCGGTTCTGCTTGCCTGCGAGAAGTTCTGTCAAAGCTCCCGTCTTTCCAGAATATCCATCACCCGGCGTGCACCGCCAAACTTGTATTCCGGGTAGAACAGCAGGTTCATCTGACCGCTTACGGAAATTTCCGTCTGCATCGTTTACAAGCGCCTACTTCCAAAAGTCGCCGCCAGCGCCGGCGACATCAAAATTGCCATATCACCCAGCGAGACTCGCAAGGTTTTGCACAAATGCCCGGTTAATCTCCGCCACGTCGCGCCCTGTCACGCGCTCGTTGAGCACGCGGAAGAAAATGCGCATAATCTCGTTTGAAAGATCAAAGTCGCAGTGAAACACCTTGTTTTTCATGGTACCTGCGCTGCTCATCATAATGAGCATTGCGGTGCGGCGGCTCGTCTGCACGAACTGCACCGCCTTAATCTTTGCATCCGCGCCGCTCGGCGTGGTGCTCAACGCAAGGTACCGTGTAGAAGCCGCCAGCGTTTTCGCCGCGCCACGCAATAATCGTTCCGGGTCAAACGCGCTCTTTGCAAGCATCGCGTCTATCGTAAGCTTTTCGGCTTCCGTTAACGTTTCCGGCTGCATCAGCGCATCTACGAACTCGCGGTAGCCCTCCTGTGAAGGCACACGCCCCGCGGAGGTGTGCGGCTGTTCCAAAAGCCCCAGCTCCGTAAGCTCTGCCATCTCGTTGCGCACCGTTGCGGAAGAAACACCTGCTTTTTCCGCAATGGACTTGGAGCCCACCGGCTCGCCCGTGCGAATGTATCCGTCTACGATCGAGGCAAGTATATTTTGTTTGCGTTTTGTCAGTTCCATACTTGCACCTCTCAGGTTTTAGCACTCTATGTTTCCGAGTGCTAACCCTTGTCTATACTATACTGCAAAGGTCAGGAAATGTCAACACCAAAATTTGTAAATACTTTGTGAATGTGCGAATTCTTCCCGGTCGGCATCCGTTTTGAAGCTTCTTTTAGCATTCCCGGCTCCACAGTGCCAAATTCCTGTTTATATATAAAGATACCGAAAAAAGCGTCTTCGCCATAATTTCACTTTTTATAATAGAATTTCAGGATTTTTTGTGCAAATTATTGACATTTTATAAAAATTGTATTAAACTGATAGCCCGTGTTTCAGTTTCTGTGTTCGCTTTAGCCCGAAAGTCCGTACCGTTAACGGAAAAGAGGAGTATACCATGATTCAGGCAGAACATTTACAAAAGACCTTCCGCGTGCGAAAACGAAACGCAGGCTTTAAAAACGCCGCAAAAGCATTTTTCAGCCGCGAGTACGAAGAAATCCACGCCCTAAACGATGTTTCGTTCCGCATTGAAGACGGCGAGGCCGTGGGCTATATTGGCCCGAACGGTGCCGGAAAAAGCAGCACCATCAAAATTCTCTCCGGCATTTTAACGCCGGACAGCGGCACCTGCGTCATCGACGGGCGCGTGCCGTGGAAAGACCGCCGCGCGCATGTTTCGCAGATCGGCGTTGTGTTCGGGCAGCGCAGTCAATTATGGTGGGATGTGCCCGTCATTGATTCATTCGAGCTTATCCGCGACATTTACGCCGTGACCGAAGATGTTTACAAGCGAAATTTACGGGATTTAACCGACCTTCTGAATTTATCGGAGATCTTAAAGACCCCGGCGCGCAGTCTGTCGCTCGGGCAGCGTATGCGGTGCGAGATCGCCGCCTCCCTGCTGCACGACCCGCGCATCTTGTTTTTGGATGAACCCACCATCGGGCTCGACGCGGTATCGAAGATCGCCGTTCGCGAATTCGTGCTTGATATGAACAAGCGCCGCGGCACCACGGTCATTTTAACGACGCACGACATGCAGGACGTGGAAGCCTTGGCGCAGCGTGTCCTGCTCATCGGCAAAGGGCGCATTTTATTAGACGGCGCACTCGACGACATTCGGCGCGGCGGCAGCGGGCAGATTGACGAAACGCTCGCGGCGCTCTACAAACAGTTTGATATTTGAGGTGCGCCGTGAAACTTAAAAAATACATTTCGTTTTTCCGTCTGCGCTGTGTGACGGGCTTGCAGTACCGCGCAGCGGCATTGGCAGGCATCTCCACGCAATTTGCGTGGGGCTTTTTGATCATCTTCGCCTACCACGCGTTTTACCGCAGTGACCCCACCGCTTTTCCGATGACCTTGCAGGCGACCGTCAACTACACATGGATACAGCAGGCGTTTTTAGCTATGTTCGCCTCGTGGGTCTTGGACGGCGACATTTTGGAGGAAATCACCTCCGGCAGCATCTCGTATTCGCTGTGCCGCCCCGTCGACCTCTACGCCATGTGGTACACGAAATCTCTCTCCGGTCGTATTTCCAAGGTTGCATTGCGTGCCGTGCCAATCTTAGTCGTTGCGGCGCTTCTGCCCGCAGGCTATAACTTGACCGCGCCGACAGATTTACCCACATTCTTTCTATTTTTGCTCACCATGGTGCTGGGCGCATTGAACAGCACGGCGTTCACGCTGCTCATCTACGTCCTCACCATGTATACCCTTTCTTCCACCGGGTTGCGCTCCCTGCTGCTCACACTGGCAGATTTTCTCTGCGGCGGCGTAGTACCGCTGCCGTTCTTCCCGCCTACGCTGCGCAGAATCTGCGAGCTGACCCCCTTCGCTGCCACAAGCAACGTGCCGTACCGCGTGTACAGCGGCGACATTGCCGGCACGAACGCCGCTTTCGCCGTAGGCTTACAAATCTTCTGGCTGCTCGTCCTGGTGCTCGGCGGTCACACCCTCATGAAAAATGCGCTGAAGCGGGTAGTGATTCAGGGAGGATAAGCGGAACGACAAGTCGTTCCGCTGCCCGGCAAATCGTTCGTGTTTTGCAGTATACAAAGAAAGGGGTCATCTATGAAACTATACTTTGAATTTCTGTCTATCCACATCAAGAAGCGATGCAGTACAAGGCTTCGTTCTTGCTTTCCGCACTGGCGCAGCTATTTATACCGCTCACATGCTTTTGGGGCGTGCAGTTCATGTTCATGCGATTTAAGCAGGTGGACGGCTTCACGTACACCGAGGTTTCGCTCTGCTACGCCATCGTGCTGTTATCATTCTCGCTCGCGGAGCTGTTCTTCCGTGGGTTTGATACGTTTGACCGCATGATCGGGGACGGCGAGTTCGACCGCGTTCTGGTGCGCCCGCGCAACGAGGTTTTCCTCGTCCTGTGCAGCCGCATGGATTTAGAGCGCTTCGGCAAGGGCATTATGGCGATTTTCCTGCTGATCTGGGCGCTTCAAAACTGCCCAATTGATTGGTGCGCCGCGCGCGTTATGACGCTCATTTTCATGATTTTAGGCGGCATCGTGCTTTTTGCAGGCGTGTATTTGATCTTCGCCGGGCTATGCTTTTTCACATTAGAGGGACTCGAGTTCATCAATAGTTTTAACAGACGGTATGCGCGAGCACGGGCGCTACCCGCTTTCCATCTACGGCAAAGGCGTACTGACGTTCTGCACCTACATCGTCCCCTACGCGCTCGTGCAGTATTACCCGCTGATGTACCTCATTGGCCGCCACAACGATGCCCGCGCGATGCTTCTGCCCGTCATCGCCTGCGTGTTTATTATCCCGTGCTATCTCTTCTGGAAATTCGGCGTGCGCCATTACCGCTCCACCGGGTCGTAACAATATTATGAAATGAGGTTTTCCCATGCCCTTTGATTTTAAGAAAGAATACAAAGAATTCTACATGCCGAAAAACAAGCCGGAGATCGTCACTGTGCCGCCTGCAAACTACATTGCAGTGCGCGGCACCGGCGACCCAAACGAGCCGGACGGCGCGTATCAGCAGGCCATCAGCGTTTTGTACGCGATCGCCTACACGCTTAAAATGAGCTACAAGACCGACCACCGCATCGAGGGCTTTTTCGAGTATGTCGTGCCGCCGCTTGAGGGCTTTTGGTGGCAGGAGAATACGGACAGCATCGATTATGCCGATAAATCTGCTTTCCACTGGGTCTCCGTCATCCGCCTGCCGGATTTCATCACGCCGGATGATTTCGCCTGGGCCGTGCAGACCGCCGAAAAGAAGAAAAAGCTTGATTGCAGCAAAGCGGAGTTTTTGACGATCGACGAGGGCCTTTGCGTGCAGATCATGCACCACGGCGCGTTTGACGATGAGCCCGCATCTGTGGCGCTGATGGACACGTTTCTCGCCGAAAACGGCTATATAAACGACTTTACCGCCGCGCGCCTGCACCACGAGATCTACCTCAGCGATGCCCGTAAGGTCGCGCCGGAAAAGTGGAAAACGGTCATTCGCCATCCCATCAAAAAAAACGCGTAAAGGAGCACACCACATGAAAAAACTCATCACCCTGCGCGGCAACAGCGGCAGCGGCAAAACGCCATCGCAAGAGCTTTACAGGAAAAGTTCGGCAAAAACACCATGCTGCTGTCCCAAGATGTCATCCGCCGCGACATCTTAAAGACGAACGACGGCGCGGGCACCCGCGCAAACGACGTGCTCATCATGCTGCTTGAGTACGGCCACGCGCACAACGAGCTCGTCATTTTAGAAGGCATTTTGAACAGCCGATGGTACACCCCGCTTTTCGATGCCGCAAAAGCGCTCTACGGCGAAAACATCTGCGCGTACTATTTTGACCTCCCGTTTGAGGAGACGCTCCGCCGCCACCAAACGAAGGACAAGCGCACGGAGTTCGGCGAAGAGGAAATGCGCAAATGGTGGAACGAAAAGGACTACGCCCCCGCATTAAACGAGCAGACCCTCACGCCCGACATGATGCAGGACGAGATCATCGACCGCATCTGCGCCGATTTAGAGCGCCTCGATACATAAACCATACATATAAATTCGGAAAGAGCGAGGTTCTCCCCGCTCTTTTTTGTATATTGTGTTATATTCTGCCCGAATTTCTATCGATGCAAAAATAATTTTATAGCATTTTGTTCGTATCTATGATAAAATAGACACAGTGATAATTTTTGTAAAGCTTAGAGGGACACAATGGACAAAGAGGAGTGCATAATTTTCCTCCCCTTTACAAACCGACATCACGGATTTAACAGGGCGGCGCTACAATGTAAGACCGAAAGCACGCACCTGATTTTAAAAAGAAAGTAAGGTCTTCACATGAAATCAATTTTTCACGCACTCAACCGGCTCAAGGTCTTCCGCGGGCTGACGGAACAGGAATTCGCATGGGTGCTCTACGACGTGGGCAATTCCGCGTTCACCATGCTCTCCTGCTCGCTCATCCCTATCT
>ENA-OQKL01000557-OQKL01000557.1-human-gut-metagenome-genome-assembly--contig:-NODE-557-length-11633-cov-2.982878_pt1 | contig 11633 bp, 7 predicted proteins | sample MGYA00242779_ERZ504800 | MGnify/ENA primary metagenome ERZ504800 (study PRJEB26092, sample SAMD00036410) | human gut metagenome | host: Homo sapiens | study: EMG produced TPA metagenomics assembly of... | reverse complement strand
CCGTACAGAAAGATTGATAAGGCGACGGGCAAGGTTACGAACGAAGTCGTTTACATGACGGCGGACGTGGAAGACGAGTTCATCGTTGCGCAGGCAAACGAAAAGCTGAATGAAGACAACACCTTTGCAAACGACAGCGTTCTCGCACGTTTCAAGGGCGAGTTCATTCAGGTTGAGCCGACCCGCGTCGATTACATGGATATTTCCCCGCGTATGGTCTTCTCCGTTGCAACGGCGATGATCCCGTTCCTCGAAAACGATGACGCGAACCGTGCTCTGATGGGCGCGAACATGCAGCGTCAGGCAGTTCCGCTGCTCCGCACCGAGTCTCCGATCGTCGGTACCGGCATGGAGTATAAAGCAGGCGTCGACTCCGGCGTCTGCGTCCTGTGCGAACGCGCAGGTGTCGTTAAGAGCGTCAGTGCAGACCTCATTCGCGTGACGACCGATAACGGCGATATCGACGACTATGTCGTCACAAAGTTCATGCGTTCCAACCAGAGCACCTGCATCAACCAGGTCCCGATCGTCAACCGCGGCGACCGCGTTGAAGTGGGCGATGTTCTGGCGGACGGCCCGGCCATTAAGAACGGCGAGATCGCGCTTGGCAAGAACGCGCTCATCGGCTTCATGACCTGGGAAGGCTACAACTACGAGGACGCCGTTCTGCTAAACGAGAAAATCGTACGCGACGACGTTTATACCTCCATCCATATCGAAGAGTATGAGATGGAAGCCAGAGATACAAAGCTCGGCGCGGAAGAGATTACCCGCGACATCCCGAACGTCAACGAAGATCTGCTGCGCGACCTTGATGACCGCGGCATCATTCGTGTGGGTGCGGAGGTTCACGCCGGCGATATTCTGGTTGGTAAGGTCACGCCGAAGGGCGAAACCGAGCTGACCGCCGAAGAGCGCCTGCTGCGCGCCATCTTCGGTGAAAAGGCCCGCGAGGTTCGCGATACGTCCCTCCGTGTTCCGCACGGCGAGTACGGCACCATTGTGGACGTTAAGGTCTTCACGAGAGACAACTGCGATGAGCTGAGCCCCGGCGTCAACAAGGTCGTGCGCTGCTATATCGCACAGAAGAGAAAAATCTCTGTCGGTGATAAGATGGCCGGACGTCACGGTAACAAGGGTGTTGTTTCCCGCATTTTGCCGATGGAAGAGATGCCGTTCCTGCCGGACGGTACACCGCTTGACATCGTTCTGAACCCGTTGGGCGTTCCGTCCCGTATGAATATCGGACAGGTTCTCGAGGTTCACCTCGGCATGGCGGCAAACGCACTCGGCTGGAAGATTATGACCCCGGTATTCGACGGCGCACACGAAGCGGATATCCGCGAGTGCTTCCGCATGGCGGGCATGAGTGAGGACGGCAAGTTCCGTCTGCGTGACGGTCGTACCGGCGAGTATTTCGATAACCCGGTTACCGTTGGCTACATGTACTACCTCAAGCTCCATCATCTTGTTGACGATAAGATTCACGCCCGTTCCACCGGTCCGTATGCCCTCGTTACCCAGCAGCCTTTGGGCGGCAAGGCGCAGTTCGGCGGCCAGCGCTTCGGCGAAATGGAAGTTTGGGCGTTGGAGGCTTACGGCGCGGCTTACACCCTGCAGGAGATTCTGACGGTGAAGTCCGACGACGTTGTGGGCCGTGTAAAGACCTACGAAGCCATTGTTAAGGGCCAGAACGTGCCGAAGCCGGGCATTCCGGAATCCTTCCGCGTTCTTATCAAGGAACTGCAGGCACTCGGCCTCGACATCAAGGTACTGGATAAGGACAACGAGGAGATTGACCTGCGCCAGAGCTTCGACGATGACGATGATGTGGGTCTCACCCCGGGCGATCAGGTCTTTGATGAAGAAAACGTCGCAACGGACGGCGATTTCGACGGCTATTCCATCGAGAACGAAGACGGGGAAGAGGACGACTTCTTCTCTACCGGCGACGATGATGAGTTTGAAGGCTCCGATAACGATTTGTTTGACGGCATCGACGACGAGTTCTAATTTCGGGTGAAAGGAAAGGATCGCATATATGGAGTTTAACGTTTTTGAATCAATAAAGATCGGCCTTGCATCGCCCGAGCAGATTCGCTCCTGGTCGTACGGTGAGGTCACGAAGCCCGAGACCATCAACTACCGTACATTGAAGCCGGAGCGCGACGGCCTTTACTGCGAGCGCATTTTCGGACCGACAAAGGACTGGGAGTGCCATTGCGGCAAGTATAAGCGCATCCGCTTTAAGGGTAAGGTCTGCGAGCGCTGCGGCGTTGAAGTGACGCGCAGCAAGGTTCGCCGTGAGCGCATGGGTCACATTGAGCTTGCAGCGCCGGTTTCGCACATCTGGTACTTTAAGGGCATCCCGTCCCGCATGGGTCTGATTCTTGACCTTTCCCCGCGCGTACTGGAAAAGGTTCTGTATTTCGCACTTTACATCGTTACGGATCCGGGTTCCGTTCGTGAGCTCTCTAAGATGCAGACGCTCACCGAAAAGGAATACCGCGACATGCGTGAAAAATATGAGGACGACTTCGAGGCGTCCATGGGCGCTGAAGCTGTGAAGAAGCTGCTCGAGGATATCGACTGCGAAAAGCTCAGCGAAGAGCTCAAAAAGACCTCGAAACCGCGCAGGGACAGAAGCGCGTGCACATTCTCAAGCGTCTTGAGGTTGTGGAATCCTTCCGTATCTCCGGCAACCGCCCGGAGTGGATGATCCTCGATGCCGTGCCGGTTATCCCGCCGGATATCCGTCCGCTCGTACAGTTGGACGGCGGCCGCTTTGCAACGAGTGACCTGAACGACCTGTACAGACGAGTTATCAACAGAAACAACCGTCTGAAGAGACTCATCGAGCTCGGCGCGCCGGACATCATCGTGCGCAACGAGAAGCGTATGCTGCAGGAAGCAGTGGACAGCCTGATCGACAACGGCCGCCGCGGCCGTCCGGTCACCGGCCCCAACAACCGCGCACTGAAGAGCCTTTCCGATATGCTGAAGGGCAAGCAGGGCCGCTTCCGTCAGAACCTGCTGGGCAAGCGTGTTGACTACTCCGGCCGTTCTGTTATCGTCGTCGGCCCTGAGCTGAAGATGGATCAGTGCGGTCTGCCCAAGGAAATGGCTCTGGAGCTGTTCAAGCCCTTTGTCATGAAGGATCTGGTGGAGAAGGGTATTGCCAACAACATCAAGTCTGCCCGCAAGATGGTGGAGCGCGCTAAGCCCGAAGTGTGGGACAGCCTGGAGACCGTGATCAAGGGTCACCCGGTCCTGCTGAACCGTGCACCTACCCTGCACCGTCTGGGCATTCAGGCCTTCAACCCCGTGCTGGTCGAGGGCCGTGCCATCAAGCTGCACCCCCTGGCATGTACCGCATTCAACGCCGACTTCGACGGTGACCAGATGGCAGTTCATCTGCCCCTGGGCGAGGATGCCTGCCGCGAGGCCAAGATGCTGATGCTGGCTTCCGGCAACCTGCTGAAGCCCTCTGACGGCGCACCTGTCACCGTTCCTACGCAGGATATGATCCTGGGCAGCTACTACCTGACCACCGTTCGTGAGAACGAAGAGGGCGCAGGCAAGGTGTTCCGCGATGAGAACGAAGCCCTGATGGCTTATGCAGAGCACATCGTTACCCTGCACGCACCCATCAAGGTGCGCCGCACCATGACCATTGACGGCGTGGAGCGCACCGGTCTGGTGGAAGCCACCGTCGGCCGCATCATCTTCAATAACCCTGTTCCTCAGAATCTGGGTTATATCGACCGTACTGATCCCGAGCACTGGCTGGAGTACGAGGTCAGCTTCCGCGTGACCAAGAAGACTCTGCCCGACATCATTTCCCGCTGCATGACCCGCAACGGCACCCGCAAGTGTGCAAAGATGCTGGATGCCATCAAGGCACAGGGCTACAAGTACTCCACTCTGTCTGCGATCTCCGTCGCTGTGTGCGACGCTGTGATCCCGCCGCAGAAGCAGGAACTGATCGCTGAGGCTGACCAGCAGATCGCAAAGGTCGGCAAGCTGTTCAACCGCGGCCTGATCTCCGACAACGAGCGTTACAACCAGACCATCGCCATCTGGCAGGCTACCACCGATAAGGTCTCCAAGGCTCTGGCAGACAACCTGCCCAAGGACAACGAGATCTATATGATGGCAGACTCCGGTGCTCGTGGTTCTATGAACCAGATCAAGCAGCTGGCCGGCATGCGCGGCCTGCTGGCAAACACCGCCGGTAAGACCATCGAGATGCCCATTCGTGCGAACTACCGCGAAGGTCTGAATATCCTGGAATACTTCGTTTCTGCTCGTGGCGCTCGTAAGGGTCTGGCCGATACCGCTCTGCGTACCGCTGACTCCGGCTACCTGACCCGCCGCATGGTCGATGTCTCTCAGGAAGTCATCGTCCGCGAGATCGACTGCGGCACCACCGACGGCCTGTGGGTCTCTGAGATCCACGAGGGCAAGGAGAAGATCGAGAGCTTCCGTGAGCGTATCATCGGCCGTTATGCCGTGGGTGATGTCCTCGATCCCGTCACCGGCAAGGTCATCGTTCCCGAAGGCAAGATGATCGACCTCTACGATGCAAACGACATCGAGGCCGCAGGCATCACCAAGCTGAAGATCCGCAGCCTGCTGACCTGCCGCGCCAAGATCGGCGTCTGCGCACACTGCTACGGCAGCGATATGGCAAACGGTGAGCCCGTCCAGCTGGGCGAGTCCATCGGCGTCATCGCTGCAGAGTCCATCGGCGAGCCCGGTACTCAGCTGACCATGCGTACCTTCCATACCGGCGGTATCGCATCTGCTGAAGATATTACTCAGGGTCTTCCCCGTGTCGAGGAGCTGTTCGAGAGCCGCCGTCCCAAGAGCATGGCCATCATGAGCGAGATCTCTGGTGTCGTTTCTCAGGACGATACCAAGAAGAATGTCGTTATCAAGGTGACCGGCAAGGACGAGAACGGTGCCGAGGTCGTAAAGAGCTACTCCATCCCGTTCACCCAGCATTCCCGCGTGATGCCGGGTGACCGTGTGGAGAAGGGCGACATCATCACCCGTGAAGGTGTTCTGTATCCGCAGGATATTCTGGCAATCAAGGGTCTGGAGGATGTCCAGAACTACCTGATCAACGAAGTTCAGAAGGTCTACCGTCTGCAGGGCGTTGAGATCAACGATAAGCATATCGAAGTCATCGTCCGTCAGATGTGCCGCAAGGTGCGCGTGACTGATTCCGGTTCTTCCAACCTGATCGGCGGTGCACTGGCAAGCCGTCTGGAAGTGGAGAGCATCAACGCCGATCTGCAGCAGCGCATCGACGCTGGTGAAGAGGGCCTGAAGCTGGTTGAGTACCAGCAGGTGCTGCTGGGCATCACCAAGGCTGCTCTGGCAAACGACTCCTTCCTGTCCGCTGCATCCTTCCAGGAGACCACCCGCGTGCTGACCGAAGCTGCCATCAAGGGCAAGGTCGACCCGCTGGCCGGCCTGAAGGAGAACGTCATCATTGGTAAGCTGATCCCCGCAGGTACCGGTCTGCCGGAAGTCCGTGAGGATCTGAAGAACCGTGAGGCTGAGCGCGATGCTGAGATCGCTGCCGAACAGGCAGCTGCTGTACAGTAAGCAAAGCTCCTTCTTCTGAAATAAAACAATGGACCGCTCTGTGGGCATCCGCCTGCAGGGCGGTTTTTATATGCCCGGAAAAGCGGAAACAGGGGAGAAAACTGTGCGTTTTGCGTCGAAAAAATGCTGAAAGAAAAAATCTGGAATAAATGCAAAAAACTTTGCAAAAACTGTTGACATCCGCCTGTAAAGCGAGTATTATATAACTGTTGCGCATCCCTCATGGGGATAGTGCGGCAAAAAAGTCGGAAACGATCCGATGTCTATCATTAAGAAAGGAGAAACAAAATGCCTACTTTTAACCAGCTTGTACGCAAGGGCCGTCAGGTTCTGGCTACCAAGAGCACCGCTCCCGCACTGCTGAAGAGCTACAATTCTCAGAAGAAACAGTATTCTGATCTGAACAGCCCCCAGAAGCGTGGTGTCTGCACTGCTGTTCGTACCATGACCCCCAAGAAGCCCAACTCTGCTCTGCGTAAGGTTGCTCGTGTCCGCCTCACGAATGGTATCGAGGTCACCTCTTACATTCCCGGTATCGGCCATAACCTGCAGGAGCACTCCGTCGTGCTGATCCGTGGCGGTCGTGTTAAGGACCTGCCCGGTGTGCGTTACCACATCATCCGTGGTACCCTGGATACTCAGGGTGTGGCAGGCCGTAATCAGGCCCGCTCCAAGTACGGCGCAAAGCGTCCTAAGGCCGGTGCTGCAAAGAAGTAATTGAGGACAACCGCCATAAACGGCTTTCCATTATATAAATAACAAGTCCGCTTGCAAAGCGGAGGGCAACAGTTTATGTAAAGGTCAGCTCTTTGTGACACAACGGGAGTTTTATTACTTTCGAGTACCGATGATATCATTCTGTGAAGGAGGGAAGAAAGATGCCTAGAAGAGGTAACATTGCTAAGCGCGATGTCTTAGCTGATCCTATTTACAATTCCAAGATGGTCACCCGTCTGGTCAACAGCGTCATGCTGGACGGCAAGAAGGGCGTCGCTCAGAAGATCGTTTACGAGGCTTTCTCCATGATTCAGGAGAAGACCGGCAACGATCCTCTGGAGACTTTCGAGAAGGCGATGGAGAACATCATGCCCAGCCTCGAGTGCAAGACCCGCCGCGTTGGCGGTGCTAACTACCAGGTTCCTCTGGAAGTCAGCCCGGCTCGCCGCGAGACCCTGGGTCTGCGCTGGCTGACTGCCTACAGCCGCAGCCGTGGTGAGAAGACCATGGCTCAGCGTCTGGCTGCTGAAATCATGGATGCTGCCAACAACACTGGTAACGCCGTGAAGAAGCGCGAGGATACTCATAAGATGGCAGAGGCCAACAAGGCTTTCGCTCATTTCCGTTATTGATCTGTTCTGTAGGAGGTTAATTTCATGGCTACACCCAGAGAAGTTTCTCTTCAGATGACGAGAAATATCGGCATTATGGCCCACATTGATGCTGGTAAGACTACTACTACCGAGCGTATTCTGTACTACACCGGTATCAACCACAAGATCGGCGAAGTTCATGATGGCGGCGCTACCATGGACTGGATGGTTCAGGAGCAGGAGCGTGGTATCACCATCACTTCCGCTGCTACCACCTGCTACTGGAGCCACTCTGAGACCCAGAAGGATCCGGTTGCATTCAAGAAGAACCGTCACCGCATCAACATCATCGACACCCCGGGCCACGTGGACTTCACTGTTGAGGTCCAGCGTTCCCTGCGCGTGCTGGACGGTTCTGTGACCGTTCTGGCTGCAAAGGGCGGTGTTGAGCCGCAGTCTGAGACCGTCTGGCGTCAGGCTGACGAGTACAAGGTTCCCCGTATGGTGTACGTCAACAAGATGGACACCATGGGTGCTGACTTCTTCCGCTGCATCAAGATGCTGCACGATCGTCTGCACGCCAACGGCGTGGCCATCCAGCTGCCCATCGGTCAGGAGGATACCTTCCGCGGTATCGTCGACCTGGTCGATATGAACGCTGAGGTCTACTACGATGACATGGGCAACGACATGCGCACCGAGGAGATCCCCGAGGATATGCGTGAGCAGGCTGAGGAGTATCACAACATCCTGATCGAGGCTGTTGCTGAGAACGACGAAGAGCTCATGGAGAAGTACCTCGAGGGCGAGGAGATCACCCGTGCCGAGCTGAAGGCTGCGATCCGCAAGGAGACCATCGCTAACACGCTGGTTCCCGTTGTCTGTGGTTCTTCCTACAAGAACCGCGGTGTCCAGAAGCTGCTGGATGCCATCGTGGACTACATGCCCGCTCCCACCGATGTCGAAGACATCAAGGGTGTGAATCCTGAGACCGAAGAGCAGGAGACCCGTCCGTCTTCCGACGACGCTCCCTTCGCAGCTCTGGCCTTCAAGATCGCTACCGACCCGTTCGTTGGTAAGCTGGCATACTTCCGTGTTTACTCCGGTAAGGTTGAGGCAGGTACCACTGTCTACAACTCCGTGAAGGACAGCAAGGAGCGTATGGGCCGCATCCTGCAGATGCATTCTAACCACCGCAAGGATATCGACTGCTGCTACGCAGGTGATATCGCTGCTGTTGTCGGTCTGAAGAACACCACTACCGGTGACACTCTGTGTGATGAGAATCATCCCATCATTCTGGAGTCCATGAAGTTCCCCGAGCCTGTTATCCGCGTTGCCATCGAGCCTAAGACCAAGGCCGGCAACGAGAAGATGGGCATCGCGCTGGCAAAGCTGGCCGAAGAGGATCCGACCTTCAAGACCTACACTGACGAAGAGACCGGTCAGACCATCATCGCCGGCATGGGCGAGCTCCATCTGGAGATCATCGTTGACCGTCTGCTGCGTGAGTTCAAGGTTGAAGCAAACGTGGGTGCACCTCAGGTTGCTTACCGTGAGACCATCCGCAAGGAGGCCAACCAGGAGACCAAGTACGCACGTCAGTCCGGTGGTAAGGGCCAGTACGGTCATGTTAAGATCAAGATCGAGCCCAACGAGCCCGGCAAGGGTTACGAGTTCGTCAACGCCATCGTTGGCGGTGCCATCCCGAAGGAATATATCCCGGCTATCGACAACGGTATCCAGGGTGCTATGAAGTCCGGTGTTCTGGCTGGCTATCCTGTCGTTGATGTCAAGGTTACCCTGTGGGATGGTTCTTATCATGAGGTCGACTCCTCTGAAATGGCCTTCTCCATTGCTGGTTCTATGGCATTCAAGGATGCTATGCGCAAGGCTGATCCTATCATCACTGAGCCTATCATGAAGGTTGCAGTTATCGTTCCCGATGAGTATCTGGGCGATGTCATCGGCGATCTGAATGCTCGCCGTGGTCAGATCCAGGGCATGGAAGCTATGGCTGGTACTCAGCGCGTCAATGCATTTGTGCCTCTGGCTCAGATGTTCGGCTACGCTACCGACCTGCGTTCCAAGACTCAGGGCCGTGGCCAGTATGTCATGGAGCCGTCTCACTACGAGCCGGTGCCCAAGAACATTGCTGACCAGATCATCGCTGGCCGCACCAAGGGCTGATTCCTGAAAAATGGATAAAGATTTTGCCGGGGTAGTGTAACCTCGGCAAAATTTCCTGTAAAAGCACTTGATTTTACAGGGCAAATTTAGTAGAATAGCCTTGCAATGCAATGTCTGCATCTTGCAGGGTTGTTGTAACCAAATATCAAAACCTAAATTAAGGGAGGATATTCCAATGGCTGAAAAGGCAAAGTTCGACCGTTCTAAGCCGCATGTTAACATCGGCACCATCGGTCACGTTGACCACGGCAAGACCACTCTGACCGCCGCTATCACCAAGTTCCTGGCTCTGAAGGGCGACGCAGACTTCATGGATTATGCCAACATCGATAAGGCTCCTGAGGAGCGTGCTCGTGGTATCACGATCAACTCCGCTCACGTTGAGTATCAGACCGACGCTCGTCACTACGCTCACGTTGACTGCCCGGGCCATGCTGACTACGTTAAGAACATGATCACTGGTGCTGCTCAGATGGACGGCGCTATCCTGGTCGTTGCTGCTACCGATGGTCCCATGCCCCAGACCCGTGAGCACATCCTGCTGGCTCGTCAGGTCGGCGTGCCCTATATCGTCGTGTTCATGAACAAGTGCGATATGGTCGACGACGAAGAGCTGCTGGATCTGGTTGAGATGGAGATCCGTGAGCTGCTGACCGAGTACGACTTCCCCGGCGACGACACCCCGATCATTCGTGGTTCCGCTCTGAAGGCTCTGGAGTCTACCTCCACTGATCCCAATGCTCCCGAGTATGCTTGCATCAAGGAGCTGATGGACGCTGTTGACACCTATATCCCCAACCCCGATCGTGAGGAAGACAAGCCCTTCCTGATGCCCATCGAGGATGTCATGACCATTTCTGGCCGTGGTACTGTTGCTACCGGTCGTGTTGAGCGTGGTATTGCTAAGGTTGGCGATGCTATGGAGATCGTCGGCATCAAGCCCGATCGTCTGAGCACCACCATCACCGGTCTGGAGATGTTCCGTAAGTCTCTGGACTTCGCTGAGGCTGGCGATAACATCGGCGCTCTGCTGCGTGGTGTTGATCGTACCCAGATCGAGCGTGGCCAGGTTCTGGCTAAGCCCGGTTCTGTCCATCCCCACAAGGTCTTCGAGTCTCAGGTCTACGTTCTGACCAAGGACGAAGGCGGCCGTCACACCCCGTTCTTCTCCAACTATCGTCCTCAGTTCTACTTCCGTACCACCGACGTGACCGGCATCATCACCCTGCCCGAAGGCACTGAGATGTGCATGCCCGGCGATAACGTCATGATGCACGTTGAGCTGCTGACCCCCGTTGCTATGGAAGAGGGCCTGCGTTTCGCTATCCGTGAGGGTGGCCGTACCGTTGGTTCTGGCGTTGTTGGCAAGATCATTGAGTGATTTTGACCCTTCGCGCCTTTCCTAAGGCTAAAGGTTAAACTTACGAGAGACCTTCCCATTCCGGAGAGTGGGAAGGTCTCTTTTTGTTTTAGATTTTCTGTCCGTAAGGGCAGGGGTGTATGCCGGATTTTTCAGAGACACGCTTCCACCACGAAATTTATCTGAGTGATCCTCGCCGCGCTGCACCGGGAACACTGAAAACAGTTCTGCGGCATCCCATACGTGAAAAATAAAAACAGGAAAATTCACAAATGATGTCGCTTTTATTTGGCAGATGTGCTATACTGATTTTATCTGTAGAAACACATTGAATGGATAAGGGAGGAGAGAACTTCATGCAGCATGAAACTGTCATCGTGCTGGACTTTGGCGGCCAGTACAATCAGCTGATCGCGCGCCGCGTCCGCGAGAACAATGTCTACTGTGAAATCTATTCCTATAAAACCGATCTGTCGGTTATCAAGGCAAAGAATCCCAAGGGTATCATCTTTACCGGTGGCCCCAACAGCGTTTATCTGGAGGATTCCCCCACGATCGACCCTGAGATCTTCAACTGGGGTGTGCCTGTGCTGGGCATCTGTTACGGCAGCCAGCTGATGATGCATCTGCTGGGCGGCCATGTCTGCCGCGCACCGGAGCGCGAGTACGGCAAGACGGAGGTGTTCGTGGACACGAACAGCAAGATGTTCACCGATGTGCAGCCCTCCACCATTTGCTGGATGAGCCACAACGACTATATTGAGCAGGCAGCGCCCGGCTTTAAGATCACTGCTCACACGGTCAACTGCCCGGTAGCTGCGGCAGAGAACGCCGAGAAGGGCCTGTACGCGGTCCAGTTCCATCCGGAAGTGCTGCACACTGCGGAAGGCAAGAAGATGCTGCGCAACTTCGTGTACAACGTCTGCGGCTGCACCGGCGACTGGAAGATGGACTCCTTTGTGGAGAACAACGTCAAGGCCCTGCGTGAGCGCATCGGCGATGGCAACGGTGCCTGTGCGCCTTGTCCGGTGGCGTGGATTCCTCCGTTCTGGCAGCTATGCTGGCTAAGGCCATCGGCAAGCAGCTGACCTGCGTGTTCGTGGATCACGGTCTGCTGCGTAAGAACGAGAAGGAAGAGGTCTGCTCTGTATTCGGCC
>ENA-OQKL01000556-OQKL01000556.1-human-gut-metagenome-genome-assembly--contig:-NODE-556-length-11636-cov-1.897037_pt1 | contig 11636 bp, 10 predicted proteins | sample MGYA00242779_ERZ504800 | MGnify/ENA primary metagenome ERZ504800 (study PRJEB26092, sample SAMD00036410) | human gut metagenome | host: Homo sapiens | study: EMG produced TPA metagenomics assembly of... | reverse complement strand
GATTGTTATGCAGAAAGGAGAAAGTGGAACACCTATTGCAACTAGTAGTTGGTATTTTAAGCTGATGAATTATTTGGGTGGATGGCGGCTTTGTATGATGAATTAGCTAATGATCGATTTATATAAGCAGTCGTGGGAAAAAGTGTCATTTAAAAATTATTGAAGGGGGTGTTTGTTTAGGATATTTATGTGATTTTCAATACAAAAGATTATAGTTATAAATTGTAGCAGGGTCAAAAGAGAACGGTTTCTCAGGCTTGTAGTCGAAAAGTTGACAGTTCAACCAGATAATCCGGGCTGTCAGCTTCTTTTTTTGTGTCCGGAGAGACTTCTTCTGTCCGGTAAGTTCCCTATGGATCCAGATAGCAGTGCATTTACCCATAGCAAGGATAACAGCATTACGATAATCTGTGAAAGTATTTCTTTCTTAATCATATTATACCTGTTCCTTTTCAAAAGTTACGAAAGAGTGATCGCATGAGTAAGAAAAATCTTACTCTGCTGTTTTGTAAGCCTTGTCCATGCTTTGTATCCGTCGTCTTGCACCGAATATCTTGTAACAGGAATGAAACTCCTTTGTCACGAAACCTTTAATAGAGTGTAACTCTCAAGAAACCTGACCCATCTACTTTTGCAGCAGATTTATAACGCATAAAAAAGTATATGAAAAAGGTTGTTAGAGCTGTGTCTCTTATGCTGCTGATGGCAGGTGTTTGTGGAAATGCATTTGCCGAGGAAAATGAAAACATTGTCCGGCAAGGCGCTATCCGCGGACGTGTGATAGACAATGGAAAACAAATTCTGCCGGGTGCTTCCATCTTTGTTGAAAATCTGAAAACCGGAGTAATCAGTGATGTGAACGGTTTTTATACGCTGCCCAATCTGAAACCCGGAACTTACACAGTTAAAGTAACCTACGTAGGTTATAGCCCCATTGAAATGAAAGTTACCGTCCCCGAAGGCAAGACTTTAGAAAAAGATATAGTGATGAATGAAGGGGTGGAACTGCAGGAAGTGCAGGTAAAGGGAGCTTTTCAAGGACAGAAGAAAGCAATCAATACACAAAAGAATAATCTGGGTATCACTAATGTTGTATCTGCCGACCAGGTAGGGAAATTTCCCGACTCAAACATAGGTGATGCATTGAAACGTATCAGTGGCATCAATGTGCAATACGATCAAGGCGAGGCCCGTTTCGGACAGGTCCGCGGCACTAGTGCCGATTTAAGCTCCGTCACCATTAACGGCAACCGTGTCCCATCTGCTGAAGGGGATACCCGTAACGTGCAGTTGGACTTGATTCCTGCCGATATGATTCAGACCATCGAAGTAAGCAAAGTCGTTACACCCGATATGGACGGCGATGCTATCGGTGGTTCCATCAATCTGGTAACCAAAAATTCTCCTTATAAACGCACTATCAATGCTACAGCGGGAAGTGGTTACAACTGGATCAGCGAGAAAGCCCAGTTGAACTTAGGTTTCACTTACGGCGATCGTTTCTTCAATGACAGACTGGGTATGCTGCTCTCCGCTTCTTATCAGAATGCTCCTTCCGGTTCTTATGATACTGAATTCATGTGGGAACAAAATGAAGATGGCAAAGTATATGTCAGCGATTATCAGATGCGCCAGTACTTTGTCACCCGTGAACGTCAAAGTTATTCGGCGGCTTTTGATTTTGATATCAATGAAAACCATAAATTGACTTTCAAAGGGATCTTCAACAACCGTAACGATTGGGAAAACCGTTACCGTACCAATATCAAGGATTTGGATGAGAACGGAAAAGGCACAGTCCGCATCCAGACCAAAGCAGGTACTCCCGATAATCGCAATGCCCGTCTGGAGCGTCAGCGTACCATGGATTTCGCTTTGGGCGGAGAACGACTTATGGGGGGTCAATCGGTATGGATTGGAATGCCAGTTATGCAAAAGCTACGGAAGAACGCCCTAATGAACGTTATCTTGACTTCCAACTGAAAAAGCAGGAATTTGATATGGACTTGAGTGATGAACGCCAGCCGTTGGCAACACCTGGAACAGGTTCTACTTTGACACTGAGTGATAAGTTCAGCTTGAAGGAACTGACGGAACAACAGGAGGACATCAAAGAAGAAGATATGAAATTCTCGGCCAATTTCAAGGCCAGTTTAAACTAATGGAGCTAAACTGAAGTTCGGTGCGAAGGTAGTACGTAAAACAAAAGAGAAAGAAATAGACTTCTACGAATATACTCCGAAAGACGAGGATGCCTTCATGACCAACAGCCTGAAAAACTACGGTAGACCAGAGTACGGATAAGTTTATGCCGAGCGACAAATATCAGGTAGGAACATTTGCCAGTAAACGAATATGTGGGTGGATTGAATTTAAATGATGCTTCCCAGTTCGATAAAGAACAGGTACAAGCCGAATTGGCTGAGAACTTTGAGGCTCGTGAAACTGTAAGTTCCGGGTATGTGCGGTTTGATCATAAATTCGCTTCCGATATAAACCTGATGGCGGGACTCCGTATGGAACATACTTCCCTTCGTTATACCGGCCGTAACTATGATGATGAGACAGATAAGACCACCAAGACCGGCCGCATGACCAACAGTTATGTGAATTTCCTTCCTTCTATTTTGGTGAAATGGGATGTAAATGATGATTTCAAGATACGCGGTTCTTACACGCAGACCTTGAGCCGGCCCAAATATTCAGCTTTGGTTCCCAGTGTGAATATCAACCGTGGTGATAATGAAATAAAGATTGGTAATTCTGACTTGAAACCGACTATTTCTTATAACTTTGATTTGAGTGCCGATTATTATTTCAAGAGTGTAGGTTTAGTGAGCGCAGGTTTTTTCTATAAGAAAATAGACGATTTCATCGTAGATCAGGTACTGACCAACTATGAATACCAAGGAACAGAATATACCCGTTTCACTCAGCCCAAGAATGCAGGAAATGCTAATCTGTGGGGATTGGAATTTTCTTATCAGCGTGATTTCGGCTTCATTGCTCCGGCCTTGAAGTATGTGGGTTTCTATGGAACCTATACTTATACGCACTCACGCGTGGAGGACTTTAACTTCGAAGGACGTGAGAACGAGAGCGGGTTGAGTTTGCCGGGGTCTCCCGAGCATACGGCGAATGCCTCTCTTTACTTTGAAAAAGGAGGCTTGAATGTGCGCCTGAGCTATAACTTTGCATCTGATTTTATCGATGAAATGGGCCCAAGTACATTTTATGACAGATATTATGATGCTGTGAACTATATGGATGTGAACGCCAGTTATACCTTTGGCAAGAAGGTGAAAATGACCTTTTATGCTGAGGCGAACAATCTGCTGAACCAGCCGCTCCGTTATTACCAGGGAACGAAGGATCGTACTATGCAGGCAGAATATTATGGCGTGAGAATGAATGCAGGTTTAAAAATAAGTTTCTAAAAATAAGTATATGAAAACGTTGATGATGATTAGAAGAATGAAAGAAGTATTGACATGGGTATGGATTGCCGTCATTGGTACGGCTATCTGCCTGAATGTGTGTGCCCAGACTCCGCAAGATTGGAAAGGACTGGAGAAACAACTGAATTTTTATATGGCCAACGATTTGGGACGTAACGGTTATTATGACCAGAAGCCCATAGCCGAGTTGATGGGAGAAATGGCGGATGTTATTGGTCCCGAGTGTGTATTTGCAGCCGGAGACGTGCACCATTTTGAAGGTGTGCGCAGCGTTAACGATCCGCTCTGGATGACCAACTACGAGTTGATTTACAGTCATCCCGAGTTGATGATAGACTGGTTTCCGATCTTGGGAAATCATGAATACCGGGGTAATACGCAGGCTGTGTTGGATTATACCAATGTGAGTCGTCGCTGGTCGATGCCTGGTCGTTATTATACCAAAGTCTTTGAGAAGAAAGGAACTGCCATCCGTTTTGTGATGATAGATACCGCTCCTCTGATTGACAAATACCGTAACGAGAGCGAAACTTATCCGGATGCCTGTAAACAAGATATGGATCAGCAATTGGCATGGATAGATTCTGTACTGACTGTTGCCAAAGAAGATTGGGTAGTCGTAATCGGACATCATCCCATTTATGCTGAAACGTCGAAAGACGACAGTGAACGCAGCGATATGCAGAAGCGTCTGGATCCTATCCTCCGTAAACATAAGGTGGATATCTATGCATGCGGACACATTCATAACTTCCAGCACCTTCGTGTGCCGGGCAGTGATATCGACTATGTGGTAAATTCGGCTGGTTCGTTGAGCCGTAAGGTAAAACCAGTGGAAGGCACTCTGTTCTGTAGTCCCGAACCGGGCTTTTCTATCTTTACGGCAGACAAGAAAGAACTGGATATGCACATGATTGATAAGAAAGGAAAAGTAATCTATACTGTAAAACGCACCAAATAGGAATAGTTATTTTAGGGAAAAAGAGTACATTTGCGGTATAAAACTGTAAATGTACTTTTTGTTATGTTGAATACACTCCTTTTGATTGGTGGTCTGGCTCTCATTTTAGCTGGCGCGAATGGCTTGACGGATGGTTCTGCAGCGGTTGCCAAACGTTTCCGTATTTCTGATTTGGTAATCGGGCTTACCATTGTAGCTTTCGGCACTTCGGCTCCCGAATTGGTTATCAGTGTGCTTTCTGCATTGAATGGCAGTGCTGAAATGGCTATTGGTAATGTGGTGGGTAGTAATATATTCAATGCTTTGATGATTATAGGTTGTACTGCCTTGGTACTCCCCATAAAAGTAGGTGAGGGGACGATGAGTAAAGAGATTCCGTTAGTCATTCTTTCTTCGTTGGTACTTTTTGTCTGTGCCAATGACATGATGCTGGACAGGGAAGCGGTCAATGTTATCAGCCGTTCCGATGGGTTTGTTCTGCTGGCTTTCTTCCTTATATTTATGCGTTATACATTTGCCATCGCCCGTAATGGGGCAGATGAGGCAGGAGAGGAGCAGAAGATAAAGGAAATGCCTGTATGGAAATCGGTGTTGTATATTGCAGGAGGGCTGGCCGGACTCATATTCGGCGGACAGCTTTTTGTCGACGGGGCAAGCGGGCTTGCCCGTTCATGGGGTGTCAGTGAATCGGTAATCGGACTGACATTGGTAGCCGGAGGTACTTCCTTGCCGGAGCTTGCCACATCTGTTACGGCGGCTTTAAAGAAGAATCCGGGAATTGCTATCGGCAATGTCATCGGTAGTAATCTGTTCAATATATTCTTTGTTCTGGGGTGCAGCGCTACGGTGTCACCGCTTCCGATGGGGAATATAAATAACCCTCGATTTAAGTGTACTGATTGCTTCCTCCCTGTTGTTGTGGCTGGTAGGCTGGTTTTTCCGCAAACGTACCATAACCCGGCTTGAAGGCGCATTGATGGTTGGCTGTTATGTCGTTTATACCGCCTATCTTATTGCCCAACAGTGAAAAAAGCCATAAAAAGAATAAGTTTTCTGCAAAAAAACTTCTATCTTTACAACCCCGAATTTTATAAAAATACAGCATGGCTATTACCATTAAAAAAAGTCAGTTCAAAGAAAGAACTAAAGACGTTTATAACGGTTCAACTACGAGTTATACAAAGAGAATCCCTATTCCGTACCCGATTTGTACGATGATATGCTGAATACGTTCAGCCCCGAAGAAGAATGCCGCTTTCGAGTTTGTGAGGCGGAGTATTTTCTGGCATATAAGGATAACAAGGTGGTAGGACGTATTGCAGGGATTATAAATAAACGCGCAAACGAGACTTGGAATAAAAAAGAAGTTCGTTTCGGATGGATCGTATTTTCTGGATGATATCGAAATATCACGTGCCTTGTTGGATGCAGTAGCCCAATGGGGTAAATCAAAAGGTATGGATACCATTCAGGGGCCTTTAGGCTTTACCGACTTTGATGCGGAGGGTATGCTGGTAGAAGGATTCGACCAGTTGAGCACCATGGCGACTATCTATAATTATCCTTATTACCCACAGCATATGGAGAAGTTGGGATTCGAGAAGGATGCCGATTGGGTGGAATATAAAATTTATATTCCGGATGCAATTCCTGATAAGCATAAGCGTATCAGTGACTTGATTCAACGTAAGTTTAACCTGAAGGTGAAGAAATATACATCGGGTAAGAAAATTGCGGCCGAATATGGACAGGCTATATTCGAGTTGATGAATGAGGCTTATGCTCCGCTTTATGGTTTCTCGGCTTTGTCGCAAGGACAGATCAACCAGTATATAAAGATGTATTTGCCTATTGTAGATTTGCGTATGGTAACCTTGGTGACCGATGCCGAAGATAAACTGGTGGCAGTGGGGATTTCAATGCCTTCTCTGTCCGAAGCGTTACAAAAAGCGAAGGGACGTTTGCTGCCTATGGGATGGTATCACCTGTTGAAAGTGTTGTTCCTGCATAAGTATCCTCCTATGTTGGATTTGTTGCTGGTTGCTGTAAAACCTGAGTATCAGAACAAAGGTGTCAATGCTTTGTTATTCTCGGACTTGATCCCCGTATATCAGCAACTGGGATTCAAGTATGCCGAAAGTAATCCGGAACTGGAACTGAACGGAAAGGTGCAGGCCCAGTGGGAATATTTCAAGACCGAGCAGCATAAACGCCGTCGTGCTTATAAAAAGAGTATTCTGTAACAACGATATATAAAAATGTGATAAGTCAATATGGAAGAAAACAACGAACTGATAAACAATCCTGCCGTAGAATATACCGACGATAATATCCGCCACCTCAGTGACATGGAGCATGTGCGTACCCGTCCCGGTATGTATATTGGAAAGTTGGGTGACGGATCACATGCCGAGGACGGTATCTACGTTCTTTTGAAAGAAATTATCGATAACAGTATCGATGAATTTAAAATGCAGGCGGGTAAAAAGATTGAGATTATTATTGAAGAAAATCTCCGTGTCAGCGTGCGTGATTATGGCCGGGGTATTCCGCAGGGAAAACTCATTGAAGCTGTTAGTGTGTTGAATACGGGAGGTAAATATGACAGCAAGGCGTTCAAGAAGAGCGTCGGACTGAATGGGGTCGGTGTGAAAGCCGTCAATGCATTGAGCTCACGTTTCGAGGTGCGCAGCTATCGTGATGGAAAGGTGCGTATCGCTACCTTTGCCAAGGGAGACTTGTTGACGGATACCACACAAGATACAACAGAAGAGAACGGTACTTATATTTTCTTTGAACCGGATAACCTGTTGTTTGAGAACTACAGTTTCCGTCCGGAGTTCGTGGAAACCATGCTCCGCAACTATACCTATCTGAATACAGGACTGGCCATTATCTATAACGGTCAGCGTATCCTGTCCCGTAACGGGTTGGTGGACTTGCTTAACGACAACATGACGGCTGTGGGATTATATCCCATCATCCACTTGAAAGGAGAAGATATCGAGATCGCTTTTACGCATACCGGCCAGTATGGTGAGGAGTATTACTCTTTTGTCAACGGACAGCACACCACGCAGGGAGGTACGCATCAAAGTGCTTTCAAAGAGCATATGGCCCGTACCATCAAGGAATATTTCAACAAGAATATGGACTATGCCGATATCCGTAACGGATTGGTAGCTGCCATTGCCGTTAATGTGGAGGAACCGTTGTTCGAAAGTCAGACTAAAATCAAGCTGGGCTCTACCAATATGGCTCCCGGTGGTCCTACCGTTAATAAGTTTGTAGGTGATTTTGTAAAGACTGAGGTCGATAACTATCTGCACAAACATACGGATGTGGCCGATGTGATGTTGCAGAAGATTCAAGAATCGGAGAAAGAGCGTAAGGCTATAGCCGGAGTGACCAAACTGGCACGTGAACGTGCCAAAAAGGCAAATCTTCATAACCGTAAGTTGCGTGACTGCCGTTTTCACCTGAATGATGCCAAAGGAGACAAGAAGGAGGAAAGCTGCATTTTCATTACCGAGGGTGACTCGGCGAGCGGTTCTATCACCAAGAGCCGTGATGTAAATACTCAGGCAGTATTCAGTTTGCGTGGTAAGCCGTTGAATTCTTACGGGCTGACCAAGAAGATTGTATATGAGAATGAAGAGTTTAACTTGCTTCAGGCTGCTCTGAACATAGAGGACGGTATGGAAGGATTACGATATAACAAAGTGATTGTGGCAACAGATGCCGATGTGGACGGTATGCACATCCGTTTGTTGCTGATTACCTTCTTCCTGCAATTCTTCCCCGATTTGATAAAGAAAGGTCATGTATATATCCTTCAGACTCCTTTGTTCCGTGTCCGTAACCGCAAGAAAGGAGTTTATGAAACGGTATATTGTTATTCGGAAGAAGAACGGATTGCCGCAATCGAACGGTTAAGCCCCAATCCCGAAATCACACGGTTCAAAGGTTTGGGAGAGATTTCACCCGATGAATTCAAGCACTTTATCGGCAAAGATATGCGTTTGGAGCAAGTTTCCCTCCGCAAGACTGATCTGGTAAAGGAATTACTGGAGTTCTACATGGGTAAGAACACGATGGAACGTCAGAATTTTATTATAGATAACCTTGTTGTAGAAGAAGATATTGCGTGAGTGAATCACTAAAAAACTATGAGAAGAGCGATATTTCCGGGAACCTTTGATCCTTTTACCATCGGTCATTATTCGGTCGTGAAGAGAGCGTTGACTTTTATGGACGAAGTGGTGATCGGCATCGGTATCAATGAGAATAAGAAAACTTGGTTTCCTACAGAGAAACGAGTGGAGATGATCGAGAAACTTTTTGCGGATGATCCCCGGGTAAAGGTCGATGCTTATGATTGTCTGACCATTGACTTTGCCCGAGCTAAGGAGGCGCAGTTCATTGTTCGTGGTATCCGTACCGTACACGATTTTGAATATGAGGAAACTATAGCCGATATCAACCGGAAACTGGCCGGAATAGAAACGATTCTGTTGTTTACGGAGCCGGAACTAACCTCTATCAGCTCTACGATTGTAAGAGAATTGTTGCAGTTTGGCAAAGATGTGACGCCATTCTTGCCTGAAGGAATGAAAATAGACTGACCATGAAATATACTATGTATTTTGCAGGCTTGATTGCCTGCGTTTTTTTCTATCGTAGCCGCACAGGCTCAGGAGAGTAAATTCCTGAATTCTCCGGCACGTAAGTTGCAACTGGCGGAATTTGCCATTGCCAATCTTTATGTAGACGAAGTCAATGAGGGAAAGCTGGTGGAAGAAGCTATCGTAAAAATGCTGGAGCAGCTTGATCCTCATTCTACCTATTCTGATCCGGAGGAAGTGAAGAGAATGAACGAGCCGTTGCAGGGAAACTTCGAAGGTATCGGTATACAGTTTAATATGGCGGAGGACACTTTGCTGGTGATACAGCCTGTATCGGGCGGACCGTCCGAAAAAGTCGGTATTCTGGCCGGTGATCGTATCGTCATGGTGGAAGATACGCTGATAGCCGGTGTAAAGATGAGTACCGAGGATATTATGCGTCGTCTCCGTGGTCCTAAAGATTCAAAAGTGAATCTGAAAATACTTCGCCGAGGGGTGAAGGAACTGCTTCCCTTTACGGTGAAAAGGGATAAAATACCTGTTTACAGCTTGGATGCTTCCTATATGATTAAAGATAAGATCGGTTATATTCGTATCAACCGTTTTGCCGCCACTACCCATGAGGAGTTCAAGAAAGCGCTGACCGGGTTGCAGAAGAAAGGAATGAAAGACTTGATTCTTGATTTGCAGGGCAATGGCGGGGGGTATTTGAATGCTGCTATCGATATTGCCAATGAATTTTTGGGTAAAAAGGAACTGATTGTCTATACGGAGGGCCGTCGCAATCCTCGTAGCGAGTTTTTTGCCAAAGGTACGGGCGAGTTTCAGAACGGTCGTCTGATGGTATTGGTTGATGAATTTTCTGCTTCTGCCAGTGAGATTGTGACCGGAGCTGTTCAGGATTGGGACAGAGGAGTTGTTGTGGGCCGGCGCAGTTTTGGTAAAGGCTTGGTGCAGCGTCCCATTGATTTGCCGGACGGTTCGATGATCCGTCTGACGGTGGCCCGCTATTATACGCCTGCCGGACGTTGTATCCAGAAACCTTACGAGAGCATTGAAAAGTATAATGAAGACCTGATAGACCGTTATAATAAAGGAGAAATGATGAGTGAAGACAGCATCCACTTTCCGGATTCACTGAAGTTCAAGACTCATAGGTTGGCCCGTACGGTATATGGTGGCGGAGGGATCATGCCCGATTATTTGTGCCGATTGATACGACTCTCTATACTAAATACCATCGTCAGTTGCGTGATAAAGGAGCATTGATGAAAGCTCATTTCCATTTTATTGATGCCCATCGTAAAGAGTGGCTGGGCAAATACAAGACTTTCAATGAGTTCTACAAACGTTTTGAAGTGACTCCGGATATGTTGGCACAACTGGTTGCTACCGGCAAGGAGATGGGAGTGGAATATAATGAAGAAGAGTATCAAAAGGCCCTGCCTCTGCTGAGGTTGCAGATGAAAGCATTGATAGCCCGTGATTTATGGGATATGAATGAATATTATCACGTCATTAATGACGCGAATGAAAGTATCAGGAAAGCGCTGGAACTGTTGGAGCAACCGGACTTTGAGGGGCTGCTGTTGAAAAAGCGATAGTCAAGACTTTATATTAACTGCAGGGGCGCATAGTTGCACTCCTGCAGTTGTCTGAAAAACTTCTGCTGTGTCTTCTTTTAGGTGTGGAATAATTTTCCAACCATCACTTTATCTGTCTCCCGAACAACACCTTATTCAGCCATCGGTTCACATACACGTTCACGAAAGCACATCCTACTCCGATAGCGGCTCCTGCCACTACATCACTGGGATAGTGCACCCCTTGGTTCATCCGGGCAAACCCTACTCCGCAAGCCCATACGGCTGAAGGGGCGATAACATACCACTTAGGATAAGTGATGGAGAGTGAGGTGGCTAAAGAAAAAGCTGCCGCAGTGTGTCCTGAAGGGAATGACGGACTATCGGCATCCGGTGCTCCGTATGCATGAATCTTATCCGGATACTTTACAAAAGGCCGGTCACGACCTATTATATGTTTGGCGGCGTATGTAATCCCCACTGCTTCAATCACACTGGTTCCTATGTAAATGGCATCTTTCAGCATCGGCTGGTCTTTTTTTATCAATGCATAGAGTCCCATGGCTGTAGGTATTCCTACGGGTAGAATCACTCCGCTAGCGGACAATCCGCGGCTCAGTCCGTGTACATCCCATCGGTTGATGGTTTTCAACGTGTTGATGTCTATATTCTGTGCGCTGAGGCTGAATGTAAAACAGGCTGTCAGTATAAGAAAAATAATCCTTTGGCGTTTCATTTAGTTTGGCATTTGTTCAGTGCAAAGATAGGAAAATAATGTAATTCGCATTTACCCTTCCCGAATTAAAGAATAATTTCCATAATTCCTTGTATTATCGCTAGAATTCCTTTACTTTTGCATCGTGAATACACAGCTTTTTAACAGAATTTTTAGTTCTAACAATTAAATAATTTAAATTCAATCATTTATGTGGTTAAGTAATTCATCTGTAGGAAGGAAAGTGGTGATGAGCGTTACCGGTATCGCCCTTATCCTGTTTCTGACATTTCA
>ENA-OQKL01000554-OQKL01000554.1-human-gut-metagenome-genome-assembly--contig:-NODE-554-length-11644-cov-3.523487_pt1 | contig 11644 bp, 10 predicted proteins | sample MGYA00242779_ERZ504800 | MGnify/ENA primary metagenome ERZ504800 (study PRJEB26092, sample SAMD00036410) | human gut metagenome | host: Homo sapiens | study: EMG produced TPA metagenomics assembly of... | reverse complement strand
ATTATGGATTGAGTGTGCTGTCCCATTACGGTCTTACGGCTTCCGGCACAATGCGGGTGCGGGGCGCTTTATTGTGCCACACCGAACAGGGGGATAAGCTGATCAGCGAGTTCGGGACGGCGGCGGAAAAACTGGAGCAGCGGTATCTTCTACAGTGCCGCATCACGGAGTCGGGGCTCCTGCGGTGCGATCAGATTCTGCGGAACGAAGAGGGAGCGCTTGCAACGCGCGGGGACGACGGAGGAACGTACATTGTGCGGAACTGGTACCCGGGCCGGGAATGTGAGACGGGAAACAGTGAGGATCTTATCCGCGCCTCGGACGCGCTGGCGCGGCTACATACGGCAGCTCATCTGCCGGTGAAAATGGAATACCGGAGGGAATCCATCGTGGAGGAGTGCATCCGCCACAATGTGGAAATTCGAAAGATCCGAAAGTATTTGCAGACAAAAAAGAAGAAAAATGAGTTCGAAAAACTGCTGCTGGCAAGCGCCGGTCCGTATCTGGAACAGGGAGAGCGGGCGGCCGCGGAAATGAAAGCTTCTTCCTATGAAAAACTGCGGCAGCGGGCGGACGAAGAAGGCGCCGTCTGCCACGGGGAATTCAGCCAGCACAATATTCTGCTGGAAAACGGCAGAGGCGAAACGGCGGTCAATTTCGACAAGTGGAACTTCGATCTCCAGGTGGCAGATCTTGGCTATTTTATGCGGAAAATTCTGGAAAAACACGGCTGGAGCGAGCGCGCGGCAGAACGGATCTTAAACGCCTACAGCGCCAGACGGCCGCTCGATGAGGGGGAAATCGAGACACTCCGCCTCTATCTTTCCTATCCGTGGAAATACTGGAAACTGGCAAACCGCTACTACGGAAGCAGAAAATCGTGGATATCCGGGCGGAATACGGAGAAACTAAAAACACTCAATGCGCAGCAGGCAGACTGGCTGCGGTTTGTTAAGGGATCCTTCTTTTAACCGTGCGGTGGAAAAGAGTCTGTTTTGGGCAGAAATCGCCATAAAACCGCTGGTATGGGGGACTTTTTTCTTGACAAGAGAGACGCATTAGTATATAAATATATACAGCTACGCGAAAAAGCCGGTCAACGTAACAGACTGATCATCCGGAAGAAAAACAGCCGGCAGGGCAGGTCGTGTGTATCAGCGGGCCCGCGTACCATGTAAAAAACAAATGTAAGATACAGGAGGAGTAAAACTCATGAACAAAACAGAATTAGTTGCAGCTATGGCTGAGCAGACAAATTTATCCAAAAAAGATGCAGAGGCTGCTTTAAAAGCATTTATCGATGTAGTATCTGAAGAATTAAAGAAAGGTGAGAAAGTTCAGCTGGTAGGCTTTGGTACCTTCGAAGTATCCGAAAGAGCAGCAAGAGAAGGAAGAAATCCGCAGACTGGCGAGACCATGGAAATCAAAGCTTCCAAAACTCCGAAATTCAAAGCAGGAAAAGCTTTAAAGGACATGATGAACTAAGTAAAAATCTATGCGCTTAGATAAATTTTTAAAAGTATCAAGACTGATCAAGCGGCGTACCGTAGCCAATGAAGCCTGTGATGCAGGCCGTGTCCTCGTCAACGACAGACCGGCAAAAGCATCCGCACAGGTCAAGGCAGGAGATGTACTGGAAATTCAGTTCGGAAGTAAATCCGTCAGGGTAGAAGTGCTGAATGTGCAGGAAACCGTGAAAAAAGAAGAAGCACAGGAGCTTTACCGCTACTTATAAGAAGTGCGGCAGGATTCATGTGCAGCGAATAAAAAGAGAAAACCTTCATATAATGGGTGTATAGACCATTGTATGGAGGTTTTTTGTATGGGGGAGATGAACGAACAGGCGCACCGCCTTTTGCTGGAACAGCGGAAAACACTTTCTCTTGGCGGCGTGCAGGATGTGAAAAGCTTTGATGAGAACGAAGTTCTGCTCGTGACCGTCTGCGGTGTTCTTACCATCCGCGGAAAAGAGCTGCATGTGGGCCGCCTGGAGCTGGAAAAGGGAGAGGCGGATATCGAAGGCAGCATCGACAGCCTGGTCTATACGGAACATGGGCCGCTGCAGAAGAAGGGGTCTGCGCTTGCGCGGCTGTTCCGGTAAAAATGAGTGCGTATGTCACCCGGGAGCTGATTCTGTTCGCCTGTTCCATCTGGCAGGGGGCAGTCCTGGGGTTCTGGTATGATCTGATCAAGACAGCGCGGAAACTGATCCGCCACAGCCATGCGGCGGTATCTGCAGAGGACCTCTGCTACTGGATTGCGGCAGCGCTGTATCTGTTTGTACGGATTTACGGAGAGAACAGCGGCATTCTCCGCGGGTATCTGTTTGGCGGCATCCTTGGGGGCGCTGCATTGTACCACGCATCGTTTGGACGCTTTCTTCCGGAACTTCTGGCAAAGGGAATCAAAAAAGCAGGGCGAATCCTCGCTTTTCCAGGAAAATGGCTGGTAAAAAGTATGAAAAAACGGAGAAAAAGGTTGAAATTTCATGGGAAGAACGGTAAGATGTAACTACACATGTAAGAACAAAAGAAACAAGTCTGCGGACGAAAAACAACAGATAGTTTGGCTGCAGACGGTTGGAAAATAGAAAGCAAGGGTAAAGAAAAGAATGAAAGAAAGGGAAGAAAAGAATTCTGGCCGAAAGAAAAAAGTCAGAAAGAAGAGCCGTACAACAGAGTTCTCAATTACCGTAGTCCTGTGCTGCCTGGTTGCAGTCCTTACCGTAAAGGGAATCAGCCTTCAGCAGAAGGTCAATGCAAATGCATCCCGTCTTTCCAGTCTGGACAGCCAGATTGAAGAGGAGAAGCAGCGCACCGATGATATTACCGACCTTGAAAGAATACATGCAGACCGATGAGTACATAGAAAAAACGGCAAGAGAAAAACTTGGCATGGTAAAGGATAATGAGATTTTATTTAAAGAATCCCAGTCGAAATAAACAAAACAGATAAAGAAAGGGCATGATTTCGCAGTCCCCTTTGAAGTCCAGAACAAAGAGAGGAGGAGCGGAACATGCCGGAGTGGATCATTGCCATGTTCCTGATCGGCGCATTGCTGTCAGCAGGGGACATGGCTAAAATTTTTTTGGAAGCCAGAAGAAGCCGCCGGGAAGCGGCCGTCTATGACAATCATCCGCAGAAACTGCAGATGGAGCACTACGCCGATTCGTTCCGCGTTCTGGCAGAGAGCTTTTACCAGATGCCGTCAAAAAGTGTGATGCCGGAGACGGGCCGGGTGGACAAGATTCTGGAAAAAGAACAGCAGGAAGTCTGTAGCCGCTGTGCGAAGGCGTCGTGGTGCTGGGAGCAGTACGGAAACCTGACGCGCGAGCGGTGCCAGGAACTTCTTCAGACAATCGCCGACGGGGATGAGGACGAGATCAGCCGTGCAAAAGGCGAATGGAACGCCTCCTGCCTGAACGGCTCCCGCTTTCTGGAAATGTTCTGGAACCGCTACCAGCAGGAACGCCAGACGGCGCTCTGGTCGGGGCGTGTGGCGGAGAGCCGCCGCGTGGTGGCAGAACAGTTAAGTGAAGTCGCCGGGATTATGGACCGCGCCGCGTGTGATCTGTACAGCCTCAATAGTCTGCCGGACGAGCTCTCGGAAAAAATCTGCCGCCAGATGAAGAAAAACGGGGCTTTCGTCCAGAAAATCTGGCTCCAGGAGCGGCCGAAAGAGCATTTACAGATCTATATGACGGTCAAAGCGGGCCGTCACTGCCGGATCACGCTTCGCCAGACGGCGGAACTGATCGGTTCCCTGTGCGGAATCCCGATGGTTGCGGTACGCGACGGGGCACAGGTCTTAAGCGGAGAATACCAGACGGTGCTGTTTCAGGAGGATGTGAAATTCCAGGTTCTCTACGGTGTGGGACGCATCACCAAGGAGCAGGAGAGTATCTCCGGGGACAATTACAGTGTGCTCTGCGAAAACGGCCAGTTTGTCCTCTGCCTGTCGGACGGCATGGGTTCCGGGATCGAGGCAAACAGGGAGAGCGAGACGGTGGTGGAGCTGTTTGAACAGTTCCTGCGCGCCGGATTCCCGCGGATCATGGCGGCACGGATGATCAATTCGATGCTTCTGCTGCAGCCAAAGGAAGGGATGTTTTCCACGTTTGATGTTGCTTCGATTAATCTCTACACAGGCGTCTGCAGCTTTTTGAAAGGAGGTGCATCGCCGACGTTCCTTAGGCGGGATACGTGGGTGGAGGTTGTGGAGTCGACCAGTCTTGCCGCAGGTCTCGTTTCCCAGACGGATTTTGATACCACAACGAAAAAGCTGTACGACGGTGATTACCTTGTGATGATGACGGACGGAGTGCTGGACGCGCTGCCCGGGGACAGGACGGAGCAGATGAAGCAGCTTCTTCTCGAAGTGAAAAACAGCGAGCCGCGGGAATTTGCCCGGGAGCTTTTGGAACGCGTGCTGCGCCTCGGCGGCTGCCGCGCACGGGATGATATGACGGTTCTGGTCGCCAGAATCTGGAAAAAATAGGAGTAAAAACGAAGGATGCGAGAGAAAGTAAGAGCCTTTATGGAACAGTATCATATGGTAACGGCAGGCGAACGCGTGCTGCTCGGCCTTTCCGGCGGCGCGGATTCCGTCTGCCTGTTTCATCTGCTGCGGGAACTGCAGGAGCCGCTTGGCTTTTCGCTGCTGGCTGTCCACGTCAACCATAATCTGCGCGGCGCGGAAGCCGGGCGGGATGCGGCATTTGCAGAAAATCTGTGCCGGGAATATGATGTTCCGTTCTATCTCTATTCCTGTCCCGTGGAGAAGATCGCAAAAGAAAAGCATCTCTCGACGGAGGAGGCGGGACGCGCGGCGCGGCAGGAAGTTTTTGCAGCGTGCGCAAAGGAGCAGAGGGCAGTGAAAATTGCGCTCGCCCATCACCAGGATGACGTTGCGGAGACGATGCTGCATCACCTGGCACGGGGAACGTCGCTGGCCGGACTTGCCTCCTTACGCCCCGTGCGGGGGAATGTGATCCGTCCGCTTCTCTGCGTCGGACGAAAAGAGATCCGGCAGGAACTGGAAAGCCGTAAGTGTTCCTGGTGTGAGGACAGCACGAATGCAGAGGATGCCTACACGAGGAACGGAATCCGCCACCATGTGCTGCCGTATCTGACCGAAGAGGTCAATCCGCGTGCCGCCGCGCATATGGCACAGACATCGCTGGACCTGCTGGAAACGGAGGAATATCTGGAGCAGCAGACGGATCAGCTGATGGAGCGGTATGCATCCGCAGAGAAAAATGCGGTTGTGCTGCGTGATGCGGTGAGCAGCGAAGCGCCTCTTCTGCAGCGCTACGTGATCCGGCGCGTTCTGGAACAGCTGGCGGGAAAACGGAAGGATCTTACCAGGGAGCATCTGGAATCTGTGCGGGAACTTTTTGAAAAGCAGGTCGGAAAAAGTGTCTGCCTGCCGTATGGAATCACCGCCGTGCGCGGATACGAGACGCTCCGCCTGGAAAAGCAGGGAGTGCATTTAAAAGAAGAACGGAAAAGGAAAAGCGGCGAAGAAGTTCCAATTCCGGTTCCGGCCGGGTGGGAAGAGGAAAAAAGTCTCGCATTTGCAGAAAATCCAGTCACGATTGTGAAAAAAACATCGATTTTTCCCGAAAGAATTGAAGAAAAAAAGTATACGAAATGCTTTGACTGTGATAAAATAAAAGACGGTCTTGTCCTCCGCACGAGAAGAAGCGGAGATTATCTGAGAGTAACCGCAAAAGGCGGGAAAAAGAAACTAAAAGATTATATGATTGATGCCAAGATACCGAAAGAGGAGCGGGATTCCATTCTGCTGCTCGCCGACGGACCGGAGATCTGGTGGGTCGTGGGGTATCGCAGAGGAGAGAGCGGCCGTGTCGGGGAAGACACGAAAGCAGTTCTGCAGATACAGATTGGCGTTGGTAAGGAGGAAAACAGATGAAAGAGACAATCAGAGTATTATTAAGCGAAGAAGAAGTAGACAGACGAATTAAAGAAGTAGCAGACCAGATCAACCGCGATTACGCAGGAAAGGAAGTGCACCTGATCTGCGTTTTAAAAGGCGGCGTATTCTTTATGTGCGAGCTGGCAAAACGCATCACAGTGCCGGTAAGCCTTGACTTTATGTCCGTATCAAGTTACGGCGATGACACCAAGTCCAGCGGAGTTGTCCGTATTGTAAAAGACCTGGATCAGCCGCTGGAAGGAAAAGACGTTCTGATTGTGGAGGATATCATCGATTCCGGAAGAACGCTTTACTATCTGATCGACATCCTGAAAAAGAGAAATCCGAAATCCGTACACCTGTGTACTCTGCTCGACAAGCCGGAGCGCAGAGTGCGCGATGTCAAAGTAGATTATACCTGCTTTGATATCCCGGACGAGTTCGTCGTAGGCTACGGTCTGGATTACGCACAGAAATATCGGAATCTTCCATACATCGGAGTAGTGGAGTTTCACGAAGACGAGGAGTAAAAAGAAAATATGAACAGACAGCGCAGTGGATTTGGACTCTACGCGGCGTTTATGGTGATTATCGTGCTTGCCATGTTCTATATCACCGGAAAAATCAGCGCAGGCAGCAGCCCAAGTCAGCAGAAATTTGAAACCGCCGTAAAAGACGGCAAAGTGACATCCGCGCAGATTGTCCAGAACAAAGAAGTGCCGACCGGCTCCGTTGTGGTACGGGAGCAGGGCGGTGACAGTTATACGGTCAATGTGACCGACGTAAACGCAGCTATCAGCCTTCTGGAGGATGCTGATGTAACGTACACCGTACAGAATGTCCAGAGAGACAGCATTTTCATGACGTCTGTCCTGCCGGCCCTGCTGCTCGGTATGATCCTTCTTTTCGGCATGTCGATGATGAACCGCTCCATGGGCGGCGGTGGAGGCGGCGGAAACAAAATGATGAATTTTGGAAAAAGCAACGCCCATATGTCCACCGACAAAGACAAAAAAGTCCTGTTCCGCGATGTTGCGGGCTTAAAAGAGGAAAAAGAAGACCTTGTTGAGGTGGTCGATTTCCTGAAAGCACCGGAGAAATATACACAGGTCGGTGCGAGAATCCCGAAAGGAGTTCTTCTTGTGGGCCCTCCTGGAACCGGTAAAACCCTTCTGGCGAAAGCTGTTGCAGGAGAGGCAGGCGTGCCGTTCTTCAGCATTTCCGGATCCGATTTCGTGGAAATGTTCGTCGGCGTCGGCGCTTCCCGTGTCCGCGACCTGTTTGAGGAAGGAAAAAAACATGCGCCGTGCATCATCTTCATCGATGAGATCGACGCCGTGGCAAGACGAAGAGGCACCGGCATGGGCGGCGGCCACGATGAGAGAGAGCAGACATTAAACCAGCTTCTCGTTGAGATGGATGGTTTCGGCGTCAATGAGGGCATCATCGTGATGGCAGCGACGAACCGTGTCGATATCCTGGATCCGGCGATTCTCCGTCCGGGCCGTTTTGACCGCCGCGTGGTTGTAGGACCGCCGGATGTCATGGGCCGTGAGGAAATCCTGAAAGTCCATGCAAAGAACAAACCGCTGGCCGAGGATGTGGATCTGAAACAGATCGCGCAGACGACCGCAGGCTTCACCGGCGCAGAGCTGGAGAACCTGCTGAACGAGGCAGCAATCATGGCGGCAAAGGACCGCAGAAGATTTGTGCGCCAGGCCGATATCAAGTCTGCTTTCATCAAAGTGGGCATCGGTGCGGAGAAGCGCAGTAAAGTCATTTCGGATAAAGAAAAACGGATCACCGCATACCATGAGACAGGCCATGCGATCCTGTTCCATATGCTGCCGGATATGGAGGCGGTCTATACGATCTCCATTATCCCGACAGGTCCTGGCGCAGCGGGCTACACGATGCCGCAGCCGGAGAATGACGATATGTTCCAGACGAGAGGCAAAATGATGCAGTACATCACCGTATGCCTCGGCGGCCGTGTGGCAGAGGAGCTGATCTTCGACGATATCACAACGGGTGCGTCCCAGGATATCAAACAGGCGACGGCAACCGCCCGTTCCATGATTACGAAGTACGGTATGTCTGAGAACCTCGGTCTTGTTGCATACGATTCCGACTCGGACGAGGTATTTATCGGTCGTGACTGGGGCCATACGAAGAGCTACAGCGAGAATGTAGCCGCAGCCATCGACGAGGAAGTCCGCCAGATGATCGAGAAATGCCACGATCAGGCGAAACAGATTATTCTGGAGCATTCCTATGTGCTGCATGAGTGTGCAAAGCAGCTGATGGAAAAAGAGAAGCTGAGCCGTGCTGAATTCGAAGCCATTTTTGAGCAGGAAGCACAGATGACAGGAACAGCACCGGAAGTTTCTGGAGAAATCTGATATCTTTTTATTTGCAATAGAAAACCTGCAGAAAACAAAAAAATTTTTTGCAGGTTTTTTTCTGCGATTTTACGGGCGTTTGTGCAAATTAAAACAGAAAATCCGAAACGCCGGAAAAATTCATCGTTATTTTGAATAAGAATCAAATGAAAAAAAATCGCGATTTGTGCAGACTTTTCGAGGGACGTATGGTACTATAATAACTGTAAAAACCCCCCAATACATTATATAGTTTTTGCTACACCCCATAAGAGAAATACCTTCTCCAAAAGAGCCAGCGTACCCCGCTGGCTCTTTTACTATATAAAAATCCAATAAACACAATCGTTACATGTGTTCAGAAAAAGGTTGTATTACATGGCGGTGTGGGGTAAAATATAAGGAATGAATGATTGAGAAAGACAGAGGCGTTAGTTCATGGATAAAACAAGAATGCAGCAGTATATGTCACAGATGCGGGCGATGTTCAACAAGCATGCGCTCTACAGCGATGAATCCCCGCAGTATCAGATTCCGTTTGAGCCGAACCCGGGCGACACGGTGAAGATCCGGTTCCGTACCCTGAAAAATAATGTAGATGCGGTTTATTTCATCAGCGGTTCCATCCGTGCACAGATGCAGGTCGGTTTGGTCCGGAACGGTTTTGATTATTACGAGATCGAGATTCCGGTCGGAAATGAGCCGATCCGCTATTTCTTTGAGATTCAGGCAGGCCGTGTTGTCTGTTATTACAACAAGCTCGGCGTGACAAGAGAGCTTCAGGAGATGTATTCGTTTGGTATTATTCCAGGTTTCCATACGCCGGACTGGGCGAAGGGCGCTGTCATGTATCAGATTTTTGTGGACCGCTTCTGCAACGGAGATCCGTCCAACGATGTGCTGACGGGAGAGTACAGCTACATCGGTGAGCAGGTCAACAAGGTGGATGACTGGAACCGCTTCCCGGAGCAGATGGATGTCCGCAATTTCTACGGCGGCGATCTGCAGGGCGTCATTGACAAGATGGATTATCTGCAGGATCTCGGTGTGCAGGTCATTTATCTGAATCCGGTGTTTGTTTCGCCGTCGAACCATAAGTATGATATTCAGGATTATGACTATATTGATCCGCATTTCGGAAAGATTGTCTCCGACGAAGGCGATCTGCTCTGGCCGGGCGACAAGGACAATACGCGGGCAACGCGGTATATTGACCGTGTGACGAACAAGGCGAACCTGGAGGCGAGCAATGAACTGTTTATCCACCTGGTGGAGGAGGCGCACAAGCGCGGCATGAAGGTGATTCTGGACGGCGTTTTCAACCACTGTGGTTCGTTTAACAAGTGGCTGGACCGCGAGCGGATTTATGAGGCCGGAAAGGGCTATGAGCCGGGCGCGTATGTGGCGCAGGACAGTCCGTATCACACGTTTTTTAAGTTTTATAATGAGCATAACTGGCCGTACAATGAGTTTTATGACGGCTGGTGGGGCCATGATACGCTGCCGAAGCTGAACTACGAGGGTTCGGAGAAGCTGATGGAGGATATTATGCGCATCGGCGCGAAGTGGGTTTCTCCGCCGTTTAATGCGGACGGCTGGCGGCTGGATGTGGCCGCTGACTTAGGACACAGCCCGGAGTTTAACCACAAGTTCTGGAAGGAGTTCCGGCGCGTTGTGAAGGAGGCGAATCCGGAGGCAATTATTCTGGCTGAGCACTACGGCGATGCGATGAGCTGGCTGCAGGGCGACGAGTGGGATACGGTGATGAACTATGATGCGTTTATGGAGCCGGTTTCCTGGTTCCTCACGGGTATGGAGAAGCACAGTGATGAGTTTAACCAGGGACTTCTCGGAAACAGTGAGAGTTTTATCGGGGCGATGACGTATCATATGCCGGCGTTTTATGCGCCTTCGCTGTATACGGCGATGAATGAGCTGGATAATCATGATCATTCGCGGTTCCTCACGAGAACGAATCATCGTGTGGGGCGTGTGGCGAATGTTGGGCCGTATGCGGCTGCGGAGAATACGAATAAGGCGGTGCTGCGCGAGGCGGTTGTGATTCAGATGACGTGGCCGGGGGCGCCGACGCTGTATTATGGGGATGAGGCCGGCCAGGTTGGGTTTACGGATCCGGATAACCGGAGGACGTATCCCTGGGGACAGGAGGATCAGGAGCTGATCCGATTCTATAAAGAAATGATTGCGGTGCATCGGAGATTTCCGGTGCTGGCGATGGGATCGCTGAAATTTTTGTGCCATGATTATAATGTGCTTTCTTATGGACGGTTTAATCAGGAGGAGCAGGTGATTGTGATAATTAATAACCGGAATGAGAGGGTGCATGTGGAGATTCCGGTGTGGCTTACCGGGATTAACCGGAGTTCGGTGGCGAAGCTGACGCAGGTGTTTGCGACGGATGCGGTGGGATTTTCTTCGGAGGAGAAAGAAATCGAGGCACCGGCGGGCATACTGGAGATGGATTTGCTGCCGTTATCGGGAGTGGTACTGCATAGATGCGAGGAGTGACGGACGCCTCGCCGCCGCATCACGCAAGACTGAACGGGCGGCGGCGAGGCTGGTAGTGGGGACGGGAGGTTGAAAAATAGAAATGGAAAAAGAGCTCCGATTCGTATGAATCAGAGCTCTTAATCGTGCCGCAAACCGGGATCGAACCGGTACGGGTATCACTACCCACGGGATTTTAAGTCCCGGGCGTCTGCCAGTTCCGCCACTGCGGCATATGGACGGAGATGGATTCGAACCATCGAAGCAAGTTGCAGCAGATTTACAGTCTGTCCCCTTTGGCCACTCGGGAATCCGTCACGTATTTTGTTTTGTGTCAGAATGACTTCCGACATTGAATGATTATACTGGATGTGGAGCAAAAATGCAAGTGTTTTTTCAAAAAAAATAGAAAAAAGTTGAAAGGGGGAGCAGGTCGGGTATAATATCAAATATATGGGCTTCTATATTGAGTAAAAATGGAGGATATAGGGTAAGTATGATTAAGATTAAGGATTATGTCCGGGTGGGGTCGCTGGAGGAGGCGTATGAGCTGAATCAGAAGAGAAGCGCCTGTATCCTGGGCGGGATGCTCTGGACGAAGATGGGGCAGAGGCAGGTGCAGACGGCGATTGATTTGTCCGGGCTGGGACTGGATCAGATTGAAGAGTCCGAGGAGGAGTTTTCGATTGGATGTATGGTGACGCTGCGGCAGATGGAGGAGCATGATGGGCTGAATGCTTATACCGACGGTGCGGCACGGGAGAGTGTGCGGAGTATTGTCGGGGTGCAGTTCCGGAATCTGGCTACGGTGGGAGGC
>ENA-OQKL01000551-OQKL01000551.1-human-gut-metagenome-genome-assembly--contig:-NODE-551-length-11663-cov-2.225555_pt1 | contig 11663 bp, 14 predicted proteins | sample MGYA00242779_ERZ504800 | MGnify/ENA primary metagenome ERZ504800 (study PRJEB26092, sample SAMD00036410) | human gut metagenome | host: Homo sapiens | study: EMG produced TPA metagenomics assembly of... | reverse complement strand
GGGAATCCGCGCGATGAACCGTACCGACACTGTTGATCGGTGGAGGTTATGACAAACAGTCTGAATATGATGAGTGGATTGAGAGTTTTGATGGCAAGGTGAAGAAACTCGTGCTGATCGGTCAGACGAAGGAAAAGATTGCGGAATGTGCGAAGAAACATGGCTTTGAGGATGTCATACTCTGTGATACATTTGAGGAGGCAATTGACACCTGTTATGCAAACGCAGTGAGCGGGGATGCGGTATTGCTTTCCCCTGCATGTGCAAGCTGGGGCATGTTCGCAAACTATGAGGAGCGCGGACGCATTTTTAAGGAATACGTGCGCAATCTGGCAGAATAAAAAATGTCAGGCATAATGGCATGACGTGCAGTAAATAAGAAATGAGGAATTGGAATGGCAAGAGGTCAGCAGACGGAAAAGAAAAAAAGCCAATTAAATATTTCGATTACAGTCTTTTGTTTCTGATCATTTTTCTTTTGTGTTTTGGATTGGTCATGTTGTACAGTACCAGTTCCTATGCAGGTTCCAATAAGTTTGGGGATGCTTCCTATTTTGTAAAAAAACAGTTGTTTGCAACAGGACTGGGGATCGTGGGTATGTATATCGTATCTAAGATCCCATATCGGTTCTGGATGAAGGTGAGTTCCATGGCGTATCTGGCAGCTATCGTGCTCTGTACCGCCGTTATTTTATGGTACAGAGGCAAACGGTCAGGCGAGATGGTTAAAAATCGGGCCGTTATCTTTCCAGCCGTCAGAGTTTGCCAAGTTTGCGGTTATATTTTCTGGCAACGGTTATTATAAGACACCACAGAAGATGGGAGAGTTCATGAGCCTTGTCAAGATAATGGCAATTGTGCTTCCAATCGTTGCAGTGGTCGCTACATAACTTAAGTACAGCGATCATTATACTTGGAATTGCAGTCTGTATGTTGTTTGTTGCCAGTCCGAAGTATTCCCACTTTGTGTTGATGGCAGCGGCAGTCGGTGTGGTAGGTGTTGTTTTCATCAGTTTTGAGGCATACCGGATGGATCGTATCAAGATCTGGCTGAATCCGGAAGCCTACGAGAAGGGTTATCAGACCTTACAGGGACTGTATGCGATCGGTTCCGGCGGTTTATTTGGAAAAGGGCTTGGCGAGAGTATGCAGAAGCTGGGATTTATTCCTGAGGCGCAGAATGATATGATTTTCTCTGTTATCTGTGAGGAACTTGGACTTTTTGGCGCGGTGTGCGTGATCTTATTGTTTCTGCTGATGATCTGGAGATTTATGATCATTGCCAATAATGCGTCAGACCTTATGGGGCGCTGGTCGTGGTTGGTATTATGGCGCATTGTCCATCCAGGTTGTTTTAAAATATTGCGGTTGTGACCAATACGATCCCGAATACCGGTATTTCACTGCCGTTTATCAGTTATGGAGGTACTTCGGTTTTATTCCTGCTTGCAGAGATGGGGCTTGCGCTTTCCGTGGCAAAGGGAATTAAATTTGAGGTTAATTAAATATGATAAAAGAAGAGAGAAGAAGAAAAAAAGCGCAGAAAGATAGGATTGTACATCCTGTTGATATTGATTCTGCTTATCGCAGCGGGCGTTTTCATTGTCATGAATGTTTTTACCGTGGAAAACGTTGTCGTGGAGGGAAATGAACTGTACAGCTCCACACAGATTGAAAACATGGTGCTGAATGATGAATATTCCTGGAATTCCCTGTATGTAGATCTGAAATACAGATTTGTGGATATCGGGGAAGTTCCGTTTGTAGATACGATGGAGGTTTCACTGGACAATCCCCATACCGTACATATTAAAGTTTACGAAAAAGGAATGCTCGGCTATCTTTATATTAATTCCATTGGTCAGAATGCTTATTTTGACAAAGATGGATTTGTAGTCGAGACATCTACGGAAGTGATTGACGGTGTGCCAAAGATCACAGGAATCTCCTGTGAGGAAGTGGTACTTTATGAGAAACTGCAATTAGAGAACAGTGATATTTTGCGGGATTTACTGAACCTGACACAGACTTTGAAAAAATATAATCTGCTCCCGGATGAGATCCAGTATGACAGTAACATGGAGCCGGTGCTTTACTATGGAACAATTCAGGTGAAAATTGGTTCTGAGGACAACCTGTCACAGAAAGTTGTGAGGTTATCCATTATTTTGCCACAGCTTGACGGACTTAGCGGCACACTCCATTTAGAGACATGGACACCGGAGACGACCGACATTATCTGGGACAGGGCAGAAGAACAATCGGAAATAGAAGAGGAGACGACAGAAGAGCCTTCTGAGGAGCCGTCGGCAGATACACCAGCGGAAGAACAACCTGCACAGGATGTGCCGGCAGAGAATACACCGGCCGAAGAGCAGCAGCCAGCCGAAAATACACCGGCGGAGGATATGCCGCCAGTGGAACAATAAAAACCGTAAAAAACTTGATTTTTTTAGAAAAAGCGGTTGATTTGTTGTAGGAAAAATTATATTATAGTTTATAAGAGTTAAAAAACGCAAAATATAGTATGATTTCGAGAGTAGATAACTAAACAAAGTAGAAATGGGCTTGTCTGGTTATCATATTTGACATAAATATAGGGAGATATGAAGGAGGAACTACCTTGCTGGAGATTAAGACAACAGAAGCGGATACCAGTGCAAAGATCATCGTGATCGGAGTAGGAGGAGCTGGTAATAATGCTGTAAATAGAATGATTGATGAGAGTATCGGGGGAGTCGAGTTTATCGGAGTAAATACAGATAAACAGGCGTTGGCACTCTGTAAAGCACCGACACTGATCCAGATCGGTGAAAAGCTGACAAAAGGACTTGGAGCAGGAGCACAGCCGGAAATCGGTCAGAAAGCCGCTGAGGAAAGCATGGAAGAATTATCTGCAGCAGTGAAGGGCGCGGATATGGTTTTCGTAACCTGTGGTATGGGTGGCGGAACCGGAACAGGTGCTGCACCGGTTGTTGCAGGTATTGCAAAAGAGATGGGCATCCTGACTGTCGGTGTTGTGACAAAACCGTTCCGTTTTGAGGCAAAAACCCGTATGAGCAACGCTCTGATGGGAATTGATAAATTAAAAGACAACGTAGACACTCTGATCGTTATCCCGAATGATAAACTGCTTGAGATCGTTGACCGTCGGACTACGATGCCGGAAGCACTGAAGAAAGCAGATGAAGGTTTTACAGCAGGCAGTACAGGGCATCACAGACCTGATCAACATGCCGGCACTGATCAACCTGGATTTCGCAGATGTTCAGACTGTCATGAAAGACAAAGGAATCGCTCATATCGGTATCGGCGAGGCAAAGGGCGACGACAAAGCGCTCGAGGCTGTACAGCAGGCTGTTTTCCAGTCCGCTGCTTGAGACCACCATCGAGGGTGCAAGCCACGTTATCATCAACATTTCCGGAGATATCTCCCTTATGGATGCAAACGATGCTGCAAGTTACGTACAGAATCTGGCTGGAGAGGATGCAAACATCATCTTCGGTGCTATGTATGATGATTCTGTTACCGATACAGCGAAGATCACCGTTATCGCAACAGGTCTCAACGATGCAACGGCGAAACAGGCAAGCGTATCCCGCAAAGAGCCGGCAGATGCAAGAAAGAGCGCATTTTCCAGCAGCAGCTTCTCTGCACAGGCAGCCGCTCCGGTACACACTGCTCCGAAAGCTTCCGCTCCGGTACAGCCGCAGCCACAGGTTCAGGTGCAGCCGCAGGTACAGGCTCAGCAGACCATGACAAGCAATGTTCCGAAAAAGGACATCCAGATCCCGGATTTCTTAAGAAACCGCAGATAAGCAAAGAATAATAAGCAAATAACGAATTTACCTCGACACGCCGCAGACCGAAAATGTTGCGGCGTGTCGAAGTTTGTTGATCAAAAAAGAAGGTCATTCTTCCGAAAACGACAAAAAATTCACCCCCTTCCGTCTATAATAGGGTCTGTTAGAAATTCAGACCATGCAAAAGGCGCAGGGGGTGTTTTTTTGCACTATGAGATCTTCCTGGATCTTCTCTTTGCAGAGAATCTTCTGCTGAATTATACTATTCTGCGCCTTTCCTCCTTTCTTCTGAAACGATCTGCCACGCGAAGAAGGAGTTTTGCGGCAGCCGCGCTCGGCGCCGGTTATGCGGTGCTGTATGCCGTGTTTGCACGGTATCTGCCGGGTGCGCTGCTCGCCCTGGTCGGAATCGGAATTACAACAGGGATGGTGAAATCTGGCTGCAGAATCACGACAGTACGGGATCTTGTGGTGGGAATGGCAGGCTATATACTGTCCGGTTTTCTGATCGGCAGTGCATACCGCCTGTTCCGGGAGCTGATGCCGGGAAGGGGAATTTTTCTTTTTCTTCTTTCCGGGAGTGCCGCATATGCGGGAACACTCCTCCTGCTGAAGATCCGAAAGGAGATACTCCTGGAACACGCCAGGCAGGTTACGGTACAGCTTGTGCAGAATGGGAAATGGAAAAAAGTAAAAGGACTGTACGACACGGGCAATACTTTGCGGGATGCCACAACCAAAAAGCCGGTCTCGGTCGTACCGTACACTGTGATACTCGAATTGTTCCCGGACGAAATGCGGACAGGGATTGCGGCGCTTGCAAGGCACGAGACGGTGCCGGAGCCGGAACGGCTTCTTGCGCTGCAGCCCCGTTACATACCGTTTCGCGGACTGGAAGGCCGGGGCTTTCTGCCGGTGATCCGGATCTCGGAAATGATTCTTGTGACAGAACATACAGCCAGGCACATAAGCGGACCGCTGATTGCGCTTGGCGGAGAAAATAGTTCATCTCCCAGGGGCTATGAAATAATTTTGCATCCAGATCTCATGGAAGGACAGGAGGAATGAAGTATGCTGCAGGCTGCACTGCCAAACGGATTCCGGCTTCGTATGCTGCCGCGGTCCGTGCCGGCTGTATTTCGTCAGACAGGGGAAATTTTTTATATCGGGGGCACAGATGTTCTCCCGGCGCCTTTGGAAGGACAGGAGGAGGCCGATGCGATTGCGGGGCTTTCCGATCCGGAAAACGAGACGGCAAGGAGCGAGCTGATCGAACACAACCTGCGTCTCGTCGTCTACATTGCACAGAAATTTGATAATACAGGAGTTGGTGTGGAGGATCTGATCTCGATTGGGACGATCGGCCTCATCAAGGCGATCAACACGTTCAATCCGGAGAAAAAGATCAAGCTCGCCACGTACGCGTCCCGGTGCATCGAGAACGAGATTCTGATGTATCTGCGGAGAAACAACAAGACGCGCATGGAAGTTTCGATTGATGAGCCGCTCAATGTGGACTGGGATGGAAATGAACTGCTCTTGTCCGATATCCTCGGAACGGAGGAGGATGTGATCTACCAGGGTCTCGAGCAGGAGGCGGAACACCGCGTGCTCGGAAGTGCAATCAGCAAGCTCTCGGAGCGGGAGCAGGTGATTGTGAAGCTCCGGTTCGGCATCAATATGCCGGAAGGACGGGAGAAAACGCAGAAAGAAGTCGCGGATCTTCTCGGGATTTCCCAGTCGTATATCTCGCGGCTGGAAAAACGGATTATGAAACGGCTGCGGAAAGAGATTGCGCGGTATGAATAGAGAATAAATAGGAATTGAGAATAGAAAAATATGCCCTGCCCGGAGGAAACAAAAAAGGTTTCTGCCCGGGCAGGGCATTGCCGGTCATCGGTTAAAAAGGGTTACCGTGTCTCAAACCGGCATACGGTGCAGACATGCGGAGCAAGCGCTGCAGAGAAACTGCCGTTTAAAGTGAGCTTTTCGCCGCAGCAATTGCTTGTTTTTTTCTGATAAGAAAAGTATAATAGAGAGCATAGTGCAAAACAAGAAGACAAACCGGATAAAAGAGGTGATTTTTTGATGGAAGATCTGATCGGAGTATATGGAATCCTGGATCGGGATCACTGGCCGGAAGCTCCGTTTCAGCTGCTGGACGGCGGAGTGGAGATAAGATGGAAGGAACCGTATGCGTTTCATAATGCAGAGCGGGGAACGTATTCCGGGTGGCTGATGCAGTATACACTTTCCGGAACCGGATGGTTTGAAAAAAACGGAAAAACGTATGAGATGAGCCCCGGAAAAGTTTTCCGTCATCATATGGGAATTTCACCATCGTCGTACCGGAAAGAACGGCAGAACGGTGCCGTCTGAAATCTGAGTTTTGTACGAAGAAATAAAGGGAGGAAACAAAACAAATGGAACGAGAAACATTCCAATCGCGCCTTGGCTTTCTTCTGCTTTCGGCAGGATGTGCCATCGGCATCGGAAATGTATGGAAATTTCCGTACATGGTAGGAAACAACGGAGGCGGCATTTTCGTGCTGTTTTATCTGTTGTTCCTTGCCATTATGGGAGTTCCGATTCTGTCGATGGAGCTTGCCATCGGAAGAGGAAGCAAAAAGAGTACCGTGCGCGCGTATGGGGAACTGGAGAAGAAAGGGCAGAAGTGGCATATCCACGGATACGTTGCCCTCATCGGAAACTATCTGCTGATGATGTTCTACACCGTCGTTGCAGGCTGGATGCTGTACTATTTCTACAGCTTTTTAATCGGAAAATTCAGCGGCCTGACAGGCGACGCCGTAACCGGAAAATTCAACGAGATGCTTTCATCTCCGTCGATTCTTGTCATTACCATGCTGATTATTACAATTGCAGGCTTTCTGATCTGTTCGGTGGGTCTGCAGAACGGCGTGGAGCGTGTTACAAAGGTGATGATGATCGTGCTGATGGTCATCATGATTTTCCTTGCGGTTTACAGCTTTACGATGCCGGGTGCCAAAGAGGGACTGAAATTCTATCTGGTGCCGGATATGCAGCAGATCGAACAGGTGGGACTGTTCCACATTATCACAAACGCGATGAGCCAGGCGTTCTTTACGTTAAGTCTTGGTATCGGCGCGATGCTGATTTTCGGCAGCTACTTAAACGGCGGAAAATCCCTGCTCGGCGAGGCAGTCAGCATTGCAGCGCTCGATACGTTTGTAGCGATTACCGCAGGCCTCATCATTTTCCCGGCGTGCTTCTCCTACAACGTACAGCCGGACAGCGGCCCGAAGCTGATCTTTATGACGCTGCCGCACATTTTCACCTCGATGAAGGGCGGACGGATTTTCGGAAGCTTCTTCTTCCTGTTCCTGTTCTTTGCGGCGCTGTCTACCATCATTGCTGTATTTGAGAATATCATGTGCTGTTTTTCTGAGATTTTCGGCGTTTCCAGAAAACAGTCAGCCATCATCAACTGCATTCTGGTGATCTTAGGATCCCTGCCGTGTGCACTCGGCTACAATGTGTGGTCCGGATTCCAGCCGCTCGGCGCAGGAAGCACCGTTCTTGATCTTGAGGACTTTATCGTCAGCAACCTTCTGCTGCCGGTCGGCTCTCTGATTTACCTTCTGTTCTGTACTTCAAAATGGGGCTGGGGCTTCAAAAACTACCAGGCAGAGGCAAATAAGGGCGGGGGCCTGAAAGTGCCGGACTGGGTACGGGTTTATCTTTCTTATATTCTGCCGTTGCTGCTTCTGGTATTAATTGTCCAGGGACTGATCGGATAAGACAGGAACAAAAAGGTCAATATCAGACGAAAAAAAGATAAGAAAAGAACTGGAAAAAAAGCCAGGAATACGAGATAATAAAAGACAAGAGACCAGAACAGGTGCCGGGACCCGGAAGTATCAGGTGTCCCGGCACTTGTCGGATCAGAAAGGATACAGGAGAAAGGGGAACAAAATGGGAAAATTTACACCACTGGATTTCAACAAATATGCAGCACTGGCCCGTCAGGCAGCGGCAGAAGGCTGTGTACTTCTGAAAAACGAAAATGAGGCACTCCCGCTTCGAAAAGGAGACAAAGTGGCTGTTTTCGGAAGAATTGCATTCCACTATTATAAGAGCGGACTTGGCTCCGGCGGTCTTGTCAATACGAAATACGTTGTCGGTATTCTGGATGCCTTAAAAGAAGAAAAAGACATTACACTCGACGAGAATCTTCTTGGAACATACGAAAAATGGATCGAGAAAAATCCGTACGACGAAGGACAGGGCTGGGGCAAGGTGCCGTGGTCCCAGAAAGAGATGGAACTGACCGACGAGATCGTGGAGAGTGCAAAAGGCGCCGATGCAGCCATCGTTGTTGTAGGCCGTACCGCAGGTGAGGATCAGGACAACAAAAATGAGGCAGGCAGCTATCTCTTAACCGATACTGAAAAAGAGATGGTAGAAAAAGTCAGCAAAGCATTTGCAAGAACAATCGTTGTGCTGAACGTCGGAAACATCATCGACATGAAATGGGTGAAAGAGTGCAATCCGGCAGCTGTTCTCTATGTATGGCAGGGCGGTCAGGAAGGCGGAAACGGTGTTGCCGATGTACTGATGGGAAGAGTCAATCCGTGCGGTAAGCTGACCGACACGATTGCAGAGAATATCGAGGACTATCCGTCCCAAAGCTGCTTCGGCGATCTGACCCGCAATGAGTACAAAGAGGATATCTACGTCGGATACCGCTACTTTGAGACCTTTGCAAAAGAGAAAGTATTGTATCCGTTCGGTTTTGGTCTTTCCTATACGACATTTGCCGTGACCGCAGAGGCAGAAGAGAAAGATGTTGACAATGTAACCGTGACGGCAACCGTTGAAAATACCGGCAAAACGGATGGTAAAGAGGTTGTTCAGGTTTATGTAAAAGCTCCGCAGGGTGTTCTTGGAAAACCATCCCGCGCACTCGTCGGTTTTGCAAAGACCGGTGTTCTTGCACCAGGCGCAAAAGAGACGCTGACGATCGATGTGACCAAAGAGAGCTTTGCATCCTACGATGACAGCGGTGCAACCGGCCACAAATCCTGCTACGTACTCGAAGAGGGCGGTTATGAGTTCTACGTCGGAAGCGATGTCAGAAGCGCAGCCTTTGCCGGTGCATACGAGCAGCCGTTCAAAGTGGTTGAGATCCTGACCGAGGCCATGGCTCCGGTAGAAGCATTTGAGCGCATGAAAGCTGTTCCGGGCGAAGACGGAACGTTAAAACCGGGATATGAGGCAGCTCCTCTGCGCACCGTAGATCCGATCGAGCGCATGAAAGAAAACCGCATGGAGCCGATCACCTATACCGGTGACAAAGGCTACAAGCTCGGTGATGTCCTGGATAAGAAAGTAACGATGGAAGAGTTCGTGGCACAGCTTTCCGATGAAGATCTGATCTGCATCTTCCGCGGCGAGGGCATGTGCAGCCCGAAGGTTACTCCGGGAACCGCAGCAGCATTCGGCGGCCTGACACCGGAACTGCAGGAATTCGGTATTCCGGCAGCCTGCTGTACCGACGGCCCGTCCGGACTCCGCTTTGACTGCGGAACGAGAGCCTTCTCCATGCCGAACGGAACCCTGCTTGGCTGTACGTTTGACCTTCCGCTGGTAGAAGATCTGTACGAGATGGCAGGACGCGAGATGAGACAGAACCGTGTCGATGCCCTGCTCGGACCTGGTATGAATATTCACAGAAACCCGCTGAACGGCCGTAACTTTGAGTATATCTCCGAGGATCCGTACCTGACCGGATGGATCAGTGCCGTACAGATTCTTGGTATGGAAAAATCCGATGTAACCGGAACCATCAAACACTTCTGTGCAAATAACCAGGAATCCAACCGACATCATGTGGACGCCGTTGTTTCCGAGCGTGCCCTGCGTGAAATCTATCTGAAGGGATATGAAATCGCAGTCAAAGAAGGCGGCGCAAGATCCATCATGAGCACTTACGGACCGGTCAACGGTATCTGGACTGCAGGAAATTACGATCTTCTGACCACGATTCTGCGCGGCGAGTGGAACTACGACGGCTTCGTTATGACTGACTGGTGGGCAATGTCGAACCGTGAGGGATATGAAGCAACCAAAACAACCCATGCACCGATGGTATCTGCCGGAAACGATGTCTTCATGGTATGCACCGACTGCTCCGATATGGGACAGGATGATGTGAAAGAGGCACTGGAAAACGGCGAGATCACAAGAGGCGACCTGCAGAGAAATGCGATGAATGTCCTGCATTTCATCCTTGGAACTCCAAGCATCTTACGGTTCCTGGACCGCATCAGCGAGGAAGAGAAAGAAGCACAGGAGCAGATGGGCGACAACGATTTCGTTGCAGCAGATCTTGTAACATACGAGGCAGATCCGGCAACGGGAGATGTTGTGATCGACGCATCCGCATGGAACACGAAAAAAGGAAACAGTGAAGTATGCGGTGTTACGATTCTGGCTGACAAGATGGGAACGTACGATATCGAAATCGAGATGAAATCCGATCTGGAAGACCTCGCACAGCTGCCGGTAACCGTGTACATCGACAATATCGTGAAAACTATGATCAGCATCCGCGGAACAAAAGGTGAGTGGATCAAAGAGACGAGAGACCTTGGCTTCTTCTTCGGCCCGAACCACTACCTGAAGCTGTACTTCGGCGCAAATGGTCTGGAGCTTGGAAAGATCCGCCTGAAGTTAAGAGAAGGCATGGAAGTACTGAGCAAACACGAGGAATAAATAAAAAAGAAATACAGAGAAAACCGGAACCCGGGAGCCGCTGTTTGAAAGCGGTGCCGGGTTCCGGTTTTTCGTATGAAAGAAGATTTTTATGGAAGAAGCTGTTTTTAGTGAAGCTCGTCCTCATCCACATCAATCACATTGTCATCGTGCAGGATTTTCTGCTGGTTGATCTCGGTCTGGATGACGTTTTTGATCCGGCGTTTTGCGCGGCCCATGTAGTAGGTGGTGACAAGATCGGAAATGCCGCTGTAGACAAGGCAGATACCGATGAAAATGTTTGTGGTTGCAACGGCATCAAACGGATTGGTACAGATGATGATGCCGAGAACGCTGGTTAAAAGAGCCAGCAGGAACTCAAGCCACCATTTTTCCAGCCCTGGTTTTTTTGAGGTTGAACGCCTTCTGAATGCTGAGCAGTCCGTTTGCCAGAAGGATGATACCGATGACAACCGGGATGAATGCGATTACAAGGTCACTTTCAAAGATAACGAAGCAGCCGAACAGAATCAGTACCAGGGCAACGAACAGATCGTAGCGGAAGAAAAACGGCTCGCCGCGGCTTGCAATGTAGCGGATCAACGCAACAACGCCGCCAAACAGGAGCAGTGCTCCGGCGATATAACAGATCAGCAAACTCGTTTTTACGGGGTAGACGATCAGCACGATACCTAGTATAATAGAGACAGCGGCTGAAAGCAGGAAACTGTTTTTCACATCCTGAAAAAATTGTTTCATAAGGATTCTCCTTTCCACTTGAATGTGGTTTTTCGTTTGCTTTTATAGTAGCTTTTCAAAGCAGAAAAAGCAATGGACAAATTGAAAAAAATGTACGAAGAAATGGAATCGTGAAACGGAAGAAAGAGAGGGTAAAAAAGATGCAGGACGAACAGAAAAAGTTCCAGGAGAAGCTCTCCGAATTGCTGTCATACGCCAGAGACCATGAAAATAAAGTAACGATGAAAGAAGTCAGAGAACTTTTTTGAAGACTTTGCACTGGATGAGCAGAAAGTCACCTTTGTCTGCGAATATCTGACGATGGAGCAGGTCGATGTGGCAGATTATGAGCCGGGCGTCGTAGCCGGAGGAGACCGAAAAAG
>ENA-OQKL01000549-OQKL01000549.1-human-gut-metagenome-genome-assembly--contig:-NODE-549-length-11667-cov-5.910659_pt1 | contig 11667 bp, 6 predicted proteins | sample MGYA00242779_ERZ504800 | MGnify/ENA primary metagenome ERZ504800 (study PRJEB26092, sample SAMD00036410) | human gut metagenome | host: Homo sapiens | study: EMG produced TPA metagenomics assembly of... | reverse complement strand
ATATAGTATATATATCATCATTTGTACTATAAATTGTTTGCTAATTTGCAATTATTTTGCGTGGTTAGCAAGAACCTTGTCCTGTACATTCTTTGGAACCGGCTCATATCTATCGAAGAACATTGAGTAGTTTCCACGTCCCTGTGTCTTAGAACGAAGGTCTGTAGAGTAACCGAACATCTCTGCAACGTGGTACATATGCATGTACAATCTTTCCACCGCCGAGATCGTCCATACCCTCGATACGTCCACGACGAGAGTTAACATCACCGATAACGTCTCCCATGTACTCCTCAGGCATTGTAACCTCTACCTTCATGATAGGCTCAAGTAATACAGGTGCGGCCTTTGCCATAGCCTCTTTGAAACACATAGATCCGGCAATGTGGAATGCCATCTCTGATGAATCGACCTCATGGTAAGATCCATCATATACTGTTGCATGGATACCAACTACTGGGAATCCACCAAGAGAGCCGGCCTTTGTAGCCTCCTCGATACCTTCGCCGATTGATGGGATGTACTCCTTTGGAATAGCACCACCGACAACCTCTGAATCGAACTTGAAAAGTTCTTCTCCATTGGCATCCATTGGCTCGAAGCGAACCTTACAGTGTCCGTACTGTCCACGTCCACCTGACTGCTTAGCATATTTGTATTCCTGATCAACAGCCTTTGTAAATGTCTCCTTGTAAGCAACCTGAGGTGCACCAACGTTTGCCTCAACCTTGAACTCACGGAGCAGACGGTCAACGATGATCTCAAGGTGAAGCTCACCCATACCAGCGATGATTGTCTGACCTGTTTCCTGATCAGTATGAGCACGGAATGTAGGATCCTCCTCTGCAAGCTTTGCAAGAGCCTCACCTAACTTACCCTGTCCAGCTTTTGTCTTAGGCTCGATAGCGAGCTCGATAACTGGCTCTGGGAACTCCATAGACTCAAGTATAACCGGATGCTGCTCATCACAGATTGTATCACCTGTTGTTGTGAATTTAAATCCAACAGCAGCAGCGATATCACCTGAGTAAACCTCGTCCAATTCCTGTCTCTTATTAGCATGCATCTGAAGAATACGTCCGATACGCTCTTTCTTATCCTTTGTTGCATTTAATACATAAGAACCTGCCTTACATTTTCCTGAGTAAACACGGAAGAATGCAAGCTTTCCTACGAATGGATCTGCCATGATCTTGAATGCAAGTGCTGAGAATGGCTCATCATCTGATGAATGTCTCTCAATCTCATTTCCATCAAGATCTGTTCCCTTGATTGAAGGGATATCTGTAGGAGCTGGCATGTACTCAACAATAGCGTCAAGTAACTTCTGTACACCCTTGTTACGGTATGCAGAACCACAACATACAGGTACTGCTGTACACTCACATGTTGCTTTACGAAGAACCTTCTTCATATCCTCTACAGATGGCTCCTCACCCTCAAGATACTGCATCATGAGATCGTCATCTAACTCACAGATTTTCTCAATGAGCTCTGTACGGTACTCTGCAGCCTGATCAGCCATATCTCCAAGATCATCAGTAACTGTGATATCGTCACCCTTCTCATCATTGTAGATATAAGCCTTCATCTCGAAAAGGTCGATAATTCCTTTGAAATCGTCCTCTTTACCGATTGGTAACTGAAGTACGATAGCATTTTTTCCTAATCTTGTACGGATCTGGTCAACAGCTCCGTAGAAGTTTGCACCTAAGATATCCATCTTATTGATGAATGCCATACGAGGTACATTGTATGTGTCCGCCTGACGCCAAACGTTCTCTGACTGAGGCTCAACACCACCCTTTGCACAGAACACACCAACTGCGCCATCAAGTACACGGAGTGAACGCTCAACTTCTACTGTGAAGTCAACGTGACCCGGTGTATCGATGATGTTGATACGATGCTCAAGTGCTCCTGGCTTTGGTTTAGTGAACTCTTCAAGTGTCCAGTGACATGTTGTAGCGGCAGAAGTAATTGTAATACCTCTTTCCTGCTCCTGCTCCATCCAGTCCATGGTAGCAGTACCTTCATGAGTATCACCGATTTTATAGTTAATACCAGTATAATAAAGAATACGCTCTGTCAGTGTTGTTTTACCAGCATCGATATGAGCCATGATTCCAATATTTCTGGTTCTCTCAAGTGGATATTCTCTTCCAGCCAAGGTTTTTTCCTCCTATATTTAGTGTCCTATGCACAACCGGACTCTGTTACAAATCCGGTTCGCTGCATGAATCAAAAGCAAAGCTGTAAGCTTCTTACAGAAACTAGAATCTGTAATGTGCGAAGGCCTTGTTTGCCTCTGCCATCTTGTGCATATCTTCTTTTCTCTTAACAGATGCGCCTGTGTTGTTAGCTGCATCCATGATCTCGTTAGCTAATCTCTCAGCCTGAGTTTTCTCTCCTCTGGCACGTGAGAATGCTGTTAACCAACGAAGGCCTAAAGCCTGACGACGATCAGGGCGAACCTCGATTGGTACCTGATATGTGGCACCACCGATACGTCTTGCTTTTACTTCGAGAGCTGGCATTACATTGTTCATAGCCTCTTCGAATACTTCAAGAGCTGGTCTTCCTGTCTTCTCTTCTACTGTAGCAAATGCTCCGTATACAATCTTCTGAGCTACGCCTTTCTTACCGTCTAACATAATGCTGTTAACAAGCTTTGTAACTACTTTGCTGTTGTACATTGGATCTGCTAATACGTCTCTTTTCTGAGTATGTCCTTTACGTGGCACGTTACTTCCCTCCTTAATCATGATATTTGTGGATTAATTCATCGGTACTCACATGTGTCTCTCTAATGTGTTCGTGCGGAATTGTATTCATAAAGTGAAATCCTGCATCTGCAGGTCTAATCCCAACACTAACCTACTTTAGTTCTGTTTGTGATACACAATGTTGCTAAATTATTTAGCAGCTTTTGGTCTCTTTGCGCCGTACTTAGAGCGGGCCTGTTTTCTGTTTGCAACACCTGCAGTATCTAATGTACCACGGATGATATGGTAACGTGTACCAGGTAAATCCTTAACACGACCACCACGGATCAGAACAACGCTATGCTCCTGTAAGTTGTGTCCCTCACCAGGAATATATGAAGTTACTTCGATTCCGTTTGAAAGACGAACTCTGGCGATCTTTCTAAGAGCTGAGTTAGGCTTCTTAGGAGTAGCTGTCTTAACAGCTGTACATACACCACGCTTCTGTGGAGAAGAAGTGTTGATTGGCTTCTTCTGGAGAGAGTTAAAGCTTCTCTGAAGAGCTGGTGCTGTAGACTTCTTTACAGATGTCTGACGTCCTTTTCTTACTAACTGGTTAAATGTTGGCATTATTTTCACCTCCTGTTTTATTTTAAGCAGTGCAATCTTATGCACGCTAAGATATTATACAAATCCTTGTCTGTTTTGTCAAGACCAATTTTGTTTTCAATATAATACAAGAAAGAAGTCCGGTTTCCCGGACTTCTTTCTTTTTGGTTTGTAACAGCTTCTGTAGCTTAAGTACAAACATCAGTAATTATTCTTCATCAACTGATTCAGCATCTTTATCAATGACTCCGACTGCCTCTTCCTCTGCGAAATCCGCAAAATCATCATCAAAATCAAGTGTATCGTCATCGTTTACATCGCTGTCAAGCTTGATATTACGATAAATCTTCATACCTGTTCCTGCCGGGATGAGCTTACCGATGATTACGTTCTCCTTCATACCGATAAGCGGATCAACCTTGCCCTTGATTGCTGCCTCAGTAAGAACCTTTGTGGTCTCCTGGAATGAAGCTGCTGACAGGAATGAGTTGGTTGCAAGAGATGCCTTTGTGATTCCAAGTAATACCTGTGAGCCAACTGCAAGCTCCTTGCCCTCTTCCTCAAGCTTCTCGTTGAGCTCTAAGAAGTCAAGGGCATCAACCATGCTGCCCGGAAGTAAATCTGAATCTCCCGGCTCCTCTACGCGGATCTTCTGTAAGCACTGACGAACTATAACCTCGACATGCTTATCGTTAATCTCAACACCCTGTAAACGGTAAACACGCTGTACCTCGCGGAGCATGTAATCCTGAACCGCACGAACGCCCTTAATCTTGAGGATATCGTGTGGATTTACAGAACCCTCTGTAAGCTCGTCGCCGGCCTCAAGCTCCTGTCCGTCTACAACCTTGATACGTGAGCCGTAAGGAATGAGGTAAGCCTTTGTCTCGCCGGTCTCGTTGTTTGTAACGATAACCTCACGCTTCTTCTTTGTATCCTTGATTGTGGCAATTCCGCCGAACTCTGTGATAATAGCGAGTCCCTTAGGCTTACGTGCCTCAAAAATCTCCTCTACTCGAGGAAGACCCTGTGTGATATCTCCACCGGCAACACCACCTGTATGGAAGGTTCTCATGGTAAGCTGTGTACCAGGCTCACCGATTGACTGTGCTGCGATGATACCGATTGCTTCACCAACCTGTACTGCCTGACCTGTTGCAAGGTTTGAACCGTAACACTTAGCACATACTCCCATGTGTGAACGGCAGGTAAGTACTGTACGGATCTTAACCTGTGTGATTGGATTACCGTTCTCGTCAACACCCTCTGCCATAACCTTTGCTGCACGCTTTGGTGTAATCATATGGTTGGCCTTAACGATTACATTGCCATCCTTATCGCAGATTGTGTTGCAAGAGAAACGACCTGTAATTCTCTCCTGAAGGCTCTCGATTTCCTCTCGACCCTCCATGAATGCCTTTACAACCATTCCCGGAATCTCACGTCCTGTGCCTGCACAGCAGTCTGACTCACGAACGATCATATGCTGTGAAACATCTACGAGACGTCTTGTAAGGTATCCTGAATCGGCTGTACGAAGCGCTGTATCTGAAAGTCCCTTACGAGCTCCATGTGCTGACATGAAGTACTCAAGTACGTCAAGACCCTCACGGAAGCATGACTTGATAGGAAGCTCGATTGTACGACCTGTTGTATCAGCCATGAGTCCTCGCATACCCGCAAGCTGTTTGATCTGCTTATCAGATCCACGGGCTCCGGAATCTGCCATCATGAAGATGTTGTTGTACTTATCAAGACCTGTAAGAAGTGCCTTTGTAAGGGCATCATCTGTATCCTTCCATGTCTCGATAACCTCTTTGTAACGCTCCTCATCAGTGATAAGTCCACGCTTGTACTGTCTTGTAATCTTATCTACAGTGTCCTGTGCATCAGCGATCATCTGTGGCTTCTGTGGTGGCACTGTCATATCTGAAATTGAAACTGTCATGGCAGCCTGGGTTGAATACTTGTATCCCATAGCCTTGACATTGTCAAGAACCTCTGCTGTTGTTGTAGCTCCGTGTGTGTTGATAACCTTCTCAAGTATCTGCTTGATCTGTTTCTTACCAACGTGGAACTCAACCTCAAACTTGAGTGCATTCTCAGCCTTTGATCTGTCTATAAAACCAAGATCCTGTGGAATGTTCTCATTGAATATCAAAAGTCCTACTGTTGTCTCTGTAAAACCTGAAACCTTTGTGCCGTCAGCAAGCTTTACTGTACGGTGTACAAAGATATTCTGGTGAAGAGTAATCTCCTTGTTCTCGTAAGCGAGCATTGCAAGATTAACACTTCCATAGTAACGGCCGAGAAGATCTATCGGTCTGCAAAGCACACGACGGTTTCCGTCCGTAACATCCTCAAACCAGATGAGATCATATAAGCCAAGCTCAGCCTTTCCTGTATTTTCATCAGGAGTTGTGAGCTTTCTAAGCTCCTCAATATCATTGTATACAGTGTCTGATGACACCTGTGCAACCATCTTTGGATCATCCTTGTAATCAGCGAGCTTTCTCATTGTGAGGTAGTAAACTCCAAGGATCATATCCTGTGAAGGAACGGCTACAAGTCCACCATCAGAAGGCTTAAGCAGGTTGTTAGGTGACAGAAGCATGAATCTGCACTCAGCCTGTGCCTCAGCAGTCAGTGGAAGATGTACAGCCATCTGGTCTCCATCGAAGTCGGCGTTGAACGCTGTACATACGAGTGGATGAAGCTTGATTGCCTTACCCTCTACAAGGATTGGCTCGAAAGCCTGGATTCCAAGTCTGTGGAGTGTAGGAGCTCGGTTAAGCATAACCGGATGCTCTTTGATGACGTCCTCAAGGACATCCCATACCTCCGGCTGAAGTCTCTCAACCATCTTCTTTGCACTCTTTATGTTGTGTGCGGTTCCGTTAGCGGCAAGCTCCTTCATAACGAATGGCTTGAAAAGCTCGATAGCCATCTCCTTTGGAAGACCACACTGATAAATCTTAAGCTTTGGCTCTACACAGATAACTGAACGTCCCGAGTAGTCAACTCGCTTTCCGAGAAGGTTCTGACGGAAACGTCCTCCCTTTCCCTTGAGCATGTCTGAAAGAGACTTAAGAGCTCTGTTTCCGGGACCGGTAACAGGACGGCCACGACGGCCATTGTCGATAAGTGCATCGACAGCCTCCTGAAGCATACGTTTCTCGTTACGAACGATGATATCCGGAGCTCCAAGATCAAGAAGTCTTCTAAGACGGTTGTTACGGTTGATAATTCGTCTGTAAAGGTCGTTAAGATCACTTGTTGCAAAACGTCCTCCATCGAGCTGAACCATTGGACGAAGATCCGGCGGGATAACAGGAATAACTGTCATAATCATCCACTCAGGCTTGTTTCCTGACTCACGGAAAGCCTCTACAACCTCAAGTCTCTTGATGATACGTGCACGCTTCTGGCCTGTAGCATTCTCAAGCTCTGCCTTAAGCTCTGCCGAATCCTTCTCGAGATCGATTGCTGCTAAAAGCTCACGGATAGACTCAGCACCCATTCCTACACGGAATGCTGAGCGGCCATAAGTATCGCATGCCTCCTGGTACTCTGACTCATTGAGAATCTGCTTGTATGCAAGCTTTGTCTCGCCCGGGTCAAGCACAATATATGAAGCAAAGTACAGTACTCTCTCAAGTACACGTGGAGATAAGTCAAGGATGAGTCCCATACGTGATGGGATACCCTTGAAATACCAGATATGAGATACAGGAGCAGCAAGCTCGATGTGTCCCATACGCTCTCTACGAACGCTTGACTTTGTGATTTCTACGCCACATCGGTCGCAGACAACACCCTTATAACGTATCTTCTTGTATTTACCACAATGACACTCCCAGTCCTTCGTTGGTCCGAAAATCTTCTCGCAGAAAAGACCGTCTTTTTCAGGCTTTAATGTTCTATAGTTAATAGTCTCAGGCTTTTTAACCTCGCCATGTGACCACTCTCTGATCTTTTCAGGAGATGCTAATCCAATCTGAATCGCATCAAACTGCATTGCCTGATTATTTTCTATATTATTTGTTTCTGGCATTTTGGCACTCCCTTCTAATTATTCTTCGTCATCAAGAACTTCATCAGCAAAAATATCGTCATCCGCTGTCTCAGGAGACTCTTCCTCTTCTATGTCAACAAGCTCTTCGTTGTCATCAAATTCTTTCTTTGAGAAACCATGCTCTGCGAATGACTCACTGTCCTCGAATGCATAGTCCTTATCGTTTCCGATAATTGAGTTGATATCTGTATTACCGTACTCACTTGTCTCGATAAGCTCAACCTCTTCTCTGTTCTCATCAAGTACCTTGACATCCAGACCAAGTGCCTGAAGCTCTTTGAGAAGTACCTTGAATGACTCTGGAATACCAGGCTCAGGGATATTCTCACCCTTGATGATAGCCTCGTAGGTCTTGACACGGCCAACAACATCATCTGACTTCATTGTAAGGATCTCCTGGAGTGTATATGCAGCACCATATGCCTCAAGAGCCCAAACCTCCATCTCTCCGAAACGCTGTCCACCGAACTGTGCCTTACCACCGAGTGGCTGCTGTGTTACTAATGAGTAAGGACCTGTTGAACGTGCATGGATCTTATCATCAACAAGGTGATGCAGCTTAAGGTAATGCATGTGTCCGATAGTTGTCTTTCCATCGAAGCACTCACCTGTTCTACCATCACGAAGCTGTACCTTTCCATCCTTTGAAATCGGAACGCCCTTCCATAAGCTTCTGTGAGCTCTGTTTGTTGAAAGGTATTCCATAACGTCCTCACGGAGTGTATCAACATATTTATCATAGAAGATTTCAGCATCTGCGCTCCAGTATGGATGCTCAGCCTGTAAATCCTTTTCAAGCTCTTCCTTATCGAACGGAAGATTTACGTAATCATTTGCAAGCTCAAGTGTATCCTCAATATCTACCTCGTTTGCTCCGTCAAATACAGGAGTTGAGATATTGAAGCCAAGTGCCTTTGCAGCGAGACTCAGGTGAATCTCAAGGACCTGACCGATGTTCATTCGTGAAGGAACACCGAGTGGGTTAAGTACGATATCCAGTGGACGTCCGTTTGGAAGGAATGGCATATCCTCAACAGGAAGCACACGGGAAACGACACCCTTGTTACCGTGACGTCCGGCCATCTTATCACCGACAGAAATCTTTCTCTTCTGTGCAATGTAGATACGTACTGACTGGTTTACTCCCGGAGAAAGCTCATCGCCGTTCTCTCTTGTAAATACCTTGGCATCAACAATGATACCGTAAGCACCATGAGGTACCTTAAGTGATGTATCACGAACCTCTCTTGCCTTCTCACCGAAGATGGCACGAAGAAGTCTCTCCTCTGCTGTAAGCTCTGTCTCACCCTTTGGTGTAACCTTTCCTACAAGGATATCACCGGCACGAACCTCTGCACCTACACGGATGATACCTCTCTCATCAAGGTCCTTGAGTGCGTCGTCGCCGACACCAGGGACATCACGTGTAATCTCCTCAGGTCCGAGCTTTGTATCACGTGACTCTACTTCGTATTCCTCGATATGAACTGATGTATACACATCATACTCTACGAGACGCTCTGAAAGAAGAACGGCATCCTCGTAGTTGTATCCTTCCCATGTCATGAATCCGATAAGCGGGTTCTTTCCAAGAGCAAGCTCTCCCTGACTTGTTGAAGGACCGTCTGCGATAACATCGCCTGCCTTAACCTTGTCACCCTTAAATACGATAGGTCTCTGGTTGTAGCAGTTTGACTGGTTAGAACGAGAGAACTTTGTAAGGATATACTCTCTCTTGTTTCCGTCAGTCTCTTTTATGATAATGCGGTTTGACTCTGAAGATAATACCTCTCCGTCTGCCTTTGCAACTACGCAGACACCTGAGTCAACTGCGGCCTTTGTCTCAATACCTGTACCAACTACAGGAGCCTCTGTGGTCAGAAGCGGAACGGCCTGACGCTGCATGTTTGATCCCATGAGGGCACGTGTAGGGTCATCGTTCTGCAAGAACGGAATCAGCGCTGTAGCTACTGAGAATACCATCTTTGGAGATACATCCATATAATCAAATGCTGACTTATCGTACTCCTGAGTTTCCTCTCTGTAACGACCTGAAACTGAGTTACGTATGAAATGTCCTTCGGCATCAAGCTTCTCATTAGCCTGTGCTACGTGGTAGTTGTCCTCCTCGTCGGCTGTCATGTATACAACCTCTTCTGTGACTACCGGGTTCTTAGGATCAGTCTTGTCAATCTTACGGTATGGGGCCTCTACGAAGCCATACTCATTGATTCTCGCATAGCATGCAAGTGAGTTGATAAGACCGATGTTCGGTCCCTCAGGAGTCTCTACAGGACACATACGGCCGTAGTGAGTGTAATGTACATCTCGAACCTCGAATCCGGCACGGTCTCTTGAAAGACCACCAGGTCCAAGTGCTGATAAACGTCTCTTGTGAGTAAGCTCTCCAAGAGGGTTGTTCTGATCCATGAACTGTGAAAGCTGTGAAGAACCGAAGAATTCTTTAACAGCGGCAGTTACAGGCTTTATATTGATAAGTGACTGAGGTGAAATTCCCTCTAAGTCCTGTGTAGTCATTCTTTCACGAACAACACGCTCCAGTCTTGAGAGACCGATACGGTACTGGTTCTGTAACAGCTCTCCAACCGCACGGATACGTCTGTTTCCAAGATGATCGATATCGTCATCTGTTCCTGCGCCCCACTCTAAGTGCATATTGTAGTTGATAGTTGCGAAGATATCCTCTTTAGTAATATGCTTTGGAATAAGGTCAGATATATCTCTCTTTATAGCCTCGATTCTGTCCTCAAGAGAATCATACTCCTCGAGAATCTGAGCGAGTACCGGATAGTAAACAAGCTCAGTAACACCGATAGACTTAGGATCCTCAAGCTCAGGAATCCAGCTTCTGATGTCAACCATCATAGAAGAAAGAATCTTGACATTTCTTGTCTCTGTCTGAATCCATAAAGCAGGAACGGCAGCGTTCTGGATCTGTGTAGCAAGCGCACGGTCAACAACAGTACCTGCCTCAGCGATAACCTCACCTGTAGAAGGATCCACTACGTCCTCAGCTAAAACCTGTCCACTGATACGATTCTTTAAAGCAAGCTTCTTATTAAACTTATAACGTCCTACCTTGGCAAGGTCATATCTTCTAGGATCGAAGAACATTGCTGTGATAAGGCTCTCTGCACTCTCAACTGAAAGTGGCTCGCCCGGACGAATCTTCTTATATAACTCTAATAAACCAGCCTCATAGCTTCCCTGTGGCTCACGCTCTGTGATTGCAGGGTCCTTGCTGAATGATGCCTGGATCTTTGGCTCATCTCCGAACATATCGAGAATAGCCTGATTTGTACCTACTCCAAGTGCACGTAAAAGCACTGTGATAGGTACCTTACGTGTTCTGTCTACTCTTACATAAAAAACGTCGTTAGAGTCTGTCTCATACTCAAGCCATGCACCACGGTTTGGAATAACAGTACAAGAATACAGGGTCTTTCCGAGCTTATCATGAGCAATTCCGTAATAAATACCAGGAGAACGAACTAACTGACTGACAATAACTCGCTCTGCACCGTTGATTACGAATGTACCGGTCTCTGTCATTAAAGGCAGATCACCCATGAAAATTTCATGCTCATTAATCTCATCTGTCTCTTTGTTGTGAAGTCTGACTTTAACCTTTAAAGGAGCTGCGTATGTTGCATCTCTTTCCTTGCACTCAGGAATTGTATACTTTACATCATCTTCGCATAATGTAAAATCTACAAAATCAAGACTAAGCTTTCCGCTGTAATCTGTGATTGGAGAGATATCCGCAAAAGCTTCCTTAAGACCTTCGTCTAAGAACCACTGATAAGAATCCTTCTGGACCTCAATCAGATTTGGCATCTGCAGAACCTCTTTTTGTCTTGAGTAACTCATACGCATGCTTTTTCCGGATGTGACCGGACGTATTCTGTTTTTCTCCATTGACGTTTCACCTCTCGTTTTTATTTTAATCTAGCAAGTATCTAGATAATGATTCAAAAACCACCCCAGTTACTATATCTTGTGGTTTTTCTCTTGTGCACATATTTGCGAATGCATTTTAGTGTAATTTACCTATTGACAAATTTGCATCATTTAAAAAAACTTGCATAAAAACTGCCACTGCACCACAATAGTGCAACGTATACTATACAACAAATTACTGACAATTGCAAGTACTTTTTTAATTTTTTCATTCGCCGTCGGATAGGCTACGGGCAGAGGTCCCAAAAATGCTCAGGCATTTTCGGGACGCGCTCCGACTGTCGCGCAATAAAAACC
>ENA-OQKL01000548-OQKL01000548.1-human-gut-metagenome-genome-assembly--contig:-NODE-548-length-11689-cov-2.138384_pt1 | contig 11689 bp, 13 predicted proteins | sample MGYA00242779_ERZ504800 | MGnify/ENA primary metagenome ERZ504800 (study PRJEB26092, sample SAMD00036410) | human gut metagenome | host: Homo sapiens | study: EMG produced TPA metagenomics assembly of... | reverse complement strand
CCCAGTTTGTGGGAGATTTTATCCGAATGAGGGCGGCGTAGCGGGCTACGGCAACCGAATGAGGGTAAAATATACCGCAAAGTGGGGCTTGCAGATTGCGGAAATGATTTTTCAGACACGCTCTAGCGTATAGTTGGGCAGGCAGCGGCGGGAGGCGGCATGGTAGAAGAGATTCTGCAGTGGCTTAAGAATATTTCAATTTTTCTGATTTTTATGACAACTGTGCTGAACCTGATCCCGGAGAAGGAGGACAAGAAGCCGGTTCAGTTTTTTCTTGGAATTGTGATGGTACTGATTTTTTTCCAGCCCGTGCTAAAAGCGGGAGGTTTGGAGCAGAAAATGGCGCAGACGCTCGACCGTCTGACGCTGGAAGAGGAGGCAGCAGCAATGGAAAATGTACAGATTCGTGCAGAAAGCTTTGAAAAACAGTATTACGTGGGCGCCTGGGAAAAAGAGACGGAGCGCCAGATCCGGATGTATCTGTCAGAGAGCGGCATTCCGGGGGCAGCCGTTTCGGTAACGCTGGAGCCGGGAAACACCGGTGAGGCAAAAGAGATCCGCATTGAAGCGCCGATGCGGCAGACGAGCATTTACCGCGAAGAACAGAAAAACAGCGGGAAATGCTCGATGAAAAGCTGACAGAGATCAAAAGTGTTTTAAGTGAGGTCTACGGAACCGATCCGGCGCATATTATGGTAGAGATTTCGGAATAGGCCTATGAGGGAAAAGGCAGCGGCGTTTTTCCGGAAACAGAAAAAGGAGCAGTGGATGCTGTACTTCCTGCTGGCGGCAATCGGCGTTGTCCTGTTGCTGCCGACGGGAACAAAAAAGACCAGTGAGGAGACAGAACAGCCGCAGGAGACGGCTGCGCGTCCGGCGGGGGATGCGGGACTTTCGGTGCAGGAGGAGATGGAACAGCGCCTTTGTGACGCACTTTCCCAGATGGACGGTGTGGGCGCAGTGCACGTCGTGGTGACGCTGGAATCCACAGGAAAAAAGATTGTGGAAAAAGATGTCCCAACGCGGAGCACAACGGAGGAAAACAAGAAGGGAGAGGAGACCGGAAGCGTTACATCCTCGTCGCAGGATGAGGCAACTGTCTATGAAAAGACACAGAACGGAGCCGAGACACCGTATGTGGTTTCCGAGGAGTACCCGGCGGTGCGCGGCGTGCTCGTTATCGCAGAAGGCGGGGGAAACCCGGTGACGATACAGGAGATTCAGGAGGCCGTGATGGCATTATTTCAGGTGGGCGCAAATAAGATTAAAGTAGTCAAAATGAAGTAAAGGAGTCAAATGCGTGGAAAAATTAGAACAGGAAATGAATGCACCTGAGAAAATGGCAGAGACACCATCGCCGAAAAAGACGGCCGGGAAAAGAAAAAATTCCGGAAAAATCAGGTCATCATCACCGCCCTTGCGATCATGATTGCCGTCGCCCGGATACATCAACTATGCTGACAGTACCCTGTCCACGAAGGAGAAGGCAGACGGAACCACGGCGGATGCCAGCACCGTTTTAAAAGACATCTCCAGCCTGGACACCGACATCACCGACGAGGTGGATGCCGGCACAGCAGGGGACTCGTCGCGGACCGTCACCGAAACGCCGGGAGAGGCAGTCCTTGCCGGGGCATCTACATACATGGCCCAGGCCAGAATCGACCGCGAACAGATCCGTTCCCAGAACAAAGACACCTTAAATGAAATCATCAACAACACCAACCTCTCCGAAACCGAGCGCCAGAGCGCTGTCCAGAGCATGGTGGAAATGACGGAACTCGTAGAAAAAGAGTCAGCAACTGAACTCCTCCTCGAAGCCAAAGGCTTCACCGACGTCGTTGTAAACCTGACCGGCGAAACCGCCGACATCGTCGTTCCGATGAAAGAAGTAACCGAGGAACAGCGTGCCCAGATCGAAGACATCGTAACCCGCAAAACCGGAATCGGCGTAGAAAACATCGTCATCACCCCCATGAGCTCCGCCGCCGACACAGCCGCAGAGGAGAGTGCTCAGTAAATTTTGATATCCACGTAAAAAATCCGGAAACGCAAAATCATGCGTTCCCGGAGTTTTTTCACGTAATTCTATTTAATTTGCACCATGTGCCGTTCTTGCAACCGTCTGCAGTGCTTTCTTCACCGGCGGCAGCGAGATCAGAATCACCGTCAGCACACCTTCAGCCAGCAGATAGCTGTAGTTGTAAATAATCGGATACAGCGCCTTTAAAGACTGCGGGAAATTCTCCGGCATATAATCCATCCAGTACAGATACCCGCCTAACGTATGGAAAAATCCCCTCGCCAGCACAGCTACAATATACCCGATCAGCAGCCCGTTTTTCTTCTTTCCAAAGAATCCGGCCACACCCAGCGCCGCAAACGCAAACACATAATCACAGCACACCTGGAACAGCGACAGCACATACGGCCCCTGGATAAACTGCAGCAGTCCATAAGCAAAACCAACGAGAATACCCGTCTTCGCCCCATACCAGTTCGCAATCAGCACAATAAACAGCATCGAAAACAACGTAACCGATCCCCCGTACGGCAGCTCAAACACCTTCACATACGAAGTCACAAACGCCAGCGCCATCCCCATCGCACAAAACGCCAGCTTCCTTGCATCCATTCCCGTCCCCTTACTCTTCTGAGCAGAAAGAACCGAAGCAATCACCACCAGCGCCACCATCAGCACCACGCATCCAACATAACCGGCCGTCGTCAGTCCGCCGTCAGCAGTAACAAAAAAACTCATAAAAAAACCTCCTTCGCATTCCGCTTGGAGGGGCTCACATAAAAACACAGTCCCGAATCACCTCCGAAACCACGTTCCAGCTTCCCTACGCAGGAATTATCCCGTTCAGGTAGTGAGGGTCCGTGAGCTTATCCCTGTCCCACGTTCTCAGCCAAAGGCTCCCCTAGCGTCTTATTATTTTAACGTATTAAAGTATACCAACCTCCCCCTTATTTGTCAACCTACCCGTTTTTTCATCCAAATACATGTTGACAAGAAGTACATACAAGTGCTATATTACAATTAGTTCAATCATTAAACTAATTGCACGAAAGGAGCACCAAAACAATGCAGATTCTGAAAGTAACAGACGAAGCATTCCGCCAGTACGGCAAAGTCATCAAAGACCTCGACGTCAGCGACATCATCACCGCCATGTCCGAGACCCCATGTCCCGACGACGTAGTCTACGAGCCTTCCATTGAAAGCCTCGAAGCCTGCAAAAGCGCCCAGTCCGTATCCGACAGCCTCTACGGCGGCATGCCGATCCAGATCGGCTACTGCAACGGCCACAACCATTTACTGAACGCCGTAGAATACCACCGCGACAGCGAAATCAACATCGCCGTAACCGACCTGATCCTGATCCTCGGAAAAGAACAGGACATCACCGAAGACCACACCTACGACTCATCCAAAATGGAGGCCTTCTTAATCCCGGCCGGAACCACCATTGAAGTCTACGCAACCACCCTCCACTACGCACCATGCAACGTGGCAGCCAGCGGCTTCAAATGCGTCGTAGTCCTTCCAAAAGGAACCAATACCGACATCACCCTGGAAGAAAAACACACCCCGGAAGACGACCTGCTCTTCGCCAGAAACAAATGGCTCTTAAGCCACCCGGATGCAAACATCGCTGGAAGCGTAGCAGGCATCAAAGGAGAAAACCTCTCGGTAAAATAAAACCAGAGACAAAACCAGAAATCAGAAACACTGCCCCAAAAGAGCAGTTCTGAACATAAAAAGAAACCAAAAACCAAGAAAACCAAAAAAAGGAGGATCTTCAAAAATGATCAACAATACACCGGAAATCAAATTAGGTATCGTTGCAGTAAGCCGTGACTGCTTCCCGAACAGCCTTTCCGAGAACAGAAGAAAAGCAGTCGTAAAAGCATACGACGGAGAAATCTACGAATGTCCAATCATCGTCGAGAATGAAATCGACATGATGAACGCACTCGAAGACCTGAAAAAAGCAGAGTGTGATGCACTTGTTGTATACCTTGGAAACTTCGGACCGGAGACCGAGGAAACCCTGCTTGTAAAATACTTCGACGGACCTTGCATGGTAGTAGCAGCAGCAGAAGAGACCGGCGACGACCTTGTAGGCGGACGCGGCGATGCATACTGCGGCGTTCTGAACGCAAGCTACAACCTGAAACTGCGCAACCTGCACGCATACATTCCAGAGTACCCGGTTGGCGATGCAGAAGACGTAGCAGCCATGATCAAAGATTTCGTACCGGTTGCAACTGCAGTTGTAGCTGTTAAGAACCTGAAAATCATCAGCTTCGGACCGCGTCCGACCAACTTCCTGGCATGTAACGCACCGATCAAACAGCTGTACAACCTCGGCGTAGAAATCGAAGAGAACTCCGAGCTTGACCTGTTTGAAGCATTCAACAAACACGCAGGCGACGAGAGAATCCCGGCAGTCGTAGAAGATATGGCAAAAGAGCTCGGCGAAGGAAACCTGAAACCGGAAATCCTGCCGAAACTGGCTCAGTACGAGATCACCTTGTTAGACTGGATCGAAGCACACAAAGGCTCCAGAAAATACGTAACCCTGACCGGAAAATGCTGGCCGGCATTCCAGACACAGTTCGGATTCGTTCCGTGTTATGTAAACAGCCGCCTGACAGCACAGGGAATTCCGGTATCCTGTGAGGTTGATATCTACGGAACATTAAGTGAGTTCATCGGACAGGTTGTAAGTGATGATATCGTTACACTTCTTGACATCAACAACTCCGTACCGAAGGATATGTACAAAGAGTCCATCGAAGGCAAATTCAACTACACACTTCAGGATACATTTATGGGCTTCCACTGTGGAAACACAGCATCCAGCAAGCTGTCCTTCTGTGAGATGAAATACCAGATGATCATGGCAAGATCACTTCCGATCGAAGTTACAAACGGAACTCTTGAGGGAGATATCAAACCTGGCGACATCACATTCTACCGTCTGCAGAGTACAGCTGACAACAAGCTTCGTGCATACATTGCACATGGTGAAGTTCTTCCGGTTGCAACACGTTCCTTCGGAGCTATCGGTGTATTCGCAATTCCGGAGATGGGACGTTTCTATCGTCACGTGCTGATCGAAGGAGGATTCCCGCATCACGGTGCTGTAGCATTCGGACATCACGGAAAAGCTCTCTTCGAGGTGTTCAAATATATCGGTGTACCGGTTGAAGAGATCGGTTACAATCAGCCGGCAGGCGTGAGATATCCGACAGAAAATCCTTGGAGATAATTAAAACGGGCAGATAAGATCATCCGCAGATGCGGACTGATCCTGCTAAATCAAGTACGATTCAGAAACCGCGAGCTCTCAGGCGTGCAGACGCTGCGAACTGAGAGCCGCGGTTTCTGTATTTACAGGAGGAAAAATTATTATGTATTATATTGGCATTGATCTTGGAACTTCAGCTGTAAAGCTTCTTCTTATGGAAGGATCCGGAAAGATCTGCAACATTGTATCAAAAGAATATCCGCTGTTTTTCCCGCATCCGGGCTGGTCTGAGCAGAATCCGGAGGACTGGTTTACTCAGAGCATGGAAGGAATCAAAGAGCTTACAGAAGGAATTGACCGCAAAGAAGTAGCAGGAATCGGTTTTGGCGGCCAGATGCACGGCCTTGTAACTCTGGATAAAGATGACAATGTGATTCGTCCGGCGATTCTCTGGAATGACGGCCGTACAGGTGAGGAAACAGAATACCTGAATTCAGTCATCGGAAAAGATAAACTCTCTCAGTACACAGCAAACATTGCATTTGCAGGTTTCACTGCGCCGAAGATCCTCTGGATGCAGAAGCATGAACCTGAGAATTTTAAAAAGGTTGTAAAGATCATGCTTCCGAAGGATTATCTTGCCTATCGTTTAAGCGGATCCTTCTGCACAGATGTTTCCGATGCTTCAGGTATGCTTCTTCTGGATGTGAAGAACCGCTGCTGGTCAAAGGAAATGCTTGAGATCTGCCATATCACGGAGGAACAGCTTCCGAAATTGTACGAGAGCTGGCAGGTAGTCGGAAATCTGAAAGCAGAAGTTGCAAAAGAACTTGGCTTCTCAGAAGCTGTGAAGGTTGTAGCAGGTGCAGGCGACAATGCGGCAGCAGCTGTCGGAACAGGAACTGTTGGTGACGGCCAGTGCAACATTTCTCTTGGAACATCCGGTACGATCTTTATTTCCAGCAAAGATTTCGGAGTAGATGAAAACAATGCACTTCATTCTTTTGACCATGCAGATGGAAGCTATCACCTTATGGGTTGCATGTTAAGTGCTGCATCCTGCAACAAATGGTGGTCTGAGGAGATTCTTAAGACAAAGGATTTCGTGGCAGAGCAGGCACCGATCCGGAAGCTTGGTGAGAATCAGGTATTCTTCCTTCCATATCTGATGGGAGAGAGATCTCCGCATAACAACCCGGATGCAAGAGGCGTATTTTTCGGAATGTCCATGGATACCACGAGAGCAGATATGACCCAGGCTGTTCTGGAAGGAGTTGCTTTCGGACTTCGAGATTCCCTTGAGGTTGCAAGAAGCCTCGGGATCCATATTGAGCGCACCAAGATATGCGGCGGCGGAGCTAAGAGCCCTCTCTGGAAAAACGATCATTGCAAATGTGATGAACCTGAAGGTGGATGTGCCAGAGAATGAGGAAGGCCCGTCCATGGGCGGTGTAATGCTGGCAGCAGTAGGCTGCGGTGAATACCCAGACGTGGAAACGATCTGTAATAAGCTGGTCAGGGTAGTAGATACGGTAGAACCGGAACCGGAGCTGGTTGCAAAATATGAAGAAAAATACCGGAAATTCCGCAAACTGTATCCGGCAATGAAAGAGTTGTTCAGATAACAGCCATTTTCACAGATAAATATTGTTCTGCTTCATATGTATGGAGCACTGAACGGTTAAAGATCAGGAGCATGTCACAGCTCCTGATTTTTTCTGTACTGTCTTGGTGTACAGCCCTTGATTTTCGTAAAGATCTTTGTGTAATAATTAGAGTCCGAAAAACCGGACAGCAGTCCTGATTCCGTAATAGAACAGGAGGGATTTTCCAGATATTCCAGGCTGCGTTCAATGCGGTATTCCTGGATGTATCCGAAGAGAGTGATATTCATACATTTTTTGAAAAGCCGGCTGCATTCGCTGGGACTTAAGCGGATCAGGTCTGCAACATCATTCAGGAGGATCTTTTCAGAGTAGTGTTCTGCGATATAGGACATGATCTGACGGATGCGGCGGTAGTTTTCTTCATCCTGGCCGGATGGAAGAATTGCCCGGGAGATCGTATTTTCATACAAGATCTTCCAGAAGTGCTGCAGTCTGGCGATGACCTCAAATTCATACATGGGTTCCCGGCTGCAGTTCAGGTCGATGATGTCACGGATATCTTTTATGGCCTCGGAATGCCATTTGCAGGATAGATCAAGCGGTACGGCAGACAGGGAAAACGCTTCGGAGGATCGGTTCTGTATATTTCTGGAAAAGAAGGCTTCCCGAAAATCCGTAGATCAGTTTGGGGTCAAAGGTTATGGGGATATACTGACAGTCCTGATCCTGATACATATATCCGGCATGAAGGGCATTGGCATTGCCAAAGATTGCCTGTCCCTCTTTCAGGTGAAAGGTATTCTGATTGATCTTGTAGAGCATTTCGCCCTTTTCGATATAGGTAAGCTCGATCTCCGGATGCCAGTGCCACAGAAAGGAACCGGTCTCATAGCCGGAAAGCCGCTCGTAGCTTACCAGGAATGGGAAGGAGCTGTCTCCGTGTTTTTTCAGTTCTTTTCCGGCAGGATCTGTGATGATCTGCATGGTGTTACCTCCTTCCTTCTGTGCGCAGATTCTGAAGTGTATATCTGCTTTTCTTAGTGGAACTTATTTTATCAGAAAAGGCATAAAATGCAAAGGGATATTCCGGGATCACCACAAAATAATACGGTTTTTACACAAAATTGTTATGGACAGAAAAGACGGGACTGTTATAATAAAAGTACATGAAGCGTGACAGAGCGGAAGATTTTTTCAGGTTCTTCCGGATCTGGGGTGTAAACTATATAACAGGAGGAAGAAAAAATGGGAACAATTAAAATTCCGGCAGCAGACGTGCTGAAAAAAAATCTATGGTGAGACAGAGGAGAGCAGCGCCCGTTATACCAATCTTGCTGTGAATTTCGAGAAGAAATATCATCATGACAAGGCAGAGTTTTTTACTGCTCCGGGCCGTACGGAGATCATTGGCAACCATGTTGATCATAACGGCGGTCAGATCATTGCTGCAAGTATCGATCTGGATACCATCGGTGCTGCTTATCCAAACGGAACCAATGTGATCCATATGATCAGTGAGGGTTACAAACAGGAAGTAGTTGTTGATCTTGACAAACTCAGCGCAGAAACCTATACAAAGGGTACAGATGCTCTTGTTGCAGGTATTATGGAGTATATGCAGAAAAAAGGCTATGCTACCGGTGGATTTGACGCTTATGTTTCTACCAAGGTTATTGCCGCTGCAGGTGTAAGCTCCTCTGCTTCCTTTGAGATGCTTGTATGTGCGATCACCAATTATTTCTTTAATGAAGGTAAGCTGGAGTACGGCGAGTATGCGAGAGCAGGTCAGTATGCTGAGAATGTTTACTGGAAAAAGGCTTCCGGTCTGATGGACCAGATGGCTTGTGCTGCCGGCGGTCCGATCCTTCTGGATTTCTCTGATAAAGAGAATATCAGCTGTGAGAAGATCGCATTTTCCTTTGAGGATATGGGCTGCAGACTTGTGATCGTAAATACCGGCAAGGGCCATGCAGATCTCAGTGAGGAATATTCTTCTATTCCTATGGAGATGCGAGAGGCTGCGAAGGCTATGGGCGTAGAGCTTCTCTGTGAGTCCAGTATGGAGAATCTTCTGGCACATGTGAAGGATATTCCGAATGACCGTGCTGTTCTTCGTGCGATGCAGTTTTATTGAAGAGAACAGACGTGTTGCAGATGCAGTGAAGGCTGGTTGAGGATAAAGACGGTGAGGGGATTCCTGCGTCTTCTTGAGGAGTCCGGGTAATTCTTCCTGGGAGTGGCTGCAGAACTGTTATTCTCTGCAGAATTGCAAGGAGCAGAAGATCACGTTGAGTCTGGCGCTTACCAAGCTGTTTCTGAATAAGATCGGTGCTGGTATCTGCAGAGTTCATGGTGGTGGTTTTGCAGGAGTTATCATGTGCGTGCTTCCGATCGAGAATGCAGATGCGTATGTGGACTATATGGCTCAGTATGTCGGAAGGGAAAATGTCTATCCGATGAATATCAGGAGTACAGGGGCTGTTCATGTTGAGTAATTTTTGACGGCATAACGAACGTCATGGAGGGCGGTTTGTTTCTGAATGCGGCTTTGGCGGCATCCGGAAATGAACCGCCCTTTGCGATGTGCTATGATTTTTTATTTTTTAATCAAAATTTTATGATTTGTTTCTGATTTAAATTTATGGGTTATGGTATAATGAGAAAAATTATAAGAGAGTATTAAAAAAATTTGCAGAAATTTTCAAGGTGAGGTTTCTGGAGTTGTTTTGAGTTTTGTTTTTTCATTATATTTCGTAAGAAAGGTTTGACATATTTATGAGCAGAAGAGAGTTTCTTGAGGTTTTACGGGGGCAGCTGTCCGGACAGATGACCCAGGGGAGAGCTGCGGCTCATGTGCGGTATTATGAGGATTACATTCAGTCTCAGGTCCGGAACGGCCGAAGTGAATCAGATGTCCTGGCAGAACTGGGAGATCCCAGGCTGATCGCCAAGACTTTGATCGATACAGATGACAGTGCAGCTGTTTATGATGAGTCAGGTTATTCTGAAGAGAGCTACGGCGCAGATGATTATGCGGATAATGGGACGGAGAGCAGTGCCGGAAAGGCAAGAAGCGTTTAAACTGGATCTGAGCACATGGTATGGAAAGGCGATCGTGATCGCTGTTGCAGTGTTAATTGTGATACGTTTTAACAACTGTTTTGGTGGCAGTTGCTCCGGTTTTTTATAATTTTTGGTATAGTTTTGTATTTAATATCCTGGTACAGGAAGTAAAAAAGTATAATTGTTCCACAATAGCTGTGAAACAAAGATAATTTCCGTGTAATGAAATGGCTTGCTTGTGTAAAAAAGTACTTATAAGATTTGCATAAAAAATACGTATTTGGTATTGATTTATAGTGAATTTTACTGTATAATTCATATCAACAAGTTGAGATTGTGTCTGTTTTGTATAAAAACAGACGATGCCATTGAGAAAAGAGAACGGCAGAAGATATGCATCGAAGGATGCGTTATTTTCTGCCGAGTTTTTTTATCTGGTTTTTTTTATGGAAGGTGATCAGAATGGATTGCCTTGTTGAGGTACAATAAATTGTGCAAAATAGATAAGAAAGTAACAATTTAAAATAGATAATTATCAAGAATAGATAAAGAAATACCAAAAAAAGAAAAAATAACTGTTGATTATATTCAAGAAATGTGTTAATATTTGGTAAAAAGTTGGTAAAGATAACAAATGTGCAAATACGAAGGAGGGTAGTAAGGGGGCATTTTTGACAGCAGGACGTAAATGAGCGTTTTGCTTAATGTATTGGGGTAATTGCTGGAAGATATAACGGAAGTGTTTTTCAGCAAAATGTGTAATGAGCAACATGATCAGCACTGTCAGGGAGACAGAGATATCAGGATGATGCAGCTGATCGGTAGTACGTAAATTTATGAAAAGCAGGTGATATACAATGAAAAGTAAAAAATCTTTTTTCAGGACAGTGGAGCCTTATCTCTATCTGGTTCCTGTAATGATCCTTTTTATACTGTTTGTATTCTGGCCGTTCGTTAAGACGATCCAGCTGAGCTTTGCCAGAACCACACCTCTTGGTCAGGTGGCACAGTACGTAGGACTTGACAACTATACGAATATTTTTACAGACGGAACGTTCCTTAACAGTTTGGTGGCAACACTGAAATTCTCTGTTATGCGAGTTATCCTTTCTATTGTGCTCGGTTTTATACTGGCAATCATCAGTACAGAGAAGATCAGGGCGAAAGGATTTTTCCGTACTGTATATGCACTTCCGATGGCTATTTCCGCAGCAGCGGCATCTGTAGTGTTCATGTTTATTTTCCACAGCTCTCTGGGTATCCTGAACAAGGCTCTCGGAACTCATATCGGATGGCTGACAGATAAGAAATATGCACTGATCGCAGTTACGATCGTCAGTGTATGGATGGCTATCGGTATGAACTTCATTTACCTTACTGCAGCGATCCAGAGTGTACCGGCTGAGCTTTATGAGAGCGTTGCCCTGGATGGAGCGAATTTCTTCCAGAAGCACCGCCATGTAACGATTCCGTCAATCTCTCCGACACTGTTCTTTCCTTCTCATCATTAATGTCATCAACTCCGTACAGGCATTACGCAGAGTTCAAGATGATGACCCAGGGCGGACCGGCAGAGAGTACCAACGTTATTGTGTATGAGATTTACCAGGAGGCATTTATCAACAGCCGTTTCGGTGTGGCCTGTTCAGAATCCGTAATTCTGTTTGTTATTTTGATCATCCTGACTGCACTGCAGTTTAGACTGGAAAAGAAGGTGACCTACTGATGAAAGAAAAAACCATATGTAAAAGTGGCGAT
>ENA-OQKL01000547-OQKL01000547.1-human-gut-metagenome-genome-assembly--contig:-NODE-547-length-11690-cov-3.073078_pt1 | contig 11690 bp, 8 predicted proteins | sample MGYA00242779_ERZ504800 | MGnify/ENA primary metagenome ERZ504800 (study PRJEB26092, sample SAMD00036410) | human gut metagenome | host: Homo sapiens | study: EMG produced TPA metagenomics assembly of... | reverse complement strand
GGTTTTGATGGAAAATGCCTTGATCAGTTCCCCGCCGGTGCGGAACCGGAGCGAATGGATATATTCTTCACTCTCATTTCCGTGGAGCTGTGCCAGATCGATGACTCCCTCTTCCCCGAGGTATCCTGCGACAATCGCCGGAAGCTCGTTCACTAAAGACGCCGACCGCCTGGATTTCGGGATCCAGATAGCGCCGCAGCGTCACGGCATGTTCTTTTGTAATCTGTCTGCGGCTTTTTGCAAAGACAAAACCGACATATTCGGGCTTCAGCTCATTCACCGCATCGATGTCTTCCAGCCGTGTGAGCCCGCAGATTTTGATTCTGGTCTGTTCTTCCATAACGTTTGACTCCCCGTGCGCTCTGTTTTGTTTTGCGCACTTACGTTACCACTTTAACACATTGAAGAGAGTTTTTCAAGCTCTGCTTTTTTGTTGCTGCTCCGCATCAGCGTTTCGCCGATCAGAACGGCATCGGTTTTATTCTGATACAGTCTTCCGACATCCTCCGGCGTTTTGATGCCGCTCTCGGATACGAAAACAATGTTTTCCGGGACAAGCTCCCGCAGCCGCTCACTGTTGTGGATATCGACCGTGAAATCTTTTAAGTTGCGGTTGTTGACGCCGATGATCCTTGCTCCGGCGCGCATGGCCCGTGCAACCTCCGCCTCATCGTGGGCTTCCACAAGAGCGGAAAGGCCGAGGGAATGCGCTGTTTCCAGATATTCTTTTAAGGTTTCCTCCGGCAGCAGCGCACAGATCAGAAGGACAGCGGTGGCTCCGAGCACCTTTGCCTCGTAGATCATATAGGGATCCACGGTAAAATCTTTCCGCAGAACCGGGATGGATACGGTTTCTGCAATTTTTTTTAAATAACGCTTGTCGCCTTTGAAGTATTCCGGCTCGGTCAGGCAGGAAATGGCGGAGGCACCGGCCGTTTCATATTCCTTTGCGATCTCCAGATAGGGGAAATCTTCTGCGATGATGCCCTTCGATGGGGAGGCTTTTTTTACCTCGCAGATAAAGGACATGCCCGGCTTTTTCAGCGCCTGTTCAAATGGGAATCCGGTGTCCGGGTTCATCGCCGTTGCTTTTTCTTTCATTTCTGCAAGAGAACACTTCTCTTTTTCTGCAGCGACACGTTTTCTTGTGGCTTCTGCAATCGTTTCCAGTATCATATGTTTATTCCTCTTCTGCCAATTTGTTGGTGAGTGACACAAACTCTTCGAGTTTTTTCTGTGCTTTTCCGCTGTCGATCAGCTCCTCTGCCAGTTTTACAGCATCCTGCATCGGGATTTCTTTTGCTGCATGAAGGGCTGCGGCGGCATTCAGGACAACAGCGTCTCTTGCCGGGCCTTTCTTTCCTGCAAGAATTTCTTTCGTAATTTCAGCATTCTCCTGCGGAGTTCCGCCGACCAGCTCTTCTTTGGTGCAGCGGGTCATGCCGAACTCTTCCGGTGTGATGACGTATTCCTCAAACGTTCCGTCCTTGATCTCGCAGACGCTTGTCGGTGCGCTTAAGGAAATTTCATCGAGGCAGTCCTGGCCGTAGACAACCATGCCGCGTTTGACACCAAGATTGAAGAGAACTTCTGCCATCGGGCGGACAAGTGCTTCCTCGTAGACACCCATCACCTGCATCGTGGCTGCTGCCGGGTTGGTCAGCGGTCCGAGGATGTTGAAAATGGTCCGGATGCCGAGCATCTTGCGGACCGGTGCCACGTATTTCATGGACATGTGGTATTTCTGTGCGAACAGGAAACAGATTCCAAGTTTTTCCAGAACTTCTTGTTTTTCTCCGGCTCCAGGTCGATTTTGACGCCGAGCGCTTCGAGACAGTCGGCTGCGCCGGATTTGCTCGATGCGGCGCGGTTTCCGTGTTTTGCAACTGCGACGCCGCCTGCAGAGATCACAAGGGATGCTGTTGTGGAGATGTTGAAGGAATTGGATCTATCTCCGCCGGTTCCGACGATTTCCAGAACATCCTTGTCATGTTCCATGTGAACACCGTGCTTTCTCATGCCGTTGGCACATGCGGTGATCTCTTCGATTGTCTCGCCTTTCATCGTCATGGCAGTTAAAAATGCGCTGATCTGGATCGGATCGGCTTTTCCTCCCATGATTTCATCCATGGCGCCCTCTGCCATCTCGTAGGTTAAGTTCTCTTTATTTACCAGTTTTACAATCGCTTCCCGAATCATATTCTGTTTCTCTCTTTCTTTGCTGTCCTGTGATCTATCTTGTAATTTTTAAGAAGTTTTCTACCATCTGTCTGCCCTGCGGGGTCAGAATGGATTCCGGATGAAACTGGACTCCGTAGATCTTTTTCTCACTGTCCTCGACTGCCATGACCTCGCCGTCTGCAGTTCTTGCCGTTACCTTTAAGGTTTCCGGCAGTGTCGCTTCATCAGCTGCGAGGGAATGGTATCTTGCAACCGGAACGGTTTCCGGCAGCCCCTGGAATAATTCCGAGGTAAGATCCAGCGTTGTCTCGGACTGTTTGCCGTGCATCAGCTGTTTCGCATAGGTGACGGTCGCGCCGTACGCGGCACAGATTGCCTGATGGCCGAGGCAGACACCGAGGATCGGGATCTCGCCGCCTAATTTTTCTACAATCTCCATGCATCGGCCTGCCTGCTCCGGACGGCCCGGTCCGGGAGATAAAATGATGGATGCCGGTGCCAGTGCGCAGATTTCGTCGATCGTCATCTCATCGTTCCGGATGACCTTCATGTCCGGATTGATCGAACCGGCGAGCTGATACAGGTTATAGGAAAAACTGTCATAATTATCTACCAGCAGTATCATAAGTTACTTCCTCCTTCTGCCTCTGCAAGTGCGACCATCACGGCCTTTGCTTTGTTGATGCATTCCTGATGCTCTTTTTCCGGTACGCTGTCGGCTACAATGCCGGCACCGGAGCGGACGAACACTTTTCCGTTTTTCTTAAACGCAAGCCGGATTGCGATGCAGGTGTCCATATTTCCGGTGAAATCCAGATAGCCGATCGCACCGCCGTAAATGCCGCGCTTGTTGTTTTCCAGCTCGTTGATGATCTGGCAGGCACGGAGCTTTGGTGCGCCGGAGAGGGTTCCGGCCGGGAGAACGGAATCGATGGCATCGACTGCGGTCTTGTCTTTCCGAAGCTGTCCTTTTACAGTGGAACCAATGTGCATGACATGGGAGTAACGTTCGATTGACATGTATTTTTCTACTTCCACGGTTCCGAAATCACAGATCTTTCCAAGATCGTTTCTTCCCAGATCAACCAGCATGTTGTGCTCGGCACGCTCTTTTTCATCGGCGAGGAGTTCTTTTTCCAGCCGCTTGTCTTCTTCATAGCTCTTTCCTCTCGGCCGCGTTCCGGCAAGCGGGAAGGTCCGGACCTCTCCGTCCTCGACTTTTACAAGAGTTTCCGGAGATGCACCGGCGATCTCGACATCATCACTCGAGAAGTAGAACATGTACGGCGACGGGTTCGTCGTGCGGAGGACGCGGTACGTATCGAGGAGGCTTCCCTCAAAATCAGCTTCGAGCCGGTTGGAGAGAACGAGCTGGAAGAGGTCTCCCTCGTGGATATAATGTTTGACCTGCTCAACTTTCTCACAGTACGCTTTCTCATCGAAGAGCGGGCGGAACTCGGATTTCAGGTGGCCTGCTTTCGTCTCGGCCGGTTTTCCGAAGCGGATCAGCTCTTCCATTTTTTCGAGTTCCTGTACGGCTTTTTCGTAATTTTCTTCGAGATTTTCGGTTTCGATATTAAGCATCAGTACGATTTTCTGACGATAATTATCATAGGCGATGACCTTATCGAACAGCATCAGGTCGACATCTTTGAAATGTTCCTGATCTTCTGCGTCCAGCTTTAAGGTCGGCTCGCTGTACTTGATGTAATCGTAAGAGAAGTATCCAACGAGGCCGCCGGTGAAGGTCGGCAGTGTCGCGATCTTCGGACTTTTATTTTTCTCAATCAGGGTTTTGATGACGGCTCCCGGATGGGCTGTCTTTGCAGTCAGCCGGATCTGTCCGGTCGGAAGCTGTTCTTTGTGGCTTTCCGGAATATCTTCTACTTTTTTCATCTCTGCCGCATCGGCGGTGATTGTCAGGTTTCCGTTGACACAGGTGAGTTCCAGCGACGGATCGTAGCCGAGGAAGGTGTATCTTCCCCACTGTTTTTTATCCTCCACGCTTTCAAGCATGTAGCAGTGGCTGCTGACGCCCTGCAGGACTTTCAGTGTTTCTACTGGTGTACGGATATCCGAATAAATTTCTCTGCTTACCGGGATTTTCCGAAAAGCTCCCGATGCGGCTGCTTTTGAAATTTCTTCTAACGTCATCTGTTTCATCTTGTTATCTCCTCTCCTTGCGTCTGCAAAGGCTGTCATCAACACTGGTCCTCAGAACCAATTTCTGATATACAAAAAACCGCCCCCGGCAAAGAATCACTTTGTTCTTTGCCAAGGGCGGGTATATTTTTATACTCGTGGTGCCACCTTGTTTTGCGATTGCTCACACGCTCTGCAGAATACGATCATATTCCTGGCAACTAACGTATGCCTGCACGTTACAGAATACTCAGACGGTTTCCCGCTTTTCCCTGTACCCTCCGTGGTCCATTTGCTGATCCGCTTTCTGTCCGGCTTCCACCTGCCCGGGCTCTCTGTGAGGGCGCTTCCAACGTTATCTCCACTTCATCGGTTTCGAAGTATTTATTTTTTCTTATGCGCTGTATTATAGTCCCATTCTTTTTGCTGTCAAGTAATTTTTTGTTCTTTTTGTTCAAAGTCCGGTATTTTTATGATATTCCCGTGTCCACGCCGCAAGAGCTTCGTCCAGATCGCGCGGGAGCTCGACCTGCATTGCCTCGGTGATCTGGCGGTCCATCTCCCGTTTCGTCTCGGCGTCCACTTTCCGCTCGGTGCACATCTGCTCATAGGCGTCCTGTCCTTTGCTCATGTAGACCGCAAACAGCCAGCTCTTTAACGCTGCTTTCGTGTGCAGCTCCTCATTTGCTTTCTGAAAACACGTAAGTGCTTCATTCATCTGGAACAGACTTGCGTAGGCACAGCCCATGTTGTTGTAAATACTTCCGGTGAACTGGCTTCCCATGTTGGTTTCGTTTTCCTCGGTATCTTTCAGCGTTTCCTGGTAAACCTGGATCGCATTGATATATTTTTCGTGGTCGACAAGGTAGTCTCCCTTGATTTTTTTCCGCACAATCTCCGGCTGCTCCTCGAACCGTTTCAGGCGCTCATTCATCTCACGGAACTGATCGTGGGAAAGATAATTGATCTCCTTGAAGATCGGCAGGATAAACTCACCGATGTTCTTTTTCTCCTCCAGAAGGACGTAGAGACGCTGGTACAGTCTTCTTAAGTGGAGTTCTTCTTTCATCCACACCAGCAGCTGCTCGTTAATGATGGTCTCGTCCAGCAGATAGATGTTGTGGTACAGATAATAGCACAGTTCCTCGATGGAATATATATTTGTGCTGATGTTGGAAATATAATACGGATTTTTCGCCCGTTTGACCTGACATAAAATATAACCGCTCATCGTTTACACCTCCCCCATCGTCTCGTGCCAGATTTTGTGGCTTGCCGGGAACATATCGCCAAACCCTAAATCCTCTGCGGTGATCTGACACGTAACCGGAGAATCATACTCCAGACGCAGACGGATCCGTGTTGTCTTCGGCGGCCGTTTGGGCAGCCCGTCCAGCTTCATGGTATAGCGGTTTCGTTTTCCGCTTTCCATGGAGCTTACAACAAATTCCAGCTCCTCCGTTCCGTCGAGGATCAGCTCACATTCTTTTTCTGCTTCATACCAGTTCACACCGGCTGCAATCAGCGCATAGTATGCCGGAGAACCATTGATCGTCATCTCCATGCCGATGTTGTAGCGCACGAGGTCATTTCCGAGGAAGAGATAGCCCTTTAAGCGGCGCTCCTCCACTTTTTCGCGCGCGGAAAAGCAGGCGCCCTGTGCAAACAGGTTCGTTCCGCCGAAGATTCTTCTCTGGTTTTTCTTTAACTGACGCAGAGAGTTGTCGGCCCAGGCAAGGTCGAACTCCTCGCTCACCAGAAATACGCTGGAATAAATTTCATTCCCCATCGCTTCTCCCATCAGATGGCAGAAATCGCGGTCGCGCTCCATCGGCTCGATCGAAAGTGCGGCTTTTGGCCCTCGTTTTACGGTCACAGTTGCCGGCTTCGTTTTACGGCTGATGGAAAGTTCAGAAAACGATGCCTCCTCATCTTTCAGGAAAAACAGACCGACTTTACGGCTCCAGAGCTCCGGCTTCTGGTTCAGCACATGGCAGTAAAAGCTCTCGTCATGCTCCTGCAGGTAGGCTCTGCCGCGCGGAAGTCCGATTATCTTGTATGCTTCACGCACATTTTCCACAAATGGACGGGTCAGATGGCCCGTGGTGATCATCATCGCCTGGATCTGCTGGTCCGGGCGCTCGATGCCGATCATCTTCAGTGCTTCGCGAAGGAACGTGCCAAGGACTTCTCCCGGCGTGTAATCCCGGTTTTCGATCTGGCAGATGCGGGATCCCATGCAGATCTCGTACAGATTGTCCAGCCAGATGCCGTTTTCCGCGTGAGCAGATTTTTCTGCATCCGGTCCTGTTTTCCACGTTTCCTCATTCCGTTTTTTGGCAATGGCGGTCGGAAATTCCACCGCCTCTTCTCCTTCTTTTACCGGGATGGAGACGGCCGTATGGGTTCCCCTGTCATAGCAGCAGAACTGGGAATATTTCTCTCCAAAATCAAATCCTAAAATCAAATTTTTCTGTTCCATGTCGTATCCTCCTGCTGCTTCTTTTCATCCACAAGTGCAAAACAGTTCCGAACCAGAGCCTCCTGCTGCAGATACTTTTGGAATGCTTCTTCTGCTTTTTCCGAATCTCCTGCCGCGCGCGCTGCTTTCATCTGATTCAGAAGCTGGTACCGCGTCTTTCCTGCTTTTGGTTCGCCGGTCATGGAGACGGTTTTCACCTCTGTTTTTCCCTCACCCTGACGGTTCGTAAAGGTCAGGTAATACTCCATTTTCTCGCCGTAGAACAGCAGAAACTCTTTCACAAAAATGCCCTGATACATATTGCGCATCGGTTCGCTCTTCCATGTTTCTTCGGCGTTTGTCCGGTAATGAATCGTCACCTTTGCCTCCGCTCTCTGGCGCTCCTCGATGAACATGCGGTCGCCGATCTGGAAGCCTTCGGTCAGGTGCTCCGGCAGATCCTTGTAGAAGGCAAAGCGGAGTCCCTGTTTCGTAAACGCCAGAAGCAGGGTATGCGCCTCTTTTTCTTCCTCCTCAGAAAGCTGCGGCTTCGTGGAAAGATGTTTCAGCATCGCAAAACGGCAGATCTCGTCCAGCTCCCAGCCCTGTTTCCAGGCGCGGTCCAAGTAGTCAAACATCTGATCCGAAAGCGGTTTTCCGTCCATAAAATAGCCGATCGCAAGATACGTCAGGTATGCCAGAATGACATGCTCTTTTCCGCTCTGTCGGATGTAGTTCTCCAGCATTTCCTGCTCCCACTTCGGGTGGCTGCGCACAAAGACGGACCAGGTCAGAATGCGCTCCTCCAACTTGTCGCTCTCCATCTGGAAGCCGCGGATTTTATCCCATAAACTGCACATATCCTCAATAGAACCGGTGAAATAATCTCTCAGATAGCACAATACAATTTCATCGTAAATGCCCTGTTTTACCACGTAGGATGCCAGATAGAGAAGCTCCTCGTCCTCTGTAAACTCTTTTTCCAGAATCATCGCATGCGCCAGACGGAAGAGACACGACACCGGGATCTTTTCGTAGCCGTACCGATCCGTCAGGGCAAAGGCGCGGCTGTAACAGCCGTAGCGTACCAGAAGCTCGATCGTAGAAATACGGTCCACCTTTGCGTAAGCGCTGTCCTCCAGCTCTGCAACAGCTGCCTCGGTCTCACGCTCATCCGGATGGGCAAGATAGTATTCCAGCAGTTTCTGACGCACTGTTTTCCGGTAAGCACTGGAAAATGCGCTCGTGCGCGCTGCCTGCTGATACCAGGCAAGATTTTCTGCGGTAAGCTGCATCTCCTCTTCCTGCTCCCCGCACAGGTGCAACAGCAGACCCGGATTTTCAATGGCAAAACCGCCGCAGGCACGGGCAAGCTCTTCATCCGTAAACAATGGCTCTACGCGGCAGGTTTCTGTCACCGCATATCTTCTGCGCTGCTCATCTTCGAGAAGAATCCGCGCTTTTTTGCCGTACAGACGGATATAAGCACCCTGTTCCGTCATCGGATAAGACGTTTCGCCCGCCATCGCCGGATGGCAGACGATCACACGCGTGATTTTCGGATTTTCACACGTTACATGATGGGTAAACAGCACATTTGCGATCGCTTTTGCGCTGTCGGGATCTTCCGGTTTTTTCAGAAAAGTCCGGTACAGTGCAGCATATTCGCGGTTCATGCGGCCTTTCTGGATCTGTCTTGCCGTGAAAACCTCCATCGCCGGGCGGTAGCTCTGGAATGTATGGCGGTCTTTTTCGCGGTTTTTGATCACGTTGGCGTAGATCAGCGCTTTCTTCTGGCCTGCCAGTGTGTTGCTGTAGGAGAAATACATCCGGATGACCTGCGGAAGAACCTCGTCGAACGACGCATCCATCGTTTCGATATAGTACTCGTACAGGCGCGTGATGCGGATGTTCCGCTCCACGGCTTTTGCATACCACGGGAAATATTCCTTCCGCACCGGGCGGCCCTTCATCACCAGTTTGCAGATGGCTTCGAGCACTTCATCGGATGGAAAACGCTCATAGCCCGCAGTCAGAATCTGATAGACATTCTCATCGAACGTTTTCATCGTCTCTGTAAGATAAGCGGCCCGTTTTAACAGTTCCCCGCTTAAAATGCCTTCTTTCTGCGCAAATTTCAGCACCTGAACGGTGAACGGCGAAATCCGGCGGAGCTGTCCCTCCTGGCGGAGATAGAGCTGTGCCGCATCCAGATACAGAAGCGGGCTCTTGCACCCGCACTCATAGCAAAGTTCCATCGCGTAGAGCTGACGGGTCAGCGACTGCTGCCAGGAATCGTCGGCATCAATGGCAAGCTTTAACAGAAAATAGCTTGCACTCTCCTGCCGCATCAGTGTTCCAAGGCGTGATACCAGCTCGGTATGGCCCACTTCCATTTTCAGCTTCCATGCCAGATACAGATACGCTCCTTTTTTCTCCGCGGTGTCCAGCAGTTCCTGATGCTCTTTTACGTAAGAAAGCGTTTCTCTTGCTTTTCCGGTTTCCTCATGGCTCTCGTACAGCCATGCTTTTCCCAGCGTCACCCACGCCATGTCTCCGCCGGCTTTTTCGAACTGCTCGATGGCCTCCCAGGTGTCCTGATACCAGGTACGGTAGTCGCGTTTATGGACTGCCAGATCGAGATAGCCGCGCGCGATGGCAGTTATCTGACGGTCGCGCTCCGTATTTTTCCTGCTGGTCACATGTTTTTCGCTGTTTGTCACTTCCAGTTCAAAGCGAAGCTCCTGTTTTCCCTGACGCACCGTAATTCTGCCGTAATGGCGGCCGTTTCCGATTTTCTCCTGATGGATAATGTATTCCACACCGTAGACGCTTCCGATGAAATCTTCTGAAGTGACGACTTTCTTTTCCACTTCCAGAAAGTCTCCCTGCACCTCGATTTCAATGCGGACGTAGCCCCAGGTATTTTTATACAGATACAGTGTTTCCTTGCGCGGCTGGTCCACGGTAAGCACAGTTTTCTCCGGCTGTTCCGCCGAAAGCATCACCGGCTCTTTCTGACCGAGGGCAACCAGAAATTCCTCCAGATGCTGAAATGTCACCGGCTTGTGGGACAGTCCCTGATAAAGTGCCATCTGCTCCGGTGCCTCTTTCTGAAGAAGACGTGCAAACTCTTTTTTTACAAAGAAGCGGTACGCTGCGCCGAAATCATGGCTTGCCAGATGCACAAAATCTGCCAGGGAATGAATCTCCTGTCCGGAAATGTTCATTGTCTTTCCTGCAATCGAGACGTGTACCCGCACGCAGCGTTCCTCCAGATTGCTGCTGACGGTGATGTTTCCACAGATTTCATCGCCTGCTTTTAATCCGCTGGTATCCACGCCGTACTCAATCGTACTCGCCGTTCCCTGGAACTGATTTTTCGCCAGAACGATTCTCTGATGATCTGTGGTCACAATTCCTTTTACTCTTCTCCCGTCTTCCGCTCCGATATTCAGCTCTCCGCGGAAATTCTGCCCCTCGTCCAGCGTCAGGGCCACCTCCGTCTCGGACAGCAGCAGATGGGGAACCTCATATTCAAATCTGCCGTTCAGCAGTTGTTCCAATCTTCTTCTCAATGTTTTTCACCTTATTTTATCTAAATCGTTTTCGTTCTTTTCCACAACGTCTGATTATACCCCAAGACGCACGGGATTGCAACGGAAAGGGGACGCTCCTTTTAATAGTCGAACAGCGAAAACTGGTTGCTTTCGGGCAGATCTCCGAAGACACCGAGGTCCGCCATAAAGTCGATAATCGTCTTGCTGACCTTGGTGCGGTCGCGGAAATCATCTTTCGAGAGGAATTTTCCGTTTCGTGCCGCAAGGACAACGGCGTCGGCCGCCTTGTCGCCCAGACCCTCGATCGAGTCGAGCGCCGGCATCAGATGTTTGTCATCGTAGACCTGGAAGCGGTGCGCCTGTGCCTTATAGAGGTCCACCGGCACGAAATCGAAGCCGCGGGCGTACATTTCCTGGACAATCTTCATATCCTTGACGGTTGCCTGCTCCTTCTGAGTCAGCGTGTCTTTCCGTTTTTCGTAATCTTTCATATAATATTCCAGCCGGTCGCGTCCCATGCACATGAGCTCGTAGGAAAATGCGGACGCACGAATGGAGAAGTACGCCGCATAGTACGCCAGCGGATAGAAAATTTTATAGTAAGCGATGCGGTACGCCATCATGACGTACGCCGCCGCGTGGGCTTTCGGGAACATGTACTTGATCTTTTTACATGACCAGATGTACCAGTCCGGCACGTCATGTGCCTTCATCTCCTCTTCCCACTCCGGTTTTAAGCCCTTTCCTTTTCGCACACTCTCCATGATCGTAAAGGAAAGCTCACTTTCGAGTCCCTTGTCGATCAGGTAGATCATGATATCGTCTCGGGTACAGATGGCGGTGGAAATCGTCGCCTTGCCCTCCTCGATCAATGTCTGCGCATTGCCGAGCCATACGTCGGTTCCGTGCGACAGACCAGAGATACGGATCAGGTCAGAGAACGACTGCGGCTTCGTGTCCAGAAGCATCTGGATAACGAAATCGGTACCGAACTCCGGCACGCCAAGACATCCAAGCGGGCAGCCGCCGATGTCCTCCGGCTTGATGCCGAGCGCCTCGGTGCTCTTGAACAGCGACATGACCTCCGGGTTATCGAGCGGAATCGTCTGCGCATCAAGGTGCGTGATATCCTCGAGCATACGGATCATGGTCGGATCATCGTGTCCGAGAATGTCCAGTTTTAATAAGTTATGGTCGATGGAATGGTAATCAAAATGAGTCGTAACCGTAGCAGTCGTCATATCGTTTGCCGGATGCTGTACCGGAGTAAACGTATTAACTCTCCTCGTCCACCGGAAGAACAACGATACCTCCGGATGCTGTCCGGTCGTTCTCCGGACGCCGAC
>ENA-OQKL01000546-OQKL01000546.1-human-gut-metagenome-genome-assembly--contig:-NODE-546-length-11700-cov-5.919209_pt1 | contig 11700 bp, 14 predicted proteins | sample MGYA00242779_ERZ504800 | MGnify/ENA primary metagenome ERZ504800 (study PRJEB26092, sample SAMD00036410) | human gut metagenome | host: Homo sapiens | study: EMG produced TPA metagenomics assembly of... | reverse complement strand
GCCTGTGGTAGCAATATCGTGTGGGTTCAAGTCCCATCTCCTGCATCGAAAAAGGATTCATCCAGATGGATGAATCCTTTTTGTTTATCTATAGTTTTTAAACCATCCTATGACTATGACTCTGACTCCGTTTCCCCAGCCGCTGCCTCCATGACAGATTCCACCGACACCACTTCCGGTCCGGCTGCAAATGCTTCCTCTGCATCGGCTGCTTCCATCGGATCCTCATGCTCTTTCTTTTCCTCATCTTCCCAGAGCGAATCATACTTTTTGCGTTTTTCCAACCGCGCCATCATTCCGGCGTTTTTCGCCATAATATAGAGATCCTTATCATATTCCATCAGTTTCTTCTCATCCTGCATCGGCACCTGATCTCCATGCATCAGGCGTCTTGCCACGGTCATGATCTTTCCCATTTCCTCCCCATAATCTTTTGCGGCCTCGCCCTGCTGCTTTGCCACAACACTGTTAAACTTACCTTCCCATTGCGCCATAAGCTGATTTACATAATTCTGATACTCGTCCTGTTTCTCCGCAACCGCATTATATTTCAGTTCCAGTGTAGCAGCTTCATCCGCATACCGTGTTTTTCCATCCGGCGTACTTTCCATCCGCTCCTTTAACTCTTCCCGCTGCTTCGACAGTTTGAATTTCTGCTCGTTATATGATTTCAGAACAGAACTGTAAATTCCCCTTGCCTCACCTGTTTTCATAATATTTCCTCCGTGAAATGCATCCATCCATTGTTTCCTTACATTTCATATATCGGACTATTCACGCAATTCTTTATTTATATTCTACTCTTCCCGCCATTCTTTTAGTGCAGCAGAAAGCTTTCTGTCAATATCTTTTCTGGTTGCTTCACACGCATCAGGGTATTCTTTTGCCGCTCTGAATATAAAGCGCAGCACAAATTTAAGTCCTACCGGCAAAGCCATACGAAGCAAAGATTCCGGCAGTACAAAATGCGTTCCATGTTCATACACAAACGGCATATAAGCAAGGGGCTTTCCCTTCCAGAAGAATGTTGAAGCACCCGGAACCGGCCATTCCCTGCATCCATCTTTTTACTGTCTTATACATATATACCTCAACTATTCTTTTTTGTAAATGATATCACATAATTCTTTATTCCCGAAAAAAGCCACACCAGTAACTATGATGTACCCCACCAGCGAAATAACAGACGCTTCCATGCCAAATTCACCGCCCGTCACCGCAAATGATTTTGCATCAAGAACATAAGTCATGACAGAGAATTGATCCGCTTTTTGTCCAATTGCCAGTCCCCCACCGATCATTACAATATTCCAGATGGCATGCACGATTCCACTGTTCCAGACAGAACCACTCTCGATTGCAATCATTGAAAACATAATTCCCGCCATCGTGCCTGCAACAAGAACCTGCAAACAGCTTCCGATGGAAAAATCCATTCCCAGAATATGAACCATGCCAAACAGCACCGATGGAACGATAACCGCCACCTTACGATTCCATTTTTTCCTTAAAAGATTTAAAATAACGCCCCGAAATACCATTTCTTCGACAAATCCAGCCGCGATTCCGGTAAACATAATTCCGGCACTTAATGTACGAAATATCTGCTTTCCATTCATATGCGAGGAAACATACGCACCCTGAAAGAACAAAAGATAACTTCCTTTTACCAGCAGTGGCAACAGAATAGCAATTAGAATCCATTTTCTTTTAATATGAAATACGGGCATTCCAAAATCAGAAATAGGTAACCTGATCACTTTCTCAATATATATCTTTAAAATAACATAAGTCAGTCCGACATAAAAAATTCCTGCAATGATATTACATATTCCATCCGGAATCTTTATCAGGTTCAATGCACTTGCGGCAAGCTGTGCTGCAAGTTGTGCAATGATGAGAATAACTATGGCAGCAACCGAACCGCCAATTACTTTTTTGGTACTCATTTTTCTGTTTTCCTCCTTATGTTCTGCTTTTTCTGCACGCTCCTGTAAACCACATAGAGGCCTGCGATCAAATAAAAAACGGCTAATACTCCCTGCAAAATATCATCATATTTCCAAACGGTATAATTCCATCCAAGAATTTCATTCATAAAAAAATTAGAAAAATTACAAAGTCCATGTACAAGAACCGGAATGAATAAATGATTCGTCTGTATAAAAAGTGCTGCCAGAAACATGCCAAAACAAATCGCATACAATACCTGTTTTGTCGTATCTGCAAAGTTCTGTCCCACCAGCAGATTCCGGTAATGGCACAGACCAAATCCAAGGGAAGACACAACTACCGCACAATAAATTCCATTTTTCTTTTTCCCCATGCAGCAAGAAACATATCTTTTTCTTTCTTACGAAATCTGCTTTTTTGCGAAACAATACAAACATAATAACAAACGTCAACACTTCATTGAATAACATGGAAATATAAGAACTGTATAAAGTTTCCTCCCAGTTGTCCATTACCTTTCCAACCACATAAGCCACCAATGTTCCGGTCAGTTCCCACAGGATATATACAAAGACAGCATATATGACCGGAATGAAATAACGATAAAACGCACGATTCTTTTTCTTCATTTTCTCCCCATCCCTTTCATAGTCTCTCGGAATCTCTAAGCCTGTATTTCTACGGCTTCTGAGATTCCATTTTTATTTTTTCTCCACCTTTTTTCAAAAAGTTCTTGACAGTTGCCCCTAAAAATGCGACAGTTTGAAAAAAATCCGCCTGATGATATGGCTCCCTGCGCAAAGCTTTGGAAAATTTTCAATACTTTTTTCTTCATTAATTTTTATCCAAGCCTCGTATATCAAATGCAGAATACACTATATAATGGCACAGACTTTATCCCCTTTACCATTCCAAAATTTCTTGTTGAAATCCTGATGGTATAAACCGGATTATATTTTTCCATATAAACCATCATACTTTTCGCTTTCACATAATTTCCCGCTTTACATTCAACCGGAATTACGTGACTGTCTTTTTGTATCAGGAAATCTACTTCTGCCGTATTATCGGACTCCCAATAATGAAGATCATAGCCATTCGTTTTCAATGCAATTGCAACGTAGTTCTCTGTCAATATACCACGAAAATGCTCTGTTTCCTTACTCCTCAATGCTTCCAGCGTCATTCCCATTCTGGCAGACATAATACCCATATCACTATAGTATAATTTAAATGCACTCACATCCTGATATGCTGCAACCGGATAAAATCCCTGACTACATTTCATACACTTATTTACAATTCCAGCCCGAATCAGCCAGTCAATTGCATCTCCATATTGAGATGCACGCGCGCCCGATTTTATCAACTTATACTGGAACTTTTTAGCGTCTTTTGCCAACTGCGCCGGAAGGGAATCATATGCTTCAAAAATGCGCACTGTATCTGACTTATTCGCATATTTTGTCATATCCGCAATATAAGAGTTTAATAACATCTGTCTGATTTCCGTCTGCTCTATAGGACTGTCTTTTGCAAGGTCGGCTTTCACCGCTGCCGGCATTCCCCCAACAATACAATAATGATAAAATTCCTGCATAGCCTCCTCATGGAGCATCTCATTCAACGGCTGATTATTTTCATAATGTTCCCGGATCGTGTCTGTAAGCATCTGTTTCCCTTTTGCCCACAACACCTCTTCCAAATCCATTGGATACATGGTCAGCATCTGAACTTTCCCAACCGGAAATGAATATTTTTCCCGGTTCACCGCCACACCAAGCAGGCTTCCGGCAGCCATTACATGATATTCCGGAGCTTCTTCTGAAAAATATTTTAGCGAAGTTAATGCTCTTTCACACATCTGAATTTCATCAAAAATTATGAGTGTATTTTCAGGTACAATCTTTACCTGATAGTATTTTTCCAAAACAGCTATCACATGATCTGCATGAATATCTGTTTCAAAATATTTTCCAATTCTTTCGTCTGTTTCAAAATTTACATAAATCGTATTCTTGTAATATAATGATCCAAACTCACGCATTTCAAATGTTTTTCCAACCTGACGTGCACCATAAATAAGCAATGGCATTCTTTCATCTGACATATTTTTCCACTCATATAACTTAGACGTTATTTTACGTTTCATGCGTATGCATTCTCCTTCCCCAAAATATTTTGGTGTATTTTAATGTATTATATTACATCTTTTCATATGAATCAATGTGTTTTTTCACATTTTTATTTTTATACAATATCACATAAATCATACTTACGCATGCGCAATAGCCTGAAACATAAATTTATCATCCCCGATTGTTTCAAACGCCTTTCCCTTAACAAAAAACGTGGTATCTTCCTCATCGACAACCGTTTCCTCGTAACCCGTCCGGTCGGTCGGCGTAAAAAATAATGCTGCCCGGCGGATCGCACTTCCAAAAGAAGCGATTACCTCATCCACCGATGCCTCCTCGAAAATCGCATGGATCATAAGCGTATCTCCCTCGATTTCCGCAATCACATAAGTATCCGAAGACTCGATATAATACACACATTCTCTCATGAACTGCGACAGGTAAAACATAAACAGATCTTCATTTTGGCACATGGTCATATTTCCGCACTGTGCTTTGCTTTTCATGACCTTTACCATCTTTTACAATCTGCATAAACACTCCTTTTCCGGCTACCAGCCCAGATCCAGCAGCCAGTTATTCAGACTTCTCTCCCTCTCTTTTTCATCGGTAATCTCCTTTAGCCCGGTATACTCTCCCTGGATATTGCCGTCCACGATAAAAAGCACTCTGCCGCATTTTGCCGCAACTTTCGCATCATGCGTTACCATGACGATCGTTGTCCCCTCATTGTTTAACTTCACAAGTTCATCCATAACCTCATTGGAGGAAGTACGGTTTAATGCGCCGGTCGGCTCATCGGCAAAAAGCAGTTTTGGGCGATTCATCATACTTCTGCAGATACATGCCCGCTGAAGCTGTCCGCCGGAAACCTCGTTGATATCGTTATCTGCAATCTCGATGATCCCCATTTTGCGCATAAGCTGCTCGCCTCTTTCCTGCTTTTCCTGCCTGCTTTCCCTGGACTTTTTGCTTTCTGCCGCCGGAAGCACGATGTTGTCGAGAATGGTAAGATTTTTCATCATATACATCTGCTGAAAAATGAATCCCATCTCATCCAATCGGATTTTTGCAAGTTCCTTTTCGCTCAGTTTCGTCAAATCCTTCCCTTCAAAAAGCACCTGACCGCTCGTCGCCCGGTCCATACCCGAGACGGCATACAAAAGCGTGGATTTTCCGGAGCCGGATGGTCCCATGATTGCAACCATCTCCCCCTCTTTTACTTCAAGATTTACATTCTTTAACACATTATTCTGCCTTTTATCAATTACATAGGTTTTGCAAAGATCTTTTGCACAAAGCAATGCTGCCATAAGATTTTCCTCCATTTACTCTATATTGGTTGTGTCGTTGCTCTTAATCGTCCGGATCTGTAATGCTGTCATTCCCGATGCCAGAAGCGTCATAAGGAAAATAATGCCCGGATACAGGAAAAAGATTTTCCACGGACGGATCACATAAGCCACTTTTCCGGCCCCCATCATGCCGAATATCGGATTACCGATCAGATACGTTGCCGGAATGGAACAGATCGCCGCCAAAAGAACAGCCACAAGCGTAACCATACCGAATCGTATCATATGCCATTCCATCACCCGTCTATTGCCAAATCCCATCGCCTTAAGCACCGCGATCTGGCTTTTCTCGTCCGCAAGAAATGACCGCTCTATCAGAATACATACAAGAATTACAACGATCAGTGTAATTCCAAGAAGCAGATACTGTACCGATTCCATCGTTGATGCCGCGCCCATGCAATCATCACAGTATTCTGTGGCATTCATCACTTTTTCATTGTCAAAAAGCTTTTTGATCTTTTCTTTTCGAACCTCAATCTCCTTTGCAGACGGATGATCCTCAAAATCGATCTGATAACTCATGACATTGGCAATATAGGTAAAATCGGTCGGTGCATCCTCGTGAAGCCGTATGACTTCTCCAAGCTGATTCATGCTTTGAAAATAAGCAACCACAACGCAGTCAAGTGTCTCTTTTCCAAAATCAATCGTTACGGTATCTCCGAGTTTCGCCCCTGTCAATTTGCTGACAGTCGATGTAATCGCAATCTCATTTTTGTTTTGCGGAACCACCCCTTCGGTATATTCGTACGCGGATGCTTTCGTATGGATTCCCTGCTGACAATTGATGGAATAATCTTTCCCATTGAATCGAACCTTATATTTGTACTGTGTTTCCACACAAAGCTTCGCAGGCATTCCGTTTTTCTTAAGCAGCGCTTCCGTTTTTGCAAAGTACTCCTCGATCTGCTTTCTGCCATCCGGATTCATGCTGCTCATCGCTTCCGTCAGATCGGTGTAATACAGATCACTCCGCGTTCCGAATGTTGTAATAAAGGTATCGCTTCGCATCGTTGATGAGGTATTGACAAATACCAGCACAAACAACGTACACAAAAAGAATGTGGTTATGATCGTCATGTACCGTTTCGGTGCGCTGAACACATCATTGACCGCCATAAAGAAACCGGTGCTTCCGTGGCTTTTAACCAGACGAAACGGCGACTTCTTCTTATAACGTTCCCCCGTCTGACCGGAACGGATCGCATCGATCGGAGAAGACTTCTTCACCAGCTTCGTGCAGCGAAAAGCATACAGCAGAATGACAATAACGACCAGAATTGCCCCCAGAACCGACAACAGGAAATGGTTATCCGCCTCTAGAACCATATTGCTGCTGACCGATCGCAGTAACAGATCAGAAAACGGGATACTCATAAAAAATCCCACAAACGCTCCTATTACTGCCAACATCAGATACTTTGTCAGGTAGAGACTCCGGATCTTGAAATTGCTGATACCGATTGCTTTCATCACACCGATCTCACGAAACTCCTCAAAGATCGTAAACGAGATGGAAAACTTTAATACGACAAACGACACGATGATCAGGCAGATACTTAAAATCAGCATCGTAAACGCAACGATCATATCCATGACATAGCACATTTTTATCAGCGAACGTGCGCCGGAAAACATGATGCCCGGAGCCTGTGAAATAGCCGAAGCAATCTCCGATACGCCTGCCTCATCCTTTAGATCAATATAGCTGATCTGCCCCTGATACCCATTGTAAATGGTTTCATCCGAAAGCAGCTTCTCGATCTCCTCCCGATGAAAAAGGAAACGGCTGTTGCCCATCATGGAAGACCCTAAAAGCGCATCTTTTGCCATACCATCCAGCGTTACCATAAAAGAAATACTGTTGTGCGTAATCCTGATTTTATCCCCCGGCTGCAAATGATTTTTCTCCATAAAATCACCGGTTGCATATGCATGCCCCGGCTTGATCTGGGTAATCTGCTTATTCTCTTTATCAAAGAATTTAAGCCGGCTGTCCTCGATGGACTGGTAAATAACAGAATTCTTTGCCTCCAGTTTTTCTCCGTGCATATCTTTCAGATTGGATTTTTCTCCGAATACAACCGGCTCAATGCGATAATCCCGGATGGATTCCATCTCATGCAGGATCTCATTGATGTTTGCTTTGCTGTCCGCACCCATCGAGATGACCACATAATCACCGATCCCCGCCTTATCCAGATAAGAATCCATTCCGTTCATGACGGAAACAACATTGCTGATTCCGCTTGCTACGAACATCGTTGCCAGCAGAATAAAACAAAGCAATATTGCGTTCATTACTTTTTTTCTTTTCAAATCTTTTTTCAAAATACGAAAAAGCATTTTAACGTTCCTCCCCTCGTTTGATGTATTCATCTTACAGGAGAAATTATTAAACAATCCTTAAATGCACATTATGCTTTTCGCGCAACAATGGTCGCGCAGAAATCATCTTCTTTGATTTCCACAAATACTTCCCCGTCCATTTTTCGCATCAACTGCCGGCTGATATACAGTCCAAGACCGGAACCTTCTGCCGAACCAACATTGCTTCCACGATAAAAAGAATCAAACAGATTTATGAGTTCTTCCTGCTTTAAGCTGCATCCGGAATTTCTTACCGTGAGCAGCCTGCAATCCTCTTCCTCCGAAAAATCGATGGAAATACGCTTGCCGTCCCCGTATTTGATCGCATTTTCCAAAAGATTCTGCAACACCTCAATCAACCGGTCCTCATCCCCTTTCAGCAATAGATCGTTGTAGGATGCAATCTGAAATCCGGTATGTAAATTATGCAGTTTTTCCTCATAAAGTCCCCGGATCGCATCGATCACATGGGACAGATACACTTCCCCCGGATTGACACTCAGTTGCAGGAAATCCTCTCTCGATGCAAGTGTGATCTCATTGACATACTCCTCAATCTCTTTTACGTTTTTTCCAATCCCCTGACATGCTCCGACACACTGCTCCCCGGTCGTATAAAGATCCTCTTCCAGTGCCTTCGCATACAGCCGGATCGCAGATAACGGTGTCCGGATGTCATGTGTCAGAGAAAGAACCAGCGTCTTTTTTTCTTTTTGCAACGCGAGTTCTTTTTCTTTGTTGTTCTCCAGTGTTTCGCGCAGCATATCCATTCCCCATAGGAATCTGCCTAAGAATTTGCTTTTTTCGGCTTTGACCGGCACCGAAAGATTTCCTTTCGCCAGCTCCTCGGTCAGCGATTGCATCTGTTCAAACGGCTTTATGATCTTCTTTCCGATATAACAGATCAAAAAAACAGACAGCAAAAACAGAATTCCAAGGACAACGTCCATAAGAATCCAGGTTCTGTAGTCTGTCTGTGTATAAATGATCTTGTAGATTGTTTCGGTTTTATCCTGCACACGCGAAATGCACGGTTCCTGATTATTTGCTGTCACATAATAAACGATATTTGCAAGTGCAATAATAAGCAGCTCCACTCCACAAAACTTCGCTGCAAATTTTTTGTAATTATTCATATCGGTATCCCGTTCCCCAAACCGTAATAATGTGTTTCGGCTTCTTCGAATCCTGCTCGATCTTTTCCCGCAGCCACTTGATATGTACCGTGAGCGTCTGCAGCTCCGATTCACTGTCGCTTCCCCAGATGCGGTTGAACAGGTATTCTTTCTTCAATGTCGTTCCTTTATTTTCGACCAGAAGTTTCAGCAGCTGAAATTCCTTTTCCGTGACATTGACCGGTGTTTGGTTCACGGTGAGCGTCTGCGTGACATTGTTCAATTTCAGATTGTCACATACGATTTCATCCAATGCATATTTGCGTTTAAAAATACCGTTGATCTTGGCGATCAGAATATCGATGTCATAAGGCTTACAGATGTAATCATCCGCGCCGATCTGCAACCCCTTTAACGTACTTTCCTTGTCATCCCTTGCAGTCGCGATCATAATGTGTGCGTTTGAGGTTTCTCTTATTTTGGAACAAACGGAATAACCGTCCACACCCGGCAGACCGATATCAAGCACGACAAGATTGGCTCCGTACTGCTCAAAGATTTCAAGCGCCTTTTCCCCGGTGTCCGCAAGGCTCACCGTATAATTTTCTTTTCGCAGGAAATCGCACAAAAGTGTTCCGATCTCCCTGTTGTCCTCTACGATAATAATGTCCGGCATTATTTTACCTCATGTCCTGTCACGGCCTCAAAGTGATATTTTACAATTCCAAGGTCAATCCTGGAATAAAAACCACCAAGATTTTTGGCTGTTACAATTCCGTTTTTCAGTTCAAAATAAAACTTCTGCTGATTGACAGCAGTTGGTGCAAGACTTACCGCTTCCATACCTTTTTCAAACCATTCGTTCTTCTGATCCGCCTGTCCAAGTTCTGCGATACTTTTGCTTTTATGTGGAACTCCCTGTGTTTCTCCATATCCCAGTGAGATAATAATGAGTAGCTTCTGTCCTCTTTTGATCTGCGCTTTTGATTTTCCATGCGTCATTGCCACCCAGCAGGTATTAAGCCCAAGTTTCTGACATTTCAGCACAATCTTCTCGCCATAATATCCTGCCTTTTCCTGATCATTCTTATTTCCGACAATCGCGATATAATTCTTTACATTTTCAAATTTTCCGTAATGAGCCATAAATGAATCAAAACATTTCGGTTCATCGTAAAAAACCTGTATCGACAGTTTACTTTCCGCATTAACATCTTTTATCAACGCATTGATTTTTTCTCTCTTTGAAGATTCAATTGCCTAATTTTTATACTGTCTTACGCTGTGTCGCACTTTCATGGTCTCTAATATATCCATTTTAATATCCTCGCTTTCGTTCAACTGATTAAACCGAGTATACCATATCTTTAAAAAAAAATTCAATGGTAAAGAAAATCGAGACCATTATAACTTTTTAACTTTCTTTGTTAGTTTTAACATAGTTCTACAGATTTTCCCAGTCAATCTTTTCATTTTTATAAAAGAATTCATGATCATGTTCTCCGATTTTACGCAGCACACGACATGGATTTCCTACCGCAACAACATTATCAGGAATATCTTTTACAACAACACTTCCTGCGCCAATTACTGAATTTTTTCCAATTGTAACTCCCGGAACTATAATAGTCCCTGCGCCGATCCAGACATTTTCCCCAATATGAACGGTCTTGTTATACTGCATCGCATTTTCACGAAGTGATGGCTCAATCGGATGATTCGCAGTTGCTATCGTAACGCTTGGACCAAACCCATATGATTTTCCTCCATTGTTGCTGTTCTTATCCTCGTTACTCTTACCTCACTCCTACCAATATAGCATGCATAGAATTTATTAACAACCGGAAACGCCATAGAAAACACCGTAAAAATTTTTACTTGACTTAATTCATTTTCTGCTAAAATGCAAGAGTTGTAAAAACAAATTAAATACAAGACACATATCAGACAATAAATGTCACCTGTCCACTGTCAGACGGATGGGCAGCATTTGTTGTCTTTTTTTGTTGTCGGAAAGGAAACACTATGGTTATGAAACTCATTCTTGATGCGATTCAAAAATACAACGGAGGAAAGAAAATGCCTAGAACACGAGGAGAATCCATATTTTTTACAGCGATCACCGCATGGATGATGGTCTATGTCATGACAGTCTATAACACGGTACTCGCAACAGGAAGCTTTACAAATACGACCTTTCTTATTGCATTGAAGGGAATGTGGATAGAGTATATCATCATCGGATTGCTTGCCTATTTCGTGTCCGGTCATCTCTCAAAAATGTGCGCCTTCCGCGTTGTCCAGCCTGGCGACCGGCCGATTTTTATCATCTTTGCGATCCAGACTTTCACGGTAATCTGGCAGGTTGCATTCGCCAGTGTGATCGGTGTCTATCACGGACATGGATTTACCGCCAACTTTACACCGGATTATCTTATGACCTATTGCAAAAATTTTATCATGGCATTTCCGCTGCAGCTTAGTTTTTGTAGGACCGCTTGCAAGACTGATCTTCCGGACATTATTTATCAATCATAAGTAAAAAAAAACACTAACGAGATTCAGAATGACGATGAGAAAATCGTTGCTAAAAACAATGTAAGCTATTTATATGCAAAAGCAATCAAAAAATCAATCGTAAAAAATACGATTGATTTTTCGATTACTTATACGCATTACAATGAATTAAAAAGTCAGCCGCATCTGATGCCACACAGCGTTTCCGTGTGTGGATTTATCGGACACGCCTTCATCAACAAAACTAAA